>Ga0209536_100017293_pt1 | contig 10219 bp, 10 predicted proteins | sample DeeMarSeWOR28_12_FD_187461 | JGI IMG/M metagenome (GOLD analysis project Ga0209536, IMG submission 187461) | Marine sediment microbial communities from White Oak River estuary, North Carolina - WOR-2-8_12 (SPAdes) (version 2) | ecosystem: Environmental > Aquatic > Marine > Intertidal zone >... | reverse complement strand
GTACCATTTGTAGCTCGAGATCAACGTGATTATCACCTTTTTCACGATCGCTGGATTTGCTCAGTCGTCCGAGTTCCAGGTAGCCCACCCGGAAAATTTCTGCCAGGGGGCTTTCCTCCATTTTCTTTGCTTCGCGAAATACCGTAACCAAACTCTTACTGTTCCAAAATAGATTAAGAAAGCGTGAGCTCTCTTTGGAAACTCGCTTAAACAATCGATATTTAACGAAAATGACCGCCCAACAGGCTATCGACAGAAGAACCAATAGTATCAGCACCATTTTCACTACAGTTCCGGCGCCAAATAACATGTGGACAATGCCATTTCCGGGGTTGCCGGCGGCAGGTGCGGCCCACGCCTTTGCTACTGCCGCAAGCATTAACGATTTCATTTCTTCTAGTCCTCCCCCTTTTTATGTTAAGACACGGATAATCGATAAGGGTTCCCCTTACACCAATACGCCAGTCCACAACTGCAAGGGTTACGTTCCGTTGGCAAGCCTCCAGCCACTTGGCACTGCAGGGCGACCCGCCCGCCTCGCCTGAAGGCGAGGCCGCCCCCCCTTGCCATGCCTGAGCAAGGCAATGGCGGGCAGGCGCGGTGCAACGGCGAGACGGAGACTCGGCGAAAGAGCTAGTAGCTCTGGGGAATTCAATCTTAATTGCTTTTCTCCTAAATTCTGGATTCTAACTACTGGCTCCCGGTTCCTTGCTCCATGCTCTTTCCTTGAATCACAGCTCACATCCTGCTAAAATCCCTTTTGATTTCAAAGGCTTCAAATTTTCTTGCGCAAGCTAACATCGCCTCGACACCGTGTCAAGCAAATTTGTATCCACCTTTCTGTATAGTCTGGCCCTTGAAAGCTGAACCACAAAGAGCACAAAGGAGACCAAAGGATATTTGAGATTTTAGATTTGAGATTGTAGATTGACACAATTAGGTAATGGAAGATTTCGCAATCTACAATCTGAAATCACATGTCTTGGTGAACTTCGTGACCTCCATGGTTAAATTAGGTCACGTCAGGAGTAGTCTGCTTCGGACGGGGAGAAGATCAGTGAAAAGTTGGTCGAAGGCAATGGGCGCCGGTCTGGGATATTTAGTCGGAGGCCCCATCGGCGCGGTTATCGGCTACATGGCTGGCCATAAGTTCGCCCCGAAACTCAAGGCGCAAAAAGGTCACCTACTGATAGCTAACCTTCTGGGGTTCACCGCCGTGTTGTTGAAAGAAAACCTTACCTCATGTTCAGAGGAGCGGAGAGAGACCGTTCTTTTCCTCTCGAGACTTTTTAGATTTGACAAGGAAGACGAAATGCTAACGGATGAACTTCTTCAGCGGCTGCTAGAAGTGGAATTGGATATTCGTGCCATGGCACGAACATTTAAGGGCCATTCTAACGGTCAGATGCGAGAGCGTCTGCTACAAATCCTGGCAACCCTCTCCTTGTTCGTTAACGGCCCCCTCGACAAAGGGCAACTTGAGATCTTAGACGGAATTTCCGAGGCCTTGAGCCTTAATCCGGTTCAGTGGCTAAATATAAAATCCCGCTATCGGGGCCCATCACCCCAACTGGATACACCTTTTTGCTATGCTATACTTGAAATTTTCCCCGAGTCCACAGAAGAGGAAATCAGGGCCGCCTATCGCCGCCTGGCAAAAAAGTACCATCCCGACCGCTTTGCCCTCAAGGGCCAATCCATACGGCGGCGACATGGAGAGAGGATGACCCTCATAAATGCAGCCTATGAAACTATCCGCACAGAACGTGGCTTCAAGCACAGGGCATAGGGCAAAGAGCAAGAAGTCAGAGGTCAGAGGTCAAAAGTCAGACGACAGAAGACAGAGGACAGACGACAGCCGGCAGCAAGTAGATAATTTTGATTTTTTAATTCCGCAATCCGCAATAATATAACTCCATGCCCCATGCCCTTTGCCAGTTGCCCTGACACCTGACCTCTCCTTTATGCACAAATCTCTAATTTGTTAAAGAAAAAAGATATTTCAAAAGCGGCGGTATCAGGTCCGTCGGACCCGTGAACTATATTTCGCTCGATATCGGTGGCAAAGTCTCGCCGGATTGTTCCCTCCGCTGCTTCACGGTAGTCTGTAGCCCCCATGAGCTCTCTATTTTTGGCAATGGCATTTTCGCCTTCAAGCACCATTGCCACAGCGGGACCGCTGGACATGAAACCAGTTAAACTGTCATAGAAGGGCCGTTCACGGTGGACATAATAGAAACCCTTGGCTTGTTCCCTGCTCATACGAACCATTTTCATGGCAACCACTTTTAGACCGCTATCCTCAAATCGCTTGATAACCTCTCCAACAACTCCCTTTTCCACTCCATCTGGTTTGATTATAGACAATGTTCGCTCCATGGCTCCTCCTTAGGTTTGTGATCGTTTGGCTACGGCCTAGCATCTTATTCTCAAGGGCAAGTTTCGCTCTATTCATAATGTCTCTGCAGTTCTTGTCAAGAAAAAGTTCACCATGTGCCTCCCTGATGCTTCTGCCCTTGCCACTTTCCAAGTGCGGACGGTACGGAACCGCAAGAGTCTTGACCAGAGCAAAAAGCCACTTCCGGCGAACTTGACTGCCAATTTTAGAATGACTAGTATTTAAGCAGTAAATAAAAAGGCCAATTGAAGAGATTTTGTCGTTGAAACTGAGCGACCATAGTGCATTGTAGATAGTGACTTACATATGTCTCTATTTTGTGTATTGAGACTTTTAGCAAGGAGATTAAAATGAGTGATAACGGTACTGCTAATGAGATGTTGCGCAAGGGTGCATCTGCACTTTCCGATTGTAGGTACTCTGAGAGCGCAGATGATTTTTCCCACGCTATCCGACTCGATCCAGAATTCTCGCTGGCCTATCTCAGCCGTGGGGTAGCACATCTAAAATTGCGAAAGATGCAGGAAGCCATAGACGATTTTGCCCGGTTCATTGAGATGAAGCCCGAAGATCCACGAGGATACCACATGCGTGGTTTGGCCCTCATGGATTCAGGAAATCCTGAGGACGCCATCAATGATTTCGACCGGGCTCTTGAGATTAATCCCGACTATGGTGTCGCTTACCTCAGCAGAGGAACGGCCCATTCTGAGGCGGGGAATACTGAACAAGCCGAGAAGGATTTGACCATCGCAACACGCATGGGAGAAAGAATCGGATTCGACTTCATGATGAAATATAACATCCCCTGGAAAAACTACGTGGACGTGAACGAAGAGGATATCTTCCCCGACAGCGAGTCGTAAGATTAGCATGAATGGGTTGAACTGAGACTGGAATCCGGAAAGGCGCTTTCAATCGTGTGGGGCACGCGCAAAATGCTGCGGGCAGGATCAGCCTGATCCTGCCCTTATATTTGAGAAGACGTGACACAATAATTCTCTAGAACAGGAGAGCTGCATGCAAGACCAACTTGCCAACCAGGAAAAAACGCAGGAAAGAGTGTTGGCCACCATAAGCAATAAGAAAGACCCCACGCAATTGGTTGAAATAGTGCATCTGCCCCAGAGGCAATTGTTTCTTACCCGGGGAATCTCTCATAATTTTAACATTAAGGAGATCGCCATTCCCCAAGGCCACATGCTTGGCGAAATTCGAGAGGTAACTCGTCTCCTATCTTATCTTCTGGAAAGGATCGCCACGGCGGCAGACTACAACCTGCCTTTCCAGTACGACCACGATTTCGAATTCGGCAACCGAAAATACAGCTTGGAACAAAAGGAGGACTACCTCTTGTTAACTGAAGGGAGTTGACAACGCTGCCTGTGAAAAGTGTGGCTGAAATTAAATAAAAAAAGCGGAGTTTTTATCTCCGCCTTTCGTTGTCCTGTTTCTAGGGCCGTCAGGTTAGAGGTGAGTTTCGAATATCCAACGGCCCGCTAGTTATGTCTATTAGCCTCCGGCATAGGGCTGGTGAACTGATGCATCATCAATGCAATGCTTCTTTTCATCTTCAGTCAAGTTCTTGGGATCCTGTAATGCACTCAGATCACAGACATACTCATTACCAGCCTTGTCCTTTACCCAAACCATGTTTTTTCTCCCCGTTGGAGTGGTAACCTCTTCTGACATTTTTTCACCTCCTTCCTCTCGGCTCACTTGGTTCTTGATTTGCCTTTTGATTGATGACTTACTAAAAGAGCGTGGTTGGTTAGATGTATTTACATTATTGACTATAATAAGGAACATTTTCAGCAAGTCAAGCTCACTCACAAAAAAAGGGCCCTGTCGAGGCTGTTTTTTTTCGCTCACTTTTCCTGGAGATCTATTCTTCCCTCTCTTCTTTCTCCTAAGATGGAAGACTACCCTCTGCTTTTTATTTTTCTTCTCTTTGCTCTTTGTTACGCGTGGACAACTTGCGCAATAAAATCGAAGAGATGTAGCTTACCAGGATACCCCCCAGGGCGCATATGCCCAAAATGAGGGCAACTTTTTCTCCGGTGGTCTCGGCCCATTTGGTTCTCTCCCCCGCATAGAAGCCGATTCCTACAAACAGGAGGACCTGCACTGCCACAGACACACCATCTACTGCGAGAAACCGCTGCCAGGGATATCGTGCTGCCCCTGCCGCCAAGTATACAAGGGCACGGATGCCAAACGTAAATCGAGCCAAAAAAAGGGTCCAGCCAGCTCTTCCGGCAAATGTCATCTGATATTCTTTAAGCCTTTTCCTGCCAACATAACGGTCCAGCAGTCCTGAAAGCGTTGGTCTGGTGAAAAGCCAGTATGAAGAAGCAAAGAGCAGTAAATCACCGGCCATAATTGCCAGGTACCAGACAAAAAGGCTGGCAACAGGAGGACTCAGGTGCCTATGCAGAGCATAGCCTCCACCCATGAGGGCTGGATTTTCGGGAATAGGTATACCCAGTCCCCCTAGAAAAAGGAGGATGGCAATAGCCCAGAACGCCGATCGCACCTTTAGCATGGCATGAGCAATCCTTTTTTGCAGTGAAAGAAACCTTCAGGATGGAATCTTAGCACGCGAACCCGAGGGGCACAAGTCAACGCCATCCGGGCTAGCATTCCATTCCATAAATCTCAGAATTAGGGTTAGTTTTTCACGGTGGGGAAAGAGGAGAGATTAACAATGTGATGAAACATGGTGCTTCTGTTTCACTATACTGGCCAACAGCACAGCGATAACAGCAGTCATGAAAATACCGCCGAATGTTCCGGCTCCTCCGAGGTTGACGGCAACCACTGTTCGTGGTGGGTCTATAACTAAGGGTATGACATAAGGCATACCGAAAAAGGTTACGACTTGACCAGAATGCACGTACTCAGCTGGTAACTGTGCCACCGGGATGTTCACATAGCTGCCCAAAATGGACAGAAGTAGAAGGGCAAACATGTGCCTGCGGTTCACACCTATTTGCTCGTAGGCGTATTCAACTATGCCTATCTCGATTAAGACAATCAGGAAGGCAAACAGAAAGACTAATACCATGAAAAAGGGTAAGGCGAGAGGAATGTAGTGCATCAGTTATTTCCTTTGCTAATTGAGTAATCCGTGACCATTACTGGGACCCTTTTTTCTTGGAAGCGGTTCCTGTGAATACATCTTGCCTCTTTAGATAACCCTTCCGATTGTACTCGGAGTTGAAAATGATGAAGAGCATCTCCAACTCGCTGACGATAGCCCGGATGAGAATCTTCTGGTTTTCCGTCAGGTTTTCACTAGGGAGAATACAAAACGCTTTAATAGTTAAATTTTCCTGCTCCGAACCCATGACACTGCAGTCAGCAATGGCTTCCCTAACGACAAGAGCCCTGTTGCTTATATTGTGCTTAAGTAAAAGTGCGCTACCTCTCGTTTCGCTATATTCTTGTATAGTTCTTAGACTCTCCGGGTTAATGATCCTGAACATGACCCAATCCACATTGGCAATTACCAGAGCCTTACGGGCTAGGAAGAGTAAAACGCTTCTAAAGTCTTTTTTGCTCTCAGGATACTTTTGCAGCGCTGAGAAAACCGACTTAATTTCAAGAAGTTGAACGTTTACCTCTCCGATGTATGAGAAGGCATCGTTGAGCCTGTTCTCTAAATCGAACTTGCGAGTGGTTAACTCGCTTAACTTTTCTTGGTACTTGTCGAATTCCTTCTTGTGAACTATTGAAGCGAGATAACCGACTACAAGCAGCAACGCTATTACGGCACCCTCGGCAATTTCCTCCCGTATAATGCCCCTGTTCTTCAGCTGGAAATTACCCTGGATGAAGTACGGCGTTAGAACTACCAAAAAGAAAAGCAGGATCAAACCGGCAAGGTAAACTGTCTGAAGTAGTCTAATCTTTTTTTGAACATCCCTGTGATGCTGATGTTCGCTCTCCTTATCCTTGTTCATTTCTGTGCCTACCTGATAGGTTCCGGTTCCTTTTTCACCAGCATAACAGAGCAGGGTAGTTTCCGAATGATGCGGTCGATGCTCCGGCCGAAAAGGAGATGTTCCAAGTGGCCCTCTTTATGAGCAAGCATGATGAGAAGATCTATGTCTTTGTCTTTGACAAATTGCAGAATCTTCTCATCCACATCTCCGTCGGTGAACGACACTTCGATGGAGATACCTTTGTTTTCCGCTGCTTCAATCAACCGATCCAGATCTGAGCGCGCCCTCTCTTGCATTTTTTTGTATTCCTCTTGAATCTCTTTCAGAGAAACCACGGGTAGGGACCAGGCCTGCAAACCAAAGGGATCGTCAAAGACATGGAGAACATAGAGTGTGGCTCCACTTTGTTTGGCCAGTGAAATGCCATAGTCAACCGCTTTTTTGCAGTGCTTGGTTGATCTGCTTACCACCAGAATGCTTTTGACATCGTCCATCTTTTCATCCTCCTTCTTTTTAAACCTCCGTCATCATTTGTCTTGCCTTAGATATCTGTGAGGACGTCAATTTTATTTTCTCTTTGTGGTTCGTCCTCCTGTAGCATTAGACCAGGCTGACATTGATCTGGGCTCTGAGTCATGCCGGAACCCAGCTAGACAAACCGCCTCGTTCGTAAATCTTATTAGTTTTCACTGAATAGCCCTCTTAACTTTCTGGATTTGAGCCGGTATAGTGTTCGGGATTGTGGGCCGCATGGGGGCTAATAAACTGCTTGACCGTGTCAAGAAACGCTTGATGACGTCGGGTCTCCATGGCAGAGTGACGATAAACCATGACCTTGGCCCAGTCCGTGAGAAAGGCCCAGGCGATAGAGTAGCCCCAGACTAATCCTATCGCTCTCCAACTGATTGGGGTAATCAAACCAAAACCGTAGGCAGCCAAAGCCGTTCCCAGAAGCTTGGTGCCTATGGCTGACCAGACCATAATGGGGGCAGGGTAGGGTTTTTTCAGAAAGAATTTCTTGCTGCGAGCGACAAAAAGAGTCAGGTGACCCGCCACAGCCATTTTTAAGAAGATGTATGTCTGTACTTCAGGAATGCTTAGGTGCAACCAATCAATTGCAAGGTAAAGCATCAGGAAGCTACCGGCGACTCCGGTCAATCCCATCACCGTGGAAACGGCAATGATTCGATGCATGTTCCAGCGCACCGGCTTGGGCTCCAGCCACGTCCTGTCGTAGGCGATGGTCATGATGGGCACGTCATTGAGAAAAGCAAGGAGGATAATCATGATGGCGGTGATGGGATAGAAGTTGAAGGCGATCATCGCCAGCACCACAAAGATCATAATACGGATGGTTTCGGTGATACGGTAGATGGCATAGCTGTTCATCCGTTCGAAGATCCGGCGTGCTTCTTCCACCGCATTGATGATTACAGACAGCCCCGGTGCGGTGAGCACCAGGTCCGCCGCAGCCCTCGCGGCATCGGTAGCGCCACTTACTGCCACTCCCATATCGGCCTGTTTCAGCGCCGGCGCATCATTGACCCCGTCACCGGTCATGCCCACGATGTGGCCGCGAGCCTGCAGAGCCTTGACGATGCCGTATTTGTGCTCCGGGAAAACCTGAGCGAAGCCGTCAGCCTTTTCCACCTGCTCCGCTGCATCGGTTGCAAGTTCCCCTTCTTCCTTGCCGGTTTTCAGCAGCCTATCTGCAGCAAAAATAGTCTTGCCGAGGCCCAGCTGGCCTGAAATCTCGCGACTGATGGCCAGGTTGTCTCCGGTCACCATTTTGACTTTGATACCGTGGGCTTTAGCCTGGGCAATGGTCTCAGCTGAGTCCTCACGGGGCGGATCATAGAGGGGTAAGATGCCCAAAAATTCCCACAATCCATCCTTCTCAGCCCGGGCCACCCCCAAGGTGCGATACCCTTTGCTGGCGAAATCGGCAATCGCTTTCTCCGCTTTGGCTTTGTCAACTCCTTCGAGCTGGGAAAGCTCCAATATTACCTGAGGCGCGCCTTTGGTGACCTTAAAGGTCTTCTGGTCGCGCCCTCCTTTAATAGTCGCCTCGGTCCGCTTGTTCACCGGATCAAAGGGCAGGAACCTGAGTTCATGGTATGACCTCATCACCTCCTGATCTTCAAGGCCACTGAGAACCGCCAGGTCGATGGGATCTCGATTCTCGGCCTTTGAAGCCAAAGCAGCGGCCAGGATTAAATCCCCTCCATCCTTGGCCTCGAAGACCATGGGGTCACCAAGGGTCAGCTTGTTCTGGGTCAAGGTCCCGGTCTTGTCGGAGCAGAGGATGTCCATGCCCGCCATCTCTTCGATGGACTCCAACCGGGAAACAATTGCCTGCAACTTAGAAAGTGCCAGGGCCCCAATTGCCATGGTGACGGAAAGCACGGCCGGCATGGCCACCGGGATGGACGCCACTGTCAGGATGAGGGCAAACTGAACCAGTTCCAGTAAGGCTGCTCCCCTGAACAGTTGCAGAAGAATGAGCACCACAACGAGCCCGAGACTGAGATAGATCAGGTAGTCACCAATCTGCAATACTGCCTTCTGAAAATGCGAAACCTTTTTAGCGCTGGCCACAAGTTTGGCGGTCTTACCGAAATAGGTATTGCTGCCGGTGGCTGTTACCAGGGCGACCATTTCACCCTGCTTGGCCGCGGAACCGGAGTAAACGATTTCGCCCATCTCTTTGTTCACCGGTAAGGACTCGCCGGTGAGGGCGGATTGGTCCACACTTAGATAATCTCCTGCGAACAGCTTGGCATCGGCGGGGACGACATCCCCCAGACGAATCCGAATGACATCACCGGGAACCAGCTTTCGGGCATCGATTTCCTGCCAGGTCTGGTCCCTCAATACCCGGCTCTTTAGGGCCAATTTCTTCTTCAGAGCCTCCACCGCGTTACCTGCCTGGTACTCCTGCCAGAAGCCCACCACCGCATTGAAGATCAAAAGGACGATAATAATGACGAAATCCACCCAGTGTCGCACCAGCAGGGAGAGAATAGCAGCTACCTCAATCATCCAGGGAATTGGACCCCAAAAATAGCTCAAGAATGTCGCAAGAGGACTGCTTTTGTTTTCTGAGATTTCATTAAAGCCGAACTGGCTTAGACGCTGCTCAGCCTCTGCAGTAGAAAGTCCCCTCTCTCCCGATTCTAATTTACGAAAGAGGCCTTCCACTTCCGTTTTTGCACCTTCTTCAGCGTTGATTGCCTTTTTCATCTCTATTTCCTGCTTATCCATATCAACAAATTGTCCAAACCTAGCCAGTCAAGTAGAAGTTTGAATCTACTGACTGAGCTGCCGAAGCCCTCAGTGAATCTTAATCTCGACATAACCCGTCTGACCTGTACGTTGGTCTAGGGCAAACAAAACAATTTTTTGGTTGTGCTGCAGTTGGTTCACTATGGCCACAAAGTCATCCACACCCTTTACGGTCCGGCCGTTGATCTCCAAAATAATATCTCCCACCTCAAAACCTGCCTCTGCCAGAAGTCCACCCCTGTCCAGCGACTCGATTGCCACACCCTCTCCCTCATCGAGGTCATATTCCTGGGCCTCTTTTGCAGTTACTGGTCGAATTACTACTCCCAAGCGGTCTTTTACCGAAGTGGTCAGGAGATTGATTGCTTCTTGCTGACTGCCGATCTTAACGGTTAGCTCCACCCTTTCTCCATCTCGGAGAACGGTTACTGTTGCCTCCTTGCCCATGGCCGTATCGGCTACCTTGTTGCGAAGGGATCCCGTATCGGTTATCTCCTCGCCGTCATAAGAAATCATCACATCACCCCGCTTTAAGCCGGCCTCGTCTGCAGGACCACCCTTGATCACCTGGGCAATGAGGGCACCCTTG
>Ga0209536_100017292_pt1 | contig 10219 bp, 7 predicted proteins | sample DeeMarSeWOR28_12_FD_187461 | JGI IMG/M metagenome (GOLD analysis project Ga0209536, IMG submission 187461) | Marine sediment microbial communities from White Oak River estuary, North Carolina - WOR-2-8_12 (SPAdes) (version 2) | ecosystem: Environmental > Aquatic > Marine > Intertidal zone >... | reverse complement strand
GTGTCCGCCAACGCGTGGTGGGGCGGTCCGGGCTGGGGCAACGGCTGGAACGATGGCTGGGGTGACGGGCTGGGCGACATGTTCGGTGACGGCGATTTCGACATGGGCTTCAGCGCCCGTGGCAGCGGTCGCGGTTACGGACGTGGCTATGGCCGTGGCTATGGCTACGACGGCTATGGTTACGGCCCCTATGGCTATGGCTACCCCGGTGCATGGGGCGGCTACCCTGGCTATGGTTACGGCGCACCCTACGGTGCTCCCTATGGTGCTGGCTACGGTGCTCCGTACGGTGCCCCCTATGGCGTTGCTCCGGCTGCTCCCGCTGCGCCGGCGAACCCGCAGACCAAGTAACGGCATCCGGCTGGTCCGGAATGCATAAGGGGGCTCCTCGGAGCCCCCTTTTCTATTGGCAATTCACGCTCAGCTGCGCGGCGAGTCGTCCAGGTTGGCCTCGCACAGCACCGAGCGCATGTTGTTGATCAGTTCCAGCAGAGCTTCGTTGCGTACCCGGTAGTAAATGCGATTGCCTTCCTTGCGCGATATCAGGATGCGCTTGTTGCGCAGCTGATCCAGGTGCTGGGACATATTGCTCTGGGTGGTGCCGGTGCGGGTGGCCAGCTCTCCGACCATCATTTCGTCCGCGCCCAGGGTGCACAGAATGCGCCAGCGCAGCGGGTGTCCCATGGCTTTCAGGGCATCGGCGGTCAATACCGCGTCTTCCGGTGAAACCGGTTCCTGCTCTTCTTCACTCATGCCTTATTCCGTCAACTTGCATAGTGTTAACAGGCCCTAGTCGCTATTCTCCGGGTCGGGCCGGTAACCGGTCATATCCTTGGCGATACACAGTATATCGGTGATGGCGCCGTGCGCGTCGGTCATGGCGGTGCGCGAAAACAGAATCGGTACCCGCCGCCCGTCGCTGGCGATAAAGCGCGCCTCGATTCTGCTCAGCGAACCGGTGCGGATCAGCGCCTCCAGCCAGGTGCCGAAAAAAGCCTCCGCCTGATTCTGCTCGGATTCCTCGAATACATCGCCGATCGGCATGCCGATCAGCGCGTCTTCGCTGTAACCCAGCATCCGGCAGGTGGCCGGATTCACCCATTTTATGGCACCAGTGGGTTCCAGTACCAACAGCGCTTCACCCATGTTGGCAATGATACCCTGCAGGTACTGATTGGCGGCACGCAGTTCCTCCGTGCGCGCCGCGACCTGTTGTTCCAGCATCCGGTTGAGGTCGCGTTCCTTTTCGATCAGGCGGAAATAGGTGCTGATCTTGTTGATCAGCTGGTTGTCATCGATGGGCTTCGTCAGGTAGTCCACCGCGCCCACTGCGTAGCCTTTTTGCTGGAATTCCTCGCTCTTGAAGGCGGCGGTGAGGAAAATAATCGGGATGTCGCGCGTCTTGCGCCTGATCTTGAGCATCGATGCGGTCTGGAAACCGTCCAGATCAGGCATCTGCACGTCCAGCAGGATCAGATCGATGTCCCCGCGCTGCAGGGCGATATCGATCGCCTGCTGACCGGAACTCGCTTCCAGCACCTCGACGTCCATGTGCTGCTGGATCAGCGATCGCAGGGTGAACAGGTTGCTGGGGCTGTCGTCGACGGCCAGCAACCTGAAATCGTGGTAGCGTTTCATGTCTGTTGCCCTGCCGTTTCCGCGCTTTGTGTGGCGCTGCGGCGTTTACGCAGATAGCGGTCGAGAACCGCTTTCAGTTGCGCCGGTTCCACCGGCTTGCTGACGAACTCGTTGGCACCGCAGGCCAGGGCCCGGTTACGGTCATCGGCAGCCGCGCGTGCGGTGAGCGCGACCACCGGTAGCGCCGGCAGGCGCGGGTCGGCGCGTATCGCCCGTATGGTTTCGAAGCCATCCAGCAGCGGCATCATGAGGTCCATCAGAACCATATCGAAGTTGCTGTCCTCGTGCAGGGTTTCCAGTGCTTCGCGGCCGTCACCGGCGGCCGCGACCTCGATGTTCCAGCTTTCCAGCAGCGGCGTAAGGGCCAGCAGGTTGCGCAGGTCATCGTCCACGACCAGCACGCGGGCGCCGGCGTAATCGGCCTGCGGAATGTCGCTGGGCGCTGCGACGTGCTCGCGGTCGGGCTCGCGATCCGACTGCCCAGCCGGCGCCGCCGCAGCCGCAGCCGTGTCCGCTACCGCCAGCGGCAACAGCAGGGTGAACGTCGAGCCAACACCGGCGCGACTCTGCAGCTCGATGCGCCCGCCGATCAGGCGGGCGAGCTCGCGGCTGATGGTCAGACCCAGCCCGGTGCCCCCGTAACGTCGGCTGGTGGAGCCATCCACCTGCTTGAACGCCTCGAACACCAGTGCCTGTTTGTCTTCGGGTATGCCGATGCCCGAGTCGCTTACGCTGATTGCTGCCGGACGGCTGCCGCTATCGGCTGCGCGGTTGCGCGACAAGCGGATCGTGACCCGGCCCCGCTCTGTGAACTTCAATGCATTCGAGAGGAAGTTCACCAGGATCTGGCGCAGCTTCTCGTGATCGCTCACCAGCGTGGCGGGTGCATCCGGATCAATGCGCACCTCCAGCTGCAGGCCTTTCTCGACGAACTGCGGATGCATGAGCTCCAGCAGGTTGTCCAGCAGGTCGCGCAGCTTCACCGGTCTCGTCTTGAGCGATACTTTGCCGGCCTCGATGCGGGACAGGTCCAGGATGGTATCGATCAGCGTCCGCAGGTCATTGCCGGCGTCGTGGATCACCTGCGCCTGGCGAACCGACTCGGCGGGCAACGCGGTCCTGCTGCTGGCCAGCATCTTGGACAGCAACAGGATGGAGTTGAGCGGCGTGCGCAGCTCGTGACTGACATTGGCTAGGAACTCCGATTTGTAGCGGTTCGATTCTTCCAGCTCCCGGGCGTGCGAGCGCAGAGCGCTGGCATCCTGGGCGTGTTTCTCCGCCAGCCGTGACAGCTTCTCGCCCAGGTTGCGCAACTCCTCCGGGCGCTTCCAGAAAAACCGGACCGGCTGATCCTGCTCCAGCACCCGGGCGATGCCGCCGGTCAGTTCCCTGCTGATGCGTTCGCTGCGCAGCGCCAGAATACGTGCCACCACAAACACCACCACCAGCAGGCCGGTGACGATGCTGACCACGCGCAGTTCCAGGGCGCTGCGAAATTCAGCAATCGGCGAAGGATCGACGCTGCGCCCCACCCACAGCGGACCGGACCCTTCGATCAGGAACAGGGGCAGCCAGAAAATCTGCTGGCCGCCGTCCTCCCACAACCCCAGTTCACCCTTGGCGAAAATGTCCTGCAATCCAGGGAAGTCCAGAAAAGCGCTTGACTGCAGCGGTGCGTCCTTATCGGCGGGCAGATACTCGCCGTTGTTCAATGCCCAGTACAGGTCGCTATAGACGTGGGCGAGGCCGCCGACGTCGAGGTTGAAAATAACCGCGCCCTGCAGCTCGGGCGCGCTGCCTTCGCCGCTCGCCGCAAACAACGGGCTGATGAAACTCAGGGTCATGAAGCGCTGTGGATCCGAATCGATGATGTCGCGGTTGAAGCTGATGGGGCTGGTGAGCACCACCCCCGGGCTGACCTTGAGGCCGGCGGCTATGAAATCGGCGCCAGGCAGATCGGCTTGGTGGCCGCCGGGGGTCAGTACACCGGTGTCTCTGTTCCGCTCCAGGGAATAGGCGATGTCACCGGTCTTGCGCATGAAGGTGACCTGGATGATGTCGGGCTGATCGAACAGCACCCGGTTGGCCCAGTCGCTATAGGCCTCCCGGCGTTGGGCCAGTGTGTCGTCCGTCGTCGCGTCGTCCTCGCCCAGCGCCATACCGGGTTCGGGCAGTTTCGCGAACAGGCGCACCATTTCGTGGCGGCGCGTGATGTGCTGGTCGAGGTCGCGGAAATCGGCCCGCAGTTTCTGCAGGTAGGCCTTGTGATAGAACAGCTCGAGGCGATCCAGCACCAGCGGTATGTTCATCGCCACCGACACCAGCAGCGGCGTCAGGCCGAGCAGCAACAGGAACAGAAAAACTTGACTGCGCAGTTTCACGGGGCAGGGCAGGGCGGGTCGCTCGGCGGCAGCACGGGGCGGAGCCGTGCGCTACGGTCAATGTTGTGTGACAAACTTTTCAAATACCTTCTCGTTCACACCATAGCACGCAACGGGCGCGAAGACTGCGCATGCAGGAGGCGTTCCTCGCGGCCTTGAGTATTTTTGGTGCTGTGGTGCTCTGGATCGGAAAGCTGTCCATTGCCGGATCAGGGCCTGCACCCGGACGGTTATTCTAGCACGCCGGGCGACTGGAGGCACCGCGCGCCGAGCTCACCCCTGGCACGGGGCCGTGCTGTGCCCAACCTGCGCGCTCAATCGGCCGCAGGGCCGATCGATCCGCCTTCTAGCCGTAACCCGAAGCCACCGGCTCTGGCTGGTGGAGTATTCACCGCATCGCCTCGTCGAGCAGCTCGATCCAGTGCCTGACCGGGCGGCCGGCTTTGCTGGCCAGGTGCATCTGGCAGCCGATGTTGGCGGTGGCGATGACGTCCGGAGTGTCCTGCTCCAGCGCCGCGAGCTTGTTGGCGAGCAGCCGCGTGGAGAGTTCGGGCTGCAGAATCGAGTAAGTGCCTGCCGAGCCGCAGCACAGGTGTGCGTCGGGCACCGCGGTGAGGGTGAACCCGGCCCGTGACAGCACTGTTTCCACGACGCCGCCGAGTTGCTGTCCGTGCTGCAGGGTGCAGGGGCTGTGAAACGCGACTTTCTGCGCTTGCCGGCGCAGTCCGACGCCGGACAGGTCGGCGTCGCGCAACACTTCGCTGACGTCGCGGGCGAGCGCGGATACACGCCGCGCCTTGTCGGCGTAAACGGGGTCCTGTGCCAGCAGCTGTCCGTATTCCTTGACCACCGCCCCGCAGCCGCTGGCCGTCACCAGGATCGCCTCGATGCCCTGTTCGATGAGCGGCCACCAGGCATCGATGTTGCGGCGCATGAAATCCAGCCCTTCCTGGTGCGCCGCCAGGTGATGGCTGACCGCCCCACAGCAGCCGGCGCCCGGCGCCGTGAGCAACTGAATGCCGAGCCGGTTCAGCACCCGCGCGGCAGCGGCGTTGGTGTGCGGTGTGGCGACGCTCTGTACACAGCCCGCCAGCGCCAGCATGCGGCGCGCCTGCGGCTGTTGTGGCCAGGGCGTGCGGCGCTGGCGTGCCGGCACCTTGCCACGCAGGCCCGCGGGCAGCAGCGGTCTGAGCGCCTGGGCGGCGAACAGTAGCGGTGCCACGCGTCGCGGGTAGGCAATGACCTTGCGCAGCAGGTAACGCAGCAGGCGCTGCACAGGGCGACGCGGCACTTCGTGTTCCACCAGTTCCCGCCCGATATCCGCCAAGCGGCCGTAGCGCACGCCGGACGGACAGGTGGTCTCGCAGGCCCGGCAGGTGAGACAGCGGTCCAGATGCAGCTGCGTGCTGGCGCTCACGGCCTGGCCTTCCAGCAGCTGCTTGATCAGATATATGCGACCACGCGGGCCATCCAGCTCGTCGCCCAGCAGCTGGTAGGTGGGGCAGGTGGCGGTGCAAAAACCGCAGTGCACACAGGAGCGCAGGATGGCGTCGGCCTCCTGGCCGGCTGCTGTGTCGCGGTACTTTGCGCTGATGCGGGTCTGCATGGAGGCGGACTCAGAGTTCTTGGTACATGCGGCCGGGGTTGAGAATACCGTGCGGGTCGAACGCCTGCTTGAGACGCCGGTGCAGGTTCATCAGCACCGCCGGCAGGGGGTGGAACACCTGCTCGCGCCGTGGATCGCCGCGGTACAGCGTGGCGTGACCGCCGTGCGCCTGCGCCAGGCTGCGCACGGCGCGCGCATCGGTGTCGCCCCGCAGCCAGCGCTGCGCGCCGCCCCACTCGTACAGCCACTCACCCTCGATGCCGAGCGGTGCGGCAGTCGAGGCCAGCGACAGCCGCCACAGCGGTTGCTGCGCTGCAAAGAAGTCGTGCCCCTGTTCCTTTACCCGCGACCACAGTTCGCTGCTCTGCGCCACTTCATCGCCGCCCACCCGGTCGCGTGCCGCATCGACGCCGCGCGCCGTGCCGGACAGGCGCACGAACAGGGTGGTGCCGTCATACAGGCTGGCCGAGACCGGCAGCGGCAGGCGGCCCAGGGCGTGCATGCGGTCCAGCGCCTGCTGCGCGGAGGTCTGCTGCGCCAGAGTGAGCTCGGTTTCCGGCCGCGGCAGCACCTTGAGCGAAATATCCAGCAGCACGCCCAGCGTGCCGAGGGCGCCGGTCATCAGCCGCGACACGTCATAGCCCGCCACGTTCTTCATCACCTCGCCGCCGAACCGCAGGATCTCGCCCCTGCCGTTGATGATGCGGGTGCCGAGCACGAAGTCGCGCGCCGCGCCGGTATAGGGACGGCGCGGACCGGACAGGTTACAGGCGATGGTGCCGCCCAGGGTCGCGGTGGCACCGAAGTGCGGCGGTTCAAAGGCGAGCATCTGGTTGTTGTCGGCAAGGGTCTGTTCGATATCGGGCAGCGGGGTGCCGGCGCGCGCAGTGATCACCAGCTCGGTAGGCTCATAGCTCAGGATACCGCGGTGTTCGCTCACGTCGATGCGTTCGCCCACCGGCGTACGACCGTAGAAAGACTTGCTGTCGCCGGCAGCGATGCACAGCGGCGTGGCCGTCGCGGCGGCCGCTTTAACCTGCTCCTGGAGTTGTACGCCGATATCGCTGTCGCTCATGGTCTGGCTCAGAAACGTTCCAGTTCCGGGAACGGCAGCTCGCCATGGTGCACGTGCATGGCACCGAGTTCGGCGCAGCGGTGCAGAGTCGGCACCGCCTTACCCGGATTGAGCAGTCCAGCGGGGTCGAAGGCCGCCTTGACGGCGTGAAACTGGGTCAGCTCGGCGGAATCGAACTGCACGCACATCTGGTTGATTTTCTCCATGCCGACGCCGTGTTCGCCGGTGATGGTGCCGCCGGCCTCCACGCACAGCTCCAGGATGCGTGCGCCGAATTCCTCGGTACGCTCCAGCTCGCCGGGCTTGTTGGCATCGTAGAGAATCAGCGGGTGCAGGTTGCCGTCGCCGGCGTGAAACACGTTGGCGACCGCCAGGTCGTAGTGCGCGGACAGGTCGGCTATCGCCTTCAGCACCTCGGGAAGGCGCTTGCGCGGAATGGTGCCATCCATGCAGTAGTAGTCGGGCGAGATGCGGCCCACCGCCGGGAAGGCCGCCTTGCGGCCCTTCCAGAAGATGGCGCGCTCTGCGTCGTCTTTCGCGGTGCGCACCTCGGTCGCGTTGCTGGCCGTGAGAATCTCGCGCACCTTGTAGATTTGCTCCGAAACTTCCTCGTTGGTGCCGTCCAGCTCGCACAGCAGTATCGCCTCGGCGTCGACGGGATAGCCGGCGTGCACGAAATCCTCGGCGGCCCGAATCGCCAGCCGGTCCATCATCTCCAGGCCGGCCGGGATAATGCCGGCGGCGATAATGCGGCCCACCGCGCCGCCCGCCTTGACCACGTCATCGAACGCCGCCAGCACCACCTGGGCGCGCTGCGGCTGCGGCAGCAGCTTAACGGTCACTTCGACGATGACCCCCAGCATGCCTTCCGATCCGGTCATCAGCGCCAGCAGGTCGTAGCCGGGCGCGTCCAGGCCGCTGCCGCCCAGGGTCAGCAGCTCACCGTCGATGCCGACCATGCGCAGCTGCTGGATGTTGTGCACGGTGAGGCCATATTTGAGGCAGTGCACGCCGCCGGAGTTTTCCGCCACGTTGCCGCCGATGCTGCAGGCGATCTGCGAGGACGGGTCCGGGGCATAGTAGAGCCCGTGCTGGGCGACCGCTTCCGAGATCGCCAGATTGCGCACCCCGGGTTGCACCCGCGCGATGCGCCGCTGGGCATCGATTTCCAGAATGTTGTTGAACCGGGCCAGACTCAGCAGCACACCGCTACCGTGTGGCAGTGCGCCACCGGAAAGCCCGGTGCCGGCGCCGCGGGCCACCACCGGCACCTCAAGTTCGTGACACAGGCGCAGGATCGCCTGCACCTGTTCCACGCTGTTGGGCAGAGCCACTACCAGCGGCAGCTTGCGATACGCGGACAGGCCGTCGCACTCGTAAGGGCGCAAATCCTCGGCGGTGTGCAGCAGCGACGCCGCGGGAATGATAGTGCCCAGCCGTTCGATCAGCCGCTCGCGATCGACGGGAGGGAACTCGCGTTGTTCCAGTGCCTGGTTCATTAACCCTCGTTGCCGGGCGTGCGGCGATTGCGCGCTTACATGCCCCGCTGCGCGTACTGCCCAGTGTCGGAAACCCGATTCTACCTCACTGCCGAGGCGCGGGTCGCAGTGGTCTTGTCAGGCGTTTCGGCGATGCCGGCCAGGCGCGCATAGGCGCGCGCGACGGCGTGCTCGTCGCCGACGTTACCAGGAAAGATAACCACCGGTAAATCCGCAAAGCGCGGATGATCGGCCGGGCAGCGCACCACCGAACAGCCGGGCAGGATCTGTCCGAGCACCCGCGAGGTGCGCAGCGCCAGCGCCGAGCTCAGCACATCGTTGGAGGTGATGCCGCCCTTGCTGATCAGAAAACCCAGCGTTGCCGGCAGTCCGCGCACCACATCCATGAGGAAAGCCGATACCGTGGCGCCGAACGCTAGGCGCGCGGCCTGGTCGGCAAAGGTCTTCTCGGTGCGGCTGGTGAAGATCACCGGCGTGATGCCGTCAGCATGCAATTGCGCGGCCTGGTCGGTAATGGCCGCGAGCATGACCTCGCGCTGCGACTCGATACGCTCCACGTCGATTTCGATGGCTGCCACTCCGGGCATTTGCAGCAGCTCCTGCAGCTGCCGGGTGGTCTTGCTGACGTGCGAACCTACCACCACCGCGCCGGCCCGGCCGCCGCGCGTATAGGCGTGCATGGCTTCGCCGGCGACCGGTTGCGCGGGCAGCTGCGCCAGTGCGGTCAGCAGGCTGGCGCCACTGCGAAACAGGAAGCGCTTGCCCTGCCCGGCGGCAGTCATCAGCTGGCTGCAGAAATGATTCAGATCGTCCTGGGTTTCGCCGTCCACGGCGCAGCAGACGTTGCCCTGCAGCGCCATCAGCCGCGGCAGGCTGTCGCCGCGCACATCGTCCAGCAGGAAGCGCTCGACCTGCCCGGCGCGGATGCGTCCGCCGGTTTTCTCTTCCACGTAGGCGGGCAGGTAACTGTGCGAGTAGCCGAACACCGAATCGCGGGCGAATTCGGTTTCGTGTACCGGCACCGGCGCGCCGTCCACTATCAGATAGTGCACGCTGTCGCGGGTGATGCGTCCGCCCTCGAAAAACGCCGGCACCAGGAAATGTGCATCGAAAGGTCCGAGTTGTTCGGCGATCACATCGGTCTCCACCGGGTAATGGCCGCGCAGCGTGGAGTCGGAGCGGCTCACCAGCAGCGGATTGATGGGGGTGCCCGCCTGGGCCAGCTCGTCCAGCGCCTGGCGCACATTGACACAGACTTCGCGGGTGACAGAAGCCGCCAGGTCCGCGCTCATGCCGCGTGTGTTGGTGAGCACGAAAAACAGCGGGGCGTTGTCCTGCAGTCCCTGCTTGAGGGTGGCAACGTCCCAGCGTGTCAGCAGCAGGCAGCTGTGCACCGTCTGCGAGCCGGTCGGGTCGTCATCCAGTACGATAATCTTGGTTTCACTCATGCCTGGTCTCGTTGTATGGCGCTGTGGGCAGGCCCGTCGGGCGCTGCGGTAAAAAGAAGCCCGTGCAGGGGCACGATGGCAGTCTTACGCTGGGAGGAGAGCTTCAGCGCAATCCCTGCACGGGCATAACCTTTGGCCTGTTATTAACCGCGAAGAGACGCGAAGGAAAACCAGTAACGTGCTTGTAACATCTCCGCAAGCCGCAATCGGCACTGCCAAGCGATTCGGCGTGATGCCCCAAAGAACGGTTACCAGCTTTCATTCCTTCGCGACCTTCGCGACCTTCGCGTACTTAGCGGTTAGCGAACTGCTGGTCACCCCTGCAGTGCCGTGGCGCGCTCGACCATGGCGTCGGCGGTGATGCCGTTGAAAGCCATGATTTCCGCGGGCGAGGCGGTGGTTTCACCGCGCTTCCAGCAGATGGTGTCGCGCCGCGGGGCGCGGGTGCGCAGCAGTACCGGCTCCAGCGGCGCGCTCGGGCCGCCGCTCACCGCGAGCAGCACATCGCCGTCGAACAGGGCGTTGAAGTGGTCGTCGTCCATGAACCTGTTGTCCGGCTCGGCGACCGTGTC
>Ga0209536_100017291_pt1 | contig 10220 bp, 10 predicted proteins | sample DeeMarSeWOR28_12_FD_187461 | JGI IMG/M metagenome (GOLD analysis project Ga0209536, IMG submission 187461) | Marine sediment microbial communities from White Oak River estuary, North Carolina - WOR-2-8_12 (SPAdes) (version 2) | ecosystem: Environmental > Aquatic > Marine > Intertidal zone >... | reverse complement strand
GAAGTGGAAAGGGCACTGGTGGCCCTCCCGGACTTCAAATCCGGTGCACCGGGTTAACAGCCTGGTGGGTGGGTTCGATTCCCATGCACTTCCGCCATTGCATTATCCTCGCTCCTCAGGCAGCCTTTTCTTCTTTCAGCAGCGGATACCCCATTTCCTTTCTCTGCTCTGTATACTGCATGGCCACCTGCCTGGCAATGTTCCTGATCCTGCCAATGTAGCGCGTGCGCTCGGCCACGCTAATCGCCTTGCGCGCATCCAGCAGATTAAAAGTGTGGGAACATTTCAGACAATAATCATAGGCAGGCAGGATCAGGCCTTTAGCAACCAGCTTGTGGGCTTCCGACTCATAGGTGTCAAAAAAACCTATCAGGGCCTCGACATTGGCTTCCTCAAAATTAAACCTGGAAAACTCTACTTCCGCCTGGTGAAATATCTCTCCATACGAGACATTGTTATTCCAGGCTAAATGGTAGACATTCTCCACCTTCTGCAGGTACATGGCAATACGTTCGAGACCGTAGGTTATCTCGACTGTAATGGGCTGCAGGTCAAGACTGCCTGCCTGCTGGAAATAGGTGAACTGGGTGATTTCCATACCATCCAGCCAAACCTCCCAGCCCAGACCCCAGGCCCCGAGGGTGGGAGACTCCCAGTCGTCCTCAACAAAACGGACGTCATGCTCCAGCAGGTTTAAACCGAAACGTTTCAAACTCTCAAGATACATGTCCTGGATCTCAAGGGGTGAGGGTTTAATCACCACCTGGTATTGGTAATAGTGCTGCAGACGGTTGGGGTTTTCACCATAGCGCCCATCGGTGGGACGCCTTGACGGTTGCACATAGGCGGCCTTCCATGGTTCGGGCCCCAAGGCTCGCAACAGGGTGCCGGGATGAAAGGTCCCGGCTCCAACTTCCATATCATACGGTTGCTGGATAACACAACCCTGTTCGGCCCAGAACTTGTTTAACTCCATGATAATATCCTGAAAATACATATTGCCGCTGATTCCTTTCCCTGTTCAAATAGGTTATGCTGTTAATAATAAATTTTAATGCGATCGGAGCAGTCTCTTGGCCACCAACCTGGCCCGGGACTATCATTTTTTTACGGGCGCATTAGCAGTCCCCATTGTGTTTATTACGATGCCGATAACATTAAAAGAAAAATAAATTACCACAGTAAAGAGAGATGGCAAAATTTTTTTTTAAACATTCATGAAACCCAATGAAAATAATTGCAGAATTGCGGCTGAAAGCCAAAGAACTGACAAACCTAAACAATATTCTGGCCTTACTGCAGTGGGACCAGGAAGTAATGATGCCACCCGCAGCAACAAACGACAGGGCTGCCCAGTTTTCGAGTTTAAGCACCATAATACACAAGAAAATAACCGACCCAGCCCTTGGGAATCTCCTGCGGCAAGCTGAGGAATACACCGGGGAGGACCTCCCTCCTCAGGACAGGGCCCTGGTAAGAATTCTGAAACGGGAGCATTTGCACAATAGTAAGCTGCCGGAAGAGTTTGTCGCTGATTTCGCCCGCCTTACTTCTGAATCGCTGCCTGCCTGGGTTGCGGCCCGCAAACAGGGCGATTTCAAAATCTTTCTGCCATATCTTGAAAAGATAGTTGCCATGTCCCGGCAGAAAACCGACTACCTCGGGTATGAAGAACATCCCTATGACGCCTTGCTCGATCTATATGAAGAAGGACTTACAAGCAGTCAGCTCACTGCCATTTTCAACAATTTGCAGCCCGAACTGACTGAGCTCGTGCAGAGGAGAGGAATTGCGCCATCAGCAGAAGTGGATGCTTTCCCCTTTCCTCCCATTGCCGAAAAAGACCAGATAGCATTTTCTGAGAAAATGCTGGCGGAAATTGGCTACGATTTTTCACGGGGCAGACAGGATGTCTCTCCCCATCCGTTTACCACAAGTATTGGTCATAATGACAGGCGGGTAACGAACAGGTACCGGCCGGACTCTCTGGAGTTCATTTTTTGCGCTCTGCATGAAGGCGGCCATGCCCTCTACGAACAGGGTATTGATGAAGGGTATGCCGGCACACCCCTGGATGAAGGGGTATCCCTGGGAATCCATGAGTCACAGTCCCGCCTCTGGGAAAATATTGTCGGCCGCAGCCAACTATTCTGGAAACACTACTTTCCCATGCTGCAACAATGCATTCCCGACCCTTTCCAGGATATTGATTTTTATGATTTCATAAAACATATCAACAAAATACAGCCCGGACCCATCAGGGTCGAAGCAGATGAAGTGAGTTATAATCTTCATATAATCGTGCGCTTTGAACTTGAAAAGGAGTTGCTGGCAGGAAGTGTGCAGGTCAAAGAACTGCCTGCGCTGTGGCATGAAAAATACTTACGTTATCTTGGCCTTGAAATCGATTCGGATGCCAATGGCGTGCTGCAGGATATCCATTGGGCGCACAGCAGCCTTGGATATTTTCCCACCTACACCATCGGCAACCTGGCAGCTGCGCAGATATGGCACAGCTATTGCCTATATGATACAGACTACAAGCAAACCCTGCAGCATGGCAACCTGGCCAAAATACGGCAATGGCTGACAGAAAATATTTACTGCCACGGAGCCGTCTTTCCCCCGGCACAATTGCTGCAGCAGGTCTGTAACGAAACACTGAATCCAAAATCTTTTATTGAGTATCTCAGAAACAAACCGGAGTTTGACCTGTGATCCTGGCAGCTGAACAGGCAGCAATAATCCGCAGGGTCCTCAAGGATTCCAAAACCATAGCCGTGGTCGGACTTTCCCCGAAGCCCCAAAGACCAAGCCACCAGGTGGCACGCTATCTCATGGAGGCAGGTTATACCATCATCCCGGTCAATCCCGGGCAGGACAGTATCTTGGGCCTTCCCTGTTACCCGGACCTGCGAGCTATTCCCACACCAGTCGATATGGTTGATATTTTCCGCCGGCCTCAAGCTGTATTGCCTATTGTGGAAGATGCCATAGCCATTGGCGCCAGATTCATTTGGATGCAGGAGGGCATAGTGAACAAGGAGGCTGCAGCAAAAGCGGAAGCAGCGGGCCTGACTGTCATCATGGACCGCTGCACCAAAATAGATCACCTGAACCTGCTGTGAAAATCTTCCTTCCATACCTGATATAAAAACCATCCAGCATCTGCGGAACTCTGCATTTACGGCTATAAATCCGTTCTTGTTCTTTTCCGGCTGTGAGCAATGATGGCATTTCCTAAAGAATATCAACTTGTTTTAAAAGAATTTTCTGCACCATAAACTTTTACGTCACATAAGTTTGTAACCTCAGCCTCTCTGAATCGTTTCTATATTTACATCATTGAAAAGTCCGGACTTTTTGATGCCTGTAAGAGAAACTGCTTATTGCTTAAAGGACATGTGGGGTGCTCGTCTTCGTATGACGTGCACCCTTTTGTCGAAACATCAATCTAACCTTATCAACACGGAGAGACAGAATGAAGAGAATCTTTATTGTTTCAGCATGCTTATTAATACTTGTTGCATCCATTACTTCTGTAGCTGCTGAAGTTGCGCCCACAGAAGATGCCCAGTGGACATTAATTTATTATCTTGCTGCCGACAATGACCAAGAGTCCTATGCCGACATAACCATTGCCAAATTATTGATTGGAACCGCCGAAGTTGAAAATCATCCTCAAATTCTGGTTTTGCAGGACCGACAATCAGTACCCGGAATAGAAGTTTTTGAAGTCAGCAATGGCCTGGCTCTCCCGCTGGAAAGCTACGAGGAGAAGAATACAGCGGACGGCGCCGTATTGCAGGATTTTGCAGCCTATGCGCTGAACATTGCTCGCCATGAAAAGATTGCCTTTGTGGTAAAAAGCGAGGGTCTGGCCTGGCGTGGCATTGGGCGCGACAATACACACGATGAGGGGCTTGATGACCAGCTCATGTCAAACGGTGCCCTCGCCGAAGCCCTTGACGCAGCCCAGGCTGCTTCTGGCAAAGATATAGACCTCCTCGTGCTAGAAGGATCAATCATGGCATTTATGGAAGTCGTATATGAGCTGAGGGGGACAGCACCGCTTCTGCTTGCCTCGCAATCCAAAATTCAGCCAGACGGACTACCCTGGGAATTGGTAATTGAAAATCTGGGAATCACGCCGGGTATGACAGGTGAGGAACTTGGCATTGCAATTACAGATGATTTCAGAACATACTATGCTGACAAGGGCAACCATGGAAATCCACACTATGACACCTCGATTGACTTTGCAGCACTGACCCTTTTCGATATGGCACATATCAATAATGTTTTATATCTGCATAGGGCTTGGGCTGAGACGACCTGGCTCCTGATGGATGATCTTTATAATATTCTGCCCCATGCACGCGACCTCGCTGAGGTGGGAGGATTAGGAGAGGTTACCGATTTTGATTACAATTTTGACATCAAGACTTTCATGCTTGAAAGTCTTCGCCTGATTGAAGAGGCAGGATTGTCATATCCGGACCTCAACGCTGCTGTCAATGCTTACATGGCAGAACATGATAAGCTGATACTTTATGAGCAGAACCCTACCGATGGTTTTAAACTGAAAGCTGCCACAGGTCTGAGTATCTGGTATCCGCCCACTTGGAGTAAATACGAAACACGTGACGAAAATGATGAAGTTTTCGGGTCAACCATGTATTACGAGGATCCGGAAATTGGTCTTGACTGGATTGCCGATTCCAACTGGACCACCTATCTTTTTGAATATTTTGACCGCGCTGATGCCAATCTGGCCGGCAATGGTCTTGATAGTGAAGAGCCGCCCAAAAAGGGTGTTTTTGATAAAATCGAGACAATCGAGGAGAATTAAGGTCTCTTTAGCTGTCCGCCGTGATGCCTTAATTTATAAGCGCGTCACGGCGGCCCTTGGCAAATTCTGCCTGAATCCAACATAACTGCTGACAATTAACACCAATACATGTTTTCGGATTATTACTTCAGGACAGCTCCTGCCTTCTTTCTGAAATGCTTGTCGTAGCGCTCCTGCTCGCTGTAGATGCAGCCGCAGTAAGACTGGCGGTATAACCCCATCTCTTTTGACATGTCGATGCCCTGCTGCCAGCCTTCACGAAAATCATGGTAGTAAAAGGGAATTTTATGCTGTTCAGAAAGCTGCTCCGCCTTTTGACGGATCACTTCATGATTCTGGTAACGACTGTACAGGAGTGTAGTTGTAAAGGCATCAGCCCTGATTTTTTTGGCATGTTTGATCACTTCATGTAAGCGCATATCGTAACAGAGGCTGCAGCGGTTTTCTTCATTAAACACTACCTGCCTGAGATATTCCCGCAATCCATACTCGCGATGATACTCAACATGCAGGTTCTCTCGGGCAGCAAGCTGCTCGACAGCTTCAAGGCGCTTCCTGAATTCACGGTAGGGATGGATATTGGGGTTATAGAAGAAACCGCTAACCTTTATTCCCTGCACCTTTAATACTTCAAGCGGATAGGCAGTGCAGGGCCCGCAGCAGATGTGGAGTAGAATAGACATTTTCAATTTTAAAGTACCAATACATAATGGGGATGGTGAAATGTGAAGAATTACTTGAATAAAATCACCATCTCATTCTTTATGTTCATTTCTTTGTTTGCCCTGTCAATCGTCAGCAGTATTGTATGCTGACAAAGAAACGAACCAAAGAAAGGGCAGCCGATCTCTTGATTCGACTGCGTCGAACTACCCTCGCTGCTCGCAAAGAACAGGCGACATCGGAAAGTCGTACCCCTTCAGGGGGTATTTATAATTTATACCCCCTTGCGGGGTACTCCGCCGAGTCGCTTAACTGTTCTTTTCTGTGCCGCTCGGCTGCGTGAAATGGCATTAACAAGAATTTCCTAATTATTTTTAACTAGTTATCACTTCAGAAATAAGTTATCCATAAAGCAGCGCAAACCTCTCCCAGAAATCGGGAAAGGATTTTGCCACGCATTCCTCGCCAAGGATCTTCACCCCGGGCACTGCCAGGCCTGCCACTGCAAAACTCATGGCAATACGGTGATCGTTATAGGTGTTTATTTCCGCACCATGCATGGGTGTTTCAGGATCTTTGCCTTCGATAATCAGGGTATCTTCCAGCTCCTGGACCCTGGCCCCCAATTTGGCCAGTTCCACAGCCATGACATGGAGTCGGTCGCACTCCTTGATACGCAGATGTGCAATATTTTTTATCGTGGTCCTGCCTTTTGCCTGGGAAGCTACTACAGCAAGGGTAGGCACCACATCCGGCATATCGCCCATATCAATGGTGATGCCCCTGAGTTCTGCCGGGCCGCTTACCGTCAGACCGTTACCGGTTTTGTTTACCTGGCAGCCCATGCGGGCCAGAAGCGCAACAAAGGCGGCATCACCCTGCAGTGAAGGTACCGGCACATTGGGAACCGTGACCTCACCGCCTGTTACAGCTGCAGCTGCATAAAAATAGGAGGCATTGGAAGCATCACCTTCAATGGCATACTCCATGGCCCTGTATATTCCCCGGGGTATCCTGTAGCTGTTCAGGGCTTCATTGGCTTCCACCCTGATGCCGAAGGCCTCCATCACGGCCAGGGTCATTATGACATAGGGCAGGGACAGAATCTCTCCTTCCACGTCAAGTGCAGACTCCTGCCTGGCATATGGCCCGACCAGCAACAGGGAAGAGAGGTACTGGCTGCTTTTGCCTGCAGGAAGGACGGTTTTACCGCCCGACAGGCCGTTGGCCTTTATGAGAAGGGGCGGGCACCCATTGCTGTTAATACTGGCAATATCGACCCCCCAGCCCTGCAGTGCCTGCATCAGCGGCATAATGGGTCTTTCAGCCATCCTTGCATCGCCGCTGATCCTGAAAGTGCCGGACCCCAGGGCGGCAACAGAGGTGAGAAACCTTGTTGCCGTGCCATTATTGCCAAGGAATATTTCATTATCAGGTGTTTCAATCCTGCCGCTGTTGCCGTTGACTATCCATTTGTCCCTGCCCTTTTCAACAGTCATACCCATCTGTTCAAGGGCTGCAGCAGTATATCGTGTATCCTCGCTTTCCAGGGGTCCGAACAGAGTGCTCACCCCGTCCGCAAGGGCAGCAGCGATCAAAGCCCGCTGGGTGATGCTCTTGGAGCCCGGCACTGCCACCTCGGCTTTTATTCCGGTTGTCGGTTGAATTTCGATCATCTTGTTATTCTAATGTCATTGTTATGCGATCACCTTCATGAGGGCAGCACGCATTACTTCAACCGGAGCATCCTCTCCGGTCCAGGTTTCAAACTGAGCCACACCCTGATAGAGAAGCATCGAAAGGCCGTCTATAACTTCACATCCTGCACTTTTTGCCTCACGGAGCAGACGTGTCTCCAGGGGTGAATAAACGATATCCATAACCACAGGAAAGCTACCCAGACTGTCTGCAGGCACCAGGCTGGCATTCTCCAGGGGACTCATGCCGACAGAGGTTGCATTGACCAGACAGTCTGCCTGTACCGTATCAATTTTATCCAGATGGATCCAGTCACATGCAAGTGTTTCGGCCAGTGTTTTCACCCTGCTTTCAGTGCGGCTGGCAAGGATGACCTGTGCCCCGTCCTCCAGCAGGCCAAAACCTATAGCCTTTGCAGAACCGCCTGCCCCCAGGAGCAGAATTCTTTTGCCCTGCAGGTCAAGCTTAGAGGCCAGGGCCCTGTTTGCCCCAATCCAGTCGGTATTCAAACCATGTATTTTTTTATCCTCAGCAAAGACCAGAGTATTCACTGCACCGATTTTCTCAGCTATGGGGTCAATCGAATCGATATGATCCAGAACTGTTTCCTTATGCGGTATAGTGACAGAGAGGCCCCGGACGCCTAAAGCCCTGCATCCGGCCAGGGCTTTTGCCGCATTGGTTGCAGGGAAGGCCACATAAACCTTGTTTAAGCCCAAGGCCTCAAAAGCACTGTTATGCATGATAGGGCTAAGTGAATGGGCAACAGGGTTGCCTATGATGCCATAAATTTCAGTTGAGCCGTTAATCTGCATGATCCAAACCTGCTGATATTGTAAAAAGTCCCGCTGTCATCCGCAGGGCCTGATAAAATTAATATATTACAGGCGTATTACCCCTTCGTCGCCTGAATTTTACGAAACCGACAATTTCGATAACATCTCGCTGATAAGAGAAACCGGCATCTGTCCCGGAGCAGTCTCCCTTGAGCCATCAGGGGCAGCATAGGTCATGAAGCCCCCAAGTTTCAAGGTTGCCAGACGACTGATCCTGCCGATGTGCCCCATACAAAAAGCAATAAGCGGGAAACTGTTTTCTGCTGCAATTGCCTGCAGATTCAGAATCCGGAGCACATCCCTATAGTCATTGGCTGTAGTGACAATCTTTCCTATATGCGCTCCTGATTCTATCTGCTCCTGCAAAATTTCTCCCAGTTCTTCAGTGGATGGTGTTCCGGAAAAATCATGCCATGATACGATAAGTGCTGTTTGTGTATGTTTCAGCAGAACATCCAGCAGTGCGCCCCGTAATTCAGGGGCTGTTTTGAGTTCCAGATCCACCAGGGCGCAATCATGCTGAACTGCCTGCAGCAACAAATTGATCCGTGCTGCTTCCGGTCCCGGGAAAAAGCCGCCTTCCCATTCCGGACGGTTGGTAAAGAGCAGAGGCTTTGCAAGATGCTTTACAAAGGGCTCAATTTGCGGCTGGGATAAACTGTCCAGACGGATCTCTATGACATCAGCATACTGTTCAGAGCCTTTGGCAACATCAACGGCCTGGTCGACCTTTTCACAGGCAACTGAAACACAAATACCGGCGGGTGAAGTAAGAGGCACAGGCAACTGCTTTTCTCCTTAAACATTTTCCGTAACGCCATATGTGCAGCAACAAAACGAGTTAAAACACACTATTATATCGGCATGAAGTTGTCAATCAGATCACCAAAGATCCCCGTTTCGGGAAATTGCCCCTGCAGCTGCAGCAAAAGATGCTGTACTACTTTTATTTCATGGGGCTCGAGCAGAAATCCGGGCACGGGACGGGCTGGGAGAAGGTGCATTTTGTCATTGAGGATTGGAGTCTCAACTAGACTATGTAAAATAGCCGCCATGGAGGAGCAGTAGCCGCCATCGCTGTTTACATGCTCAATTATCTGGGTGAAGACGGTATTGACCGCGAGGTGAATAGGAGCCATATGGGCCGCACTGTCGATTGTACATTGTACAAATGAGCCAAAACTTCTGCAGCCAAATGGGCGCGCTTCATAAATTGAGCAGATTCCCTCCTCTAAAAAAAAGCAGGGCGTGAAATCCCAGTTTCCCCCTGGCTCTCCCCTGATATCCTGGTGCTTGAGACAGGCCCCGGCAAACTGGTTCATGGTCACTGCTTGCCCGCCTTTTCCCGGTGCAATGGAGGCAAGCTTTTCAAGCAGCCAATTATCCAGGCCGGCTCCTTTGAGAAAATCAAGGATTATCTCCCCTTCCAGGCTTGTCATATGCACACTTTGGGTGCAGCAGGTGTTACAACCCTTCCGGCACGCCAGGGGAAAACGCTCGACCCAGCTCGTATAAACACCATAGACAGCATGCAGCAGTTCTTTCTTGCGAACCGGCTCTGCAGGGATGGCGACCTGCGGACTATTCATCATTTGGCCCCAAAGACTTTTCTTTTCACCCTGGACATTACTTCCTGCGGCACCAGCCTTAATGCCAGGGCGACAATAAATGAGGCAATTGCCAGGTCGTCCAGCCACCCGAAAAGAGGAATTGTATCAGCAAAGAAATCCACAGGTACAAGGATATACAAAAGACCAACCGCCAGGATCAGTTTAACATGCCAGGGTGTGTGCCGGTCGAAGAGAATAAGAAAATAATACCTGAGCCTTTGTAAAAAACTGCCCATTTTTTCACCAACGAATCCGTCTACCAGGAAGAATAGTGAGTTGCGGGTGGAATTCAGGCGCGCCTGGCCCTGCCTATCAAGTCGTGGATTGATGCCATCCTGTTTTCTGCGAGATATGCTTCTATGCCTTGTATTATTTCTTCCGTAGCTTTTGGATTGATAAAGTTTGTCGTACCCACCTGGACTGCGCAGGCTCCGGCAAGCATAAATTCTATGGCATCCTCCGGGGTCGTGATTCCACCAATACCAATTATGGGAATGGAGACACATTCAGCAACCTGCCACACCATGCGCAGCCCGATCGGTTTTATTGCCGGACCGGACA
>Ga0209536_100017290_pt1 | contig 10220 bp, 6 predicted proteins | sample DeeMarSeWOR28_12_FD_187461 | JGI IMG/M metagenome (GOLD analysis project Ga0209536, IMG submission 187461) | Marine sediment microbial communities from White Oak River estuary, North Carolina - WOR-2-8_12 (SPAdes) (version 2) | ecosystem: Environmental > Aquatic > Marine > Intertidal zone >... | reverse complement strand
CCGTAGCCTGGGCGGTGGCGTCCGCCTGCCAACCCTTGTCGACGAAGTTCCTGAAGGTCTCTTCGTCCTGGAACAGGAAGACCACCTGGTACTTCTGAGCGCCCAGTCCCAGCCCGAGGCCGACCGTCCGGCGCAGGAGCCGGTCCCGCCCGACAGCCTCTAACGCGACTTCCCTTCCGGCCGTAGCCTCGGCGGCCGCAACGCGTCGACGGCCGAGCGTTGTGCACCCGATACGCTCGGGAGCTCGGCTTCGTAGGCCTGCGCGACCGTATCGGTCACGGTGCGCCTCGCGGCCGGCGGCAGCGCCCGAAACGTCTCATCGGCCTCCAGTGCCTTCGCGAGCTGCTGGCGCCTCAGTTTGGTGAACTTGGCGTCCTGAAAGGACTTGTACGCGTCGGCAACGTCCTTGAGGCCGCGCGCGGCAGACTGAATGACGGCTGGCAACGCCTTGAGCGCGAGAAACAGGAGGAGCAACGGCGTCGCCTGAATCAGCTCCTGCCCCAGGCTCTGGAAGATGAACTCCAGGGAGCCCGATTCCACGTTGGCAACGTGGAGATGCTGCCGCTGATTGTGGGCGTAGGATCGCAGGTTCCCGACGGCGAGCCGTCCGTGCAGCCGGTCGACCAGGGTGAGGAGCCCGCTGAGCTCCCGCGCGGTGAGCGTCGTGCTGTCCACGGGGACGACCAGCTCGAGCGGTGTTGCCGCGTCGATGCCCGCCGACAGCAGTGCGCTCCGCATGGCGTCGACGGTGCGCTGGTCGAGGGTGACAGGGTGTTCCCTCATCGCGGTGTGACCTCCCGATCAGCAGGAAGATCGCGCGCAGCGCCCAACGAGGCGAGATCCTCGAACACGCGGCGCAATCCGCTCCGTGCCAGCACCTTGGGCCGAAGCGAGCCGTCATCCTCCGGCCAGCGCACCAGGCGGATCTCGCCCTCGACGATCTCCAATCCCGTGATGTCGCCGTCACCGAACGAGCAGCAACCGCTGTTGAAGTAGCACGGCTTCCCCCGCTCGGCGCCGCCGGCCGCTTCCTCGCACTGGCGGTCCTTGGCGCGGACGTGCTCGATCTCGGTTCGCAGCGCCGCCACGCGCGCGCCGTAGCTGGCGTCCTCCTGATTCAGCGGGAGGTCGAGGAACTGTCGCAGCTCCTCCTCGAGCTGCTGCAGGTGCGTCTTCGAGTTGAACACGGGACGATGCGTGTGTCCGGCGATCATCACCAGCCCGCGCTGTTGCGCGGCCCAGTCGTACATCGCCTTGTCGTGCTCGTCGCGGAGGCAGGCGTCCGTGGCAGGGGTCGTCGACGGCCGCCTCGTCAGACGTTGAATGGTGCGCCACACGAGTCGGACCACGATCTTGGCAATGCCCGCCAAGCGGTCGCTGAAGAACGAGCCCTGGTGACCGTGCGCCAGGAACAGCGTCCCGAGTTCCGTGCCCTGGTCGGTGACCGCAAAGCACACCGCCTCGAGCACTTCGAGCTCGGGATAGAACTCCCACAGGTGCTTGCGGACGCGCCGAGGGCTTTCCCACTCGTCGTCGTGGTTTCCCCAGACGCGGAGGTAACGGTCGGGGAAGAAGCGCCGCTCCAGTTCCAGGATATTGGCGTATGCCCGCAGCACCGGCTTCGGCTGACACTCCCAGAGCTCCTCGGCGTCTCCCAGGACGATGAGCGTGAAGCGCTCGCGGTCGTAGTGCTTGAGCGCGCCCACGTAGGCGCGCTCGCAGCGCGTAAAGTCGTCGGCGCCGTCGCGCTTTCCCTTGTGATGGTCCGAGAAGACGACGTAGCGGGCGGAGGCCAGGTCGAGGGTCCTGGGCGAGGCCTTGGCGCTCCGCAGCGCCCGATCGAGTGCCTTCTCGACGGCAGACTGGCTTGGCATCGGTGTCCTCCCGCGCGCGGTGCCGGGTCAGCGCCAGCCGCGCTCCAGCGCCCGCTGCGCGTTCCCGCCGAGGATCTTCCGCACATCCTCCTCCGGCACGCCGCGCTTGAGCAACAGGCGCGTGACCCGGCCCAGCTGCGACGCGTCGCGCACGTCGTCGGGGGGATCGGTGAAGCCGTCGAAGTCGGTGCCCAGTGCGACGTGATCGAAGGTGCCCGTGACGCAGTGCACGTGCTCGATCGTGCGCCAGATCGCTTCCAATCCCTTCTTCGGCGCTCCGAACGCCAGCCAGTGCGTCATGAAGATCACGCCGACCGTACCGCCCGTGGCGGCGACGTGTCGGATCTCGTCGTCTTGGAGGTTGTACGGATCGGCGCGCACGGCGTGTACGCCCACGTGGCTGGCGACGACGGGGCGGCTCGAGTCCATCTCCTGGAACACCGCCGCGCGTGCGCCGGGGGTGCAGTGCGTGACGTCCACGAGCATGCGGAGCCTGGTGAGCCGTTGCAGCACCGTCTTGCCGAAGTCGGTCAGGGGCACCGGGCGCGACCAGCCGAGGTCGTACGTGCAGAAGACGCTCACGAAGTGGCCGCGGGGGATGCCGCGTGTTTGTTCGGCCACGCCGTTGTCGAAGAAGTGGCTCAGGGTGAGCATCGCGACGCCGTGGTCGGCGAGCCTGTCGAGGTTGCCTGGGTCACCCTCGAGCGCGTGGGCGCCCTCGACCGTGTGCACGACCGCGATCTTTCCGAGTTGGCGGATGCGGCGCACGTCTGCGGCCGTGGTTGCCAGCTCGACGAACGCCGGCCGGCGCGCGATCTCGCGCTCCATCGCGCCGGCCATCTCGAGGAGGCGGGTGAAGGGGCGGCCTCGCACGAGCTTGGCATATGCCGGCAGGACGAGGAGCCCGGCGGCACGCAGCCAGAAGCAGCCGAACAGCTCACGCTCGGGCAGGTGAAGAGCGTTCCACACGACGCCCACCCCCCCGCGCGCGAGCATCCGGAAGTCACTGCGACTGGAGAACGGATTGAACGTGCTGCCCGACCGGTAGTGTCGCCACAGATTGCGGCGGAAGAGATACGCCTTCAGCGAGGGATGGGCATGGATGTCGGTGAGCGGCGCCTCACGGTGGAGCTGGGCGATGCGGTCGCGGTCGATGGGCACTGCAGACACCTACCGAATGGAGATCCATCAAATACGTACTCTTGGGGAAGCACGAAAGGCCTCAATTGGGGCAGCGGGTGCGCTTCTTGGGACATTTGCCCCTAGAACCTCCACGGGGGTAGCTCGACCGCCGCGAAACAGCTGACGTCCAGACCCTCGGTTGAGCCCCGCTCGAAGAACTCGGTCGTCACCCCGAATGGTCAGGCGGCGTCCGTGGGCCCGTGCCACCGCTCGGTGGCGTGAAGCGACCCGAGGTGGTAGATTAAGATCGTGCCGTTGCCGGCCGCCCGTGGGGGCGGCCCTTTTTTGTATGGGCTGTGTGCTCAAAGGTGATCATGACCGCCAGAACCGCCGCCGAGACCTCGATCGATTGGAACGCGCTGCTCGCGCCGTACCGCAAGCCGGAGCTGTGGCGCAGCGTCTATCAGCTTGTCAACACGGCCGTGCCGTTTGCCGCGGTGTGGCTCCTGATGCTGTGGAGCCTCGACGTGGGGTACTGGCTCACGTTGCTGCTCGCGGTGCCGGCCGCGCTCCTGGTGGTGCGAATGTTCATGTTCCAGCACGACTGCGGGCACGGGGCGTTCTTCCGGTCGCAGCGGGCGAACAACCTGGTGGGGAGTGTGATCGGGGTCCTCACTTTGGTGCCCTACGCCTACTGGCGCAAGACGCACGCGATGCACCACGCGACCTCCGGGAACCTGGATCTGCGGGGCTTCGGGGACATCGACACCCTCACGGTGCGCGAGTACCTGAGTCGCTCCTGGATCAAGCGGCTGCTGTACCGGCTGTACCGCAACGGGTTGGTGATGCTCCTCGTCGGGCCGGCGTTTCAGTTCATCATCAAGCACCGCTATCCGGCGGACATCCCGCGCAGCTGGAAGCGCGAGTGGGCGAGCGTTCACTGGACGAACGTCGGACTGTTGGCCGTACTGGCAGTGGCATGGCTGACCGTTGGCTTGGACCGGTTCCTGCTCGTGCAACTTCCCATCGTGCTGCTGTCGGGGTCGATCGGCGTGTTCCTGTTCTACGTGCAGCACCAATACGAGGACACGTACTGGCGGTATCGCGAGGCGTGGAATTATTACGCGGCCGGCCTCGAGGGCGCATCGCACTTGCTGGTGCCGAAGGTGCTGCAGTGGTTCACGGCGAACATCGGCCTGCACCACATCCATCACGTCTCCAGTCGGATTCCGAACTACCACCTGCAACGGTGTTACGACGAGAACCCCGAGCTCCACGACGTCACCAAGCTGACGTTGGGCACGAGCGTGAAGACGCTGTGGCTCACGCTGTGGGATGAGGAGGAGGGCCGCCTGGTGGGCTTCCGCGATCTCCCGGCCATCCGACGCCGGCTCGAGCAGGGGGGCACGGAGGGCGCGGCGGTCGGCCCCACGAAGCCCGAGGCCGTGCCGCGGAGCTGGCGCTAGGCGCCGGCTCCCCGTCGGTCACTCCCGCTAGGACCACCTCCCGTGAAGAGGTGGGGAGCTCGGCCGCCCCTCGGGTGGTGCCAGCAGGCCGACGGCCAGGTCGAGGTCCGCGTTCATCAGCACGTGGAGCAGGTCACCGTCGCGCTCGCGGGCCACGTCGATGACCCGCACGGCGTCGGTGAGGTGTGCGAACTCCGGGACGAGTGCTGGAAGCTGATTCGTGGCTTCCTGCAGGAACCGCTCCTGGAAGACGACCTGCTCGTCGTCGGGATAGAGCGGCAGGTAGCGGATGTCGGCCTCGACCAGGTCCTGAAAGAAATGCGTGCCGAAGGACAGCTCGGGCACGTAACTCGCCTTCCGACGCGCGATCTCGATGAGCATGGCCGTGTTGTTGATGTCGGAGTACGTCACGCTCACGCCGAGCGTGATATCGCCGCGGCTGCCCCACCGCCCAGGGCCCATGAGTACGAATCGGCGTCGCGGCAGCAGCGCGTTGAGCTTGCCCACGGCCCGCGCCACCTGCATGAGCTCGCGGTGGCTCGTCAGCCGCCCGTACCCGTCCGGGTCCACGTACACGATGTGCGTGAGGTTGGGCACCCGACCGTTGGCGACATGCCGGTGGGCGGAGAAGAGGAGCTTGGCCGGCGCGAGATCGGGGGGGATCGCCGCCGGCGCGTGGTACCCGGAGTGGCTCTGGCTGCGGCACTGGAGGATGTAGAGGTCCGTGCCGTCGTGCGCGAATTCCACGTCGACGGGCGTGCCGAGCCGGTCGCTCAGCAGGTTGAGGACGGCCTGGATCTGCTGCACGAACGGCGTCTTGGCCAGGAGCCCCTCGGCGGTGAAGGCAATCTTGTCATGGGCCCAATCCGGCTCGAGCCCCATGGGCTCGCGTAGGCGGTCGCCCTCCACGAGGGATACCAGCTGGCGGGCCAGCGGGTAGTCGTCACCGCGGGTCCGCAGCAGTTCCTCGAGGTCGATCGTCTCGAACGCCCTGCTCTCCAGGTTGATGACGTCGATCCGCTTCGGCGCGTAGCGGACCGCCTCGTCGGCGGTAACGTTTGCACGCAGGCCCGGCTGGCCCGGGCTCATCAGGATGGGGTAGTCGTCGCTCATCCGGTCCACGGCGCGGGTGCCGAGGCCCGGTACCAGGCGCACGAGCCCGTCCTCCCGCCGGATGCGCGACGACCAGCGAAACTCGTTGTTGCTGAACGCCACCCCGGCGAAGGCCGGCAGGAAGTACTTCCCGAGCCGGGTGCCGACGACCTCCTGAATCAGGATGCCCATCTCCTCACGGAAATCGAGCAGGCCGCGCTCCGCGCGATACTCGATCGGGTCGGGGCTGAATACCGACGCCCAGATCTCCGCGATGGCGTCCTGGAGGGCGAGGAGGCGCTCCTGCTTCGTGCCCTGGTTGGCGAGGAAGAGACTCTTGTACTTGCCGGAGAACGAGGCCCCGACCTGATCCTCCAACATGCTCGAGCTGCGCACGATCAGGGGCCGCTCACTGAAGTCGTCGAGCACGGCGGCTAGTCCGGCGGAAACCTCGGGGCTGAAGGTCGAGTTCTTGAACACCTGGATGATGAACCCATAGTCGCGGCGGACCCGCTCGATCTCCATGTATTTCCGGTCGTAGACCTCATGCAGCTGGTTGGTGCGGATGAAGTCGAGAATGCCGTCCGACGCGACGTACCAGGTACGCGGCGTCTTCAGGTTCGGAAGTGGCTCGCCCAGCGCGTGTGCCTGCTGCAGGATCCTGTTCGCGAGAAACAGCCCGGCCGCCTTCCCGCCCAGCTTCCCGTGGCTGCCAGCCGGGTAGATGATGTGCTGCACGACGTCGTAGAAGTCTTCCACTTCGACGTGTCGCTTGGCCACGTTCACGAAGTCGAGTCGGCCGACGAAGAGTCGGTGCAGCAGGCCCACCTTCAGGCCCGTCCGCAGCGCCACAGACAGGTCGCCGACGCCGAACGATGCGCTCTTGAACTTGAGGACGTCCTCGAGGATCTGGTCGAGCGTCGTGGACTGATCCTCGAGGGACTGGATCAGGAAGATGCACTTGTCCTCGTTGATCCAGGTTTGCAGAGACGAGATGATCTCGGACTCGCTGAGATGCTGCGCGGCGAGCTCGAACGTGCGCTCCACGAGGCTCGACGGCGGTCGCAGCGCCTGACGTCGCTGGGGACGGTTCTCGTCGGCCTTCTGGAGCTCGGGATCGGGCTCCGTCGGCAGCTCCTGGTGCAGCAGGGCGCCGGCCTCGCTGACGCCGTTCCAGCACAGGTGGTTGATCATCTTGCGGGTGATGCGTTGCAACAGCTGCCGGTCCGTGCGCTGGAGGAACTCGACCAGCACGTTCCATGAGCGGTTGTCGGCCGACGCGACCCGCTCGACGAGGATTTCCCAGCTCTCGCGGTCTTCACGCAACCGCCGCTGCATCTCGTACAGGCCGATGCGTTCCGCGATCGCGTTGATGAGCCGGCGTTCCTCCCGCAGGAAAGGACCTTCATCCGCCTGCGGTCGCTTCTCGATGTACCAAACCGCGATCTCGCCCACGGTCTCCCCATGCACCGCGATCTCCGCAGTCAACGTCCAGGGAGTGTCGGCGGCGTCCTGTGGCTGGTAGACCCGACCCGTGAGGGTGATCCGAGCCCGGCAGACCTCCGGATACTTCCAGCCCGAAGGCAGGGCAGCTACGAGCTGCTGCAGTGCCTCGTCCTGCGGAAGGGGACCGCTCAGGATCTCATCCGCCCGGTACAGGCAGTTCAGCTCCTTGGCGCGCTCCTGCAGATCATCGAGCAGTTGCTCCGCAGACCTCTCGCGGTCGCTCATCCGCGTACCTCGTGGGTCGGCGCGCTCACGCTTCGTGCCACACGCCGCCCCGCCCCGAGCGGCCGTCCACCTTCAGGCGCAGCGGCGCGCCCGTCCGTACCAGCCGAACGAAACCGGTGTCTTCGGTAGTCGGCTGTGCGTCCAGCCAGGCCCAGTCGATGCCCGGCTGCGCCTCGTGCGAGACGGCGAAGTAGCACACCTGGAAGCTGGTGACGTTGTGAAAGAAGTGCGAGCCCTGGGAAGCGTCTACCCACATCTCCGGCCGGGTGGCTTCCACGATCGCGCGCGCGCCCGAGATCTGGCCCCATTTGACGGGGATGCCAAGGGAGGGATCGGAGCTGCCCCACCGGCCGAAGCCGATGAGCAGGTACGGCCGTCTCTCCTCCAACAATCGCGTGTTGAGCCGCTCGAGCTCCCCGACGATGGCCTGGGTGCGCAGAATCTCGAACGACTGCGGCTTCACGTACACGATGTCCCGGATGTCGTCCACGACGCCGTTGCCCATGACTTGATCGGAGGCGAGCAGCACCGTCGGAGAGGCGAGGTCTGCCTCGGGGACATCCACAACGGCGTCTGACACGACCATTGGCCGCATCTGCAGGAAGCCGAGCCGCGAAGGGGCACCCGCCTCCCGCGGGAACGTCATCGCGAACTCGATCTCGACGTCCCGCCCCACCGTCTCCCGCCCGGCGGCGAGGAGCGCGCGAAGCGTGCGGTTGAGCGGGTACTCCTCCAGCACCAGGAGCGGCGCGAAGTCGACCACCCGGGGGCCGGACGCTCCCACGCCGGGGGAGATCCGGTCGGACGCGGCCACATAGGTCGATGCGACGTGCCGCAGGGTGTCGTCGTACTCCGCGTGCTCCAGCGTCGCGCGCACGAGGTACTCGGTTTCCGCCACGGGGTCGTATGGCGGGGTCTTGCCGACGTTCACGGCCCAGTATTCGCGCTGCGTATTGGCCATGATGTCCCGCACCGAGCCGAACGGGGGCGGTGCCTTGGGCCGTGCCGGCGAGTAGGAGTAGCTCAACCCGCCGTCCACGACCGTCTTCCCGAGCCCCAGGGCCAGCACCACGACACCATCCTCGCGCCGCCGCCCGGTCACCGGGTAGAAGTTGAACGAGCGCCCCACCCCCGAGACCTCGGGGTAGAACCGTACGTCGTGCCGCTGGCCAACCATCTCCTGCACGATGACGGCCATCTTCTCCTCTGCGGCGGCATCCCCGGTGGCGCGTACGTAGTCCTTCGCCGCCTTGAAGTAGGTGGAGGCGTACACGAACTTCACCGCTTCCACCAGCCGGAGGAACCGGGCGCTGCCGTCGCTCTGGTTGTTGGGCGTCATCTTGGTCTCGTACACGCCCGCGAAGGGACGGTGCAGGGCGTCCTCGAGCAGGCTGGACGACCGCACCGCGAGGGGTGAGCGAAGCCCGTCGGCCAGCGTCCGCAGGTCGCCGAGGATCTCAGTGGGGAGATCGGCCTGCTGGAACGCGTGCGCGATGCGCTCGTCCGGAAGACCCGACTGCGCGACGTCGTGGAGGCGGTTGCGCTCCATGAAGGCGTCGAACACGTCGGTGGCGATGACGGCCAGGGTGGGGACGGCGACCTCGATGTCGGAGCCGCGGTCCGCCTCCGGCATCGCCGCGATCATCTGGGCGGCGAGAACGAGACCCTGCGCCTTGCCGCCGATCGCCCCGGTCCCGATCTGGCTGAGGCACTCGCCCGACTCGAGGAAGTCTCGCTGGAACGGCGGCAGCGGGCGCCCGTCGGTAGGCTGGTCGCTCACGCGAGGCCTCCTACAGCCAGCCGCGGTCGCGGGAGGCGCGCGCGACTCGGTCCACGGCGATGACATATGCCCCGGTGCGCATGGGGAGCTTCCGCCGGCGCGCGAAGTCACTCACCGAGACGAAGGCTGCGGTCATCTTCACGTCCAGCTTGCTGAGGACTTCGTCCTTGTCCCAGTAGTAGTTGGTGTTGCTCTGGACCTGCTCGAAGTAGCTGCAGGTCACGCCGCCGGCGTTGGCGAGCAGATCCGGGATCACGAACACGCCCCGCTGCGTGAGCACCTGGTCGGCCTCCGGCGTGGTGGGGCCGTTGGCTCCTTCCGCAATGATCCGTACGCTTTTGCCGATGTGCCCGACGTTGTCCTCGGTGATCTGGTGTTCGAGCGCGGCCGGAATGAGAATGTCCACGTCCTGCTCGATCCAGGCGTCGCCCGGAAGCACCTCGTACCCCAGGTCCTCTGCCTTGTCTTTGTCGATGTCGCCGAAGCGGTTCACGATGCCCAGCAGCTCGTCGAGGTCGATCCCCGCCCGTTTGCGGTACGCGTAGCTGGTCTGGTCACGCTGGTCCCAGCACGAAACGCAGATCGTACGTCCGCCGATCTGGTGGTACAGACGGACGGCGTTCTGCGCGACATTGCCGAAACCCTGCACGCTGGCCGTCGTGTCCCCGGGACGGATGCCCAGCTCCTTCAGGGCTTCGCGCAAGGTGAAGACCAGCCCGAAGCCAGTCGCCTCGGTGCGTCCCAGCGAGCCGCCCACGCCCACCGGCTTGCCCGTGATGAAGCCCGGCTGCTTCGAGCCGTGGATGGCCTCGAACTCGTCGAGCATCCACAGCATGTGCTGAGCCGAGGTCATGACGTCGGGGGCGGGGACGTCGAGGTGCGGACCCATGTTGCGGCCCATGCGTCGCACGTAGCCACGGCAGATCGTCTCCTGCTCGCGGAGGCTCAGGTTGTGGGGGTCGCACACCACCCCTCCCTTGGCACCGCCCAGGGGTATGTCGACGACGGCGCACTTCCAGGTCATCCACATGGCCAGGGCGCGCACCGTGTCCAATGTCTCGAGCGGATGGAACCGGATGCCCCCCTTGCAGGGGCCCTTGGCGTCATTGTGTTGTACCCGGAAACCGCGGAACACCCGGATCGAGCCGTCGTCCA
>Ga0209536_100017289_pt1 | contig 10220 bp, 6 predicted proteins | sample DeeMarSeWOR28_12_FD_187461 | JGI IMG/M metagenome (GOLD analysis project Ga0209536, IMG submission 187461) | Marine sediment microbial communities from White Oak River estuary, North Carolina - WOR-2-8_12 (SPAdes) (version 2) | ecosystem: Environmental > Aquatic > Marine > Intertidal zone >... | reverse complement strand
CTTGTCTTCCGGTCGCATGAATGGATGATAACTTCGGTCCAGCACACCGTATTCTTCGACGGATTTGACGTTCAAGGGGTATTTTTCAGTTCGATTTTTTAGCAGCGAGATTCGCCGCGCCTCCTCCCAATCGATTGCCTGATCTTTGAAACCGATATTCGCCCGGCCCAAACGAACCAGATAACCACGGCGGTTAGCGTAAATTAATTCCTTTTTATCTTCCTCGGTGGCCGGTGCACGATCCGTCGCATAAAGAATTCCGGTTCTGGGCACCCTTTTTTTCATTGTTTCCTCATCATCATAAGGATTAATGCGGGTGTCATAAACATCCGGCGGCAGCATCAGTTCGATTTGATAAGGGCCTTTGCTGGCGCAGCCGGCCAACGTAACGATCGATACCACACCTAACACTATGTATTTGAGCAAGGAAACTTTTAACAACGATTTATTAAATCTCTTACGGTTAAATAACATGTCGCACTCTCCGTTTTGACAGCAACATCGATACTCTGCCGACGCCTGCCTCATAAAAATAATCCAGATACGAACAAGGAAACCCCACCGATCCGGTTTGCGAAAACAAATTTATACTCATCGGTATCCCGGCTCACTTTGAGGGAGTTGTTGGCCAATCCGATGCCCACGCCGATATTTTTCCAGGCACGGTATTCGACGCCAAAAGTACTATCGCTATACGTGCCCGACCAATCCTGTAGTTCAATGGAAAAGACTTCGGATTTCAAAAACCAGTTAAACTTCGGGGTAACATTATAAGTTAGCCCGAAAGACAACACCGGTAATGGCAGGGTTAGCCTCGCGTCCCGGGCGCCTATATTCGAACTGGTGGTTTCGGCATCTAAGCCGACTGCAATCCGTGTTATATGCAATCCCGCGCCCGCCGCCAGTTCCACTTGTTGGCTGTGATAAAAAGACCAAAGATACCCCAGCTTGTAAATATCATATTCCAACCGGGTATCGACTCGCGCACCCACCGGTATGGTAATGGGATCGCCATTCTCGTCCACCCAGTCGATCTGCTCTTCGAGCTTCTTCGTTCCATCAGACGAAATACTGTACCAGGAGAAAGTCAGTGAGTGTTGCCGGTTAAAGCGATACTGCCCATCCAATCGAAACACAGTCTGCTCCGTTTGCAAACCTAAGGTGTCTTCCGGGCTGATGGAAACCCCCGCGCCTAATCTTCTTTCGGTCAACGACATTTCAGATTCGTTGCGCGCCAGAGTGTAACCACCTAACGATAGTTTGAATTTGTCCGCGGCTTCGCCTTCAGCGCGAGCCGGTTGCGCGAAAGCAATCCAGCAGACCGTTGAAAAGAGAGTGATTAATTTCAGTTTACGCATTTCAGCTACCTCGATATTGGATTTCGTCGACTTCATTGTTGTCGATTCGCTCATTCTTTGGGAAAGGTTTGATTTTAACATCAATCTTAATATCAACAGAAAATCCCGCCCGGTTTTAACTTATTGTTTATATAAAACAATTTAGAGGAATTGTCGCTTAGCCATCTAAAGTATTGTGTGTAAACTCCGATATCCTGATGAGGCAACTCTTAATTCTACAGAGTTTTTCGCCATTTTAATTAACGACTTACCAGTGGTGAAATCATGTCGGAACACACCTATCGCCTGCTGCTAGGCAGTCTACTGTTGATACTACTCTACACAGAATTCTACTTTTTGGCATATATAGTCGTCGCTATGACGCTTTTTGAGGGACTAACAAACCAACGTCTCAATCTCGTGATTAATCGGTTGCTTCGAAAACAAGGGCCTTCTAGCTCCGACTTCGACACATCAAATCAGACAAACTATCGCGTATCCTTCGACGCCGAGCGGGCACAACGTTTATTCATTGCGGTCACTTTCTCGATTTTGTTTTTTGCGGCCCCTAAAGAGCTTTGGATGATCAATTGGTTTTTCGCTTTCGGTATGGTGATTTCGGGAATTGTGATGTTTTGCCCGGTGATCGCTCTTTTTCGCGCAATTGGATTTCGATGAATAACATCTCTCAGCCAAATTTTGAATTTGCGCAATCCAACTGGCGCCAGAGTATCGCAGTAAAAATAACGGCGCAAATTATTTGGGTGATCATCCCGATCGTTTTCGTTAGCAGTATATTTTTATTTAACAGCATCGAAAAAGACCAAGCGCAAATCCTTTCTTATAAGATCGATGCGTTAAATCATCGGATTTATAACACGGTTTTGCACAATCTGGATGTATCCAATAGTGACAAAAGCGCCATTATTAAAAAGATTGCCGCCGAACTGGGGTTCGAAGCTATTGAGGTTGTGGCCCCGTACTATAAATTACGCACCGACATTGACACTTCACAATACGCATCCATTACCCGCACATTGCAAATGCTAAGCGCCGAGAGTGCGTTTGAAAATGCGTTTATTGTCATTACCAGTTATCATGTGCCGCTTGATCACATCATTGATCAAAAAAGAAAAAATATTTTGGCTGTTATGCTTTTGTGTCTGGTGGTTTTTTCAGCATTCCTGGTATTTTCGATCCGAAGATGGTTGTATAAACCGTTGAAAATGTTGGTGGACGCCACAGAGTCTGTAACCAATGGCGACAACAACATAACACTGGATACCAGTAGAAAAGACGAATTCGGTCACTTATCCACTTTCTTACAACATATGCTCGACAACCTGGCGGATCAGCATAACAAGCTACGCGAAACCGCCAAAGCCGCCTGCGAAGCCAACACAGCGAAAAGCGCTTTTCTTGCCAACATGTCTCATGAGCTGCGCACTCCGCTAAATGCGATCATCGGTTACAGTGAAATCATGTTGGATGAGGCCGGTGACAGGGGCGACAAGATATATATTGACGACCTGCACAAGACGATAAAAGCGGGAAAACATTTGTTGAGTTTGATCAACGATGTTTTAGATTTGTCAAAAATAGAGGCCGGCAAAATGGAAGTACATGCCGGAAGAATTAATGTGAAAGCGTTGTTGGAGGAAATAGCATCCACTATTGATCCTCTGGTCAAACAACGCAACAACACCTTCAATATCGAAAGCGATTCCAGCATCACTTTCATGCATTCCGATGTGACGAAGGTGCGGCAAATACTGATCAACTTGCTTGGCAATGCCTGCAAATTCGCGCAAAACGGCCAAATTACGCTCAAAGTTCAGCTGCAGAGCGGTAAAACCGACAATAATATGATCTTCCACGTTATTGATACCGGCATTGGCATTAAAGAAGAGAGCTTGAGTACACTTTTCAACGCATTTACTCAAGAAGATAACTCCACCACTCGCAGTTATAGTGGCACGGGATTAGGATTGTCTATTTGCCAGCATCTATGCTTGTTGTTAGGCGGTCATATAAAAGTGCAAAGCTCACCCGGCAAAGGTTCGTGCTTTACCGTCACATTGCCCGCTGATATAAACAAATCAAGAACATTAAAACTGGCGCAAAATAATCCGTTGTCTTTGGCGAGTAACGCTAATTAGCGCGGACTATACTTTGAGCGTGGGGGATGGGCTAAGTTTGAGCGGGTAGGAGCGATGCTGTACACCGCGGCTTCCGGGATCAATTAGTTCGCCGCTGTCTATCGTGTTCCTTAGATTCGCTCCTACCAATTTGTAGTTTTCGTTTTAGCTAAATTTGACTAGAAAGTGTATAGCGCACTCACCGAAAACATGTTTAGGTCTTTAAGACCCTCCACATCAAACACTTCATATTCGGCGCGTACGGAAAAAGACAGCAACTGAAACCGGGCACCGATGCCATAGGCTGAGTCGGTACCCGAATCGCTTTGTGAGACACCACCTAATGTGGTATCAGCGTCCCATTTAATCATGCCGACTTTGCCGAACACCGCAAAAGGGCCGAAGGTCAGCGCCCCTACACCGAAACCGTCAAATCCAGTCGCTTTGGCATCGTTACCCCCATCTTCAATTTTGCCAAAACTCACGTAAGAGCCTTCTACCCCCAGGTCTATCAGAGGGATGATACCAATGTTATAACCTAAAATAACTTTGTAACCGGCGTCGCTGCCATCATACTTATAAGTTTCGTCGTCAAGTGTACTATCCACTTTCATGGAGGAGTTACCTACACCGCCGCCGATATAAAATCCGCTTTCACCACCAGCCAGAACCGTCAGGGGCATAGCGAATAATCCAAGCACTAAAACTTTTAATAGATGAGTTTTCATTGTTAAGGTCTCCTGTGTTTTTTCGCGCATTTTGGCGATACGCGGCTGCTAAGTCAATTGAACATTTTTCAAAGAATAGTCTATTAATACAATTTTCGCTTCATAAATGTAACGAAATTGCCGGGTATGTCACGTCACGATTTATTGTTGGAATTGCTGTTTGGGGTATAACCCGCTTACCGGCTTTCCAATACTACAACGCTGCGCCCTGACACGCTATATTGGTCGTCCACAAATGGCTGATCTTGTGGCAATAGAATATCCGCCGGCGATGGTTGGGATGTATCTATGGCCCGGTACCAGTTGCGGTTAGCGATTTCAGGCAACAGTAGTTCATAGGATTGCTCGGACATATTGAGCATAATATGCAAGTCTTCCGCTTCCGGCTCCAGCGCTCCAAGGGTATAAACTAAAAGTTTTGCCTCGGGATCGTCCCAATGTGGTTGCTCCAGCTGTGCACCGTGCCAAACAACATCCGGCAGGCGCGCACCTTCTGGTTTGTTGCCTGTTAAATACCTGCGACGCATGAGTGAATTGTGGCGTTTGCGAAAGGCAATCATCTCGCGCACAAATCGCAACATGGCGGCACTGCTGTCGGTCAACGTCCAGTCGAACCAGTTCAGCTGATTATCCTGGCAATAGGCATTGTTGTTACCGAGCTGCGTACGCAGCACCTCATCCCCGGATAAAATCATGGGTATGCCGTGGCTGAGCAACAAAATCGCCATAAAATTTTTGGCTTGGCGCACCCTCACTTGCCGTATGTCTGCATCGTCGGTCGGGCCTTCATGCCCATAATTGTAACTAATATTGTGGTTAAGTCCGTCGCGATTGTTCTCGCCGTTGGCTTCGTTGTGTTTTTCGTTGTAACTAACCAGATCATACAAGGTAAAACCGTCATGACTGGTGATGAAGTTCACACTGTTGATGGGTAAACGCCCCGCAGACTGATATAAATCGCTACTGCCGGTCAACCGCGTAGCCAACTCGTTAACGCAATCCTTGTCGCCACGTACAAACTGGCGCACCAGATCGCGGTAGCGACCGTTCCACTCCTTCCAGCGAAAGCCCGGAAAACCGCCCACTTGATATAAACCCGCGGCATCCCAGGCCTCCGCGATAACAAAATGATGCGCCAGCGAATCGGAAAACTCTATGCTCCACAGCACCGGCGCGTGATACAGGGGATTGCCATCTTCGCCCCGCGCCATGGCACTGGCCAGATCGAAACGAAAGCCATCCACGTGCATTTCGTCCACCCAGTATTCCAAGCAGCGCACGATGAACAACGCGATCATGGGATGATTGGCGTTGACAGTATTGCCGCAGCCGGTGTAATCACGGTAACGGCGGCGGTCCATCGGGTCCAGGTGGTAACTGAATTCATTACCTAACCCTTTGAAGTTGATTACCGGCCCGTCTTGGTTGCCCTCGGCGGTATGATTGAACACCACATCCAATATTACGCCAATGCCCGCCTTGTGCAGCGCTTTGATCATGTCGCGAAACTCACGCTGCTGGGTTCCCTGCTCAGGTGTGACACAATAGCGGGGATGCGGCGAATAAAAACTGTGGGTGCTGTAACCCCAATAGTTTTTAAGGCCCAGGTCGATGGCACCCGGCGGCAGGTCATATTCATCAAAAGCCATGATCGGCATAAGTTCCACGTGGGTTACACCCAGTTCTTTAAGATAAGGGATCTTTTCGATGACGGCGGCAAAAGTTCCGGGATGACCAACATTTGAAGAGGGGTGCCGGGTGAACCCACCCACATGCATTTCGTAAATCACCGCTTTTTCCGGCTGATAAGGCGGCGGCTGATCGCCTTCCCAGTCATAAGCATTATCCACCACGATGCCGCGGATGGCAGCGTCGTGGTTAGGGCCAGGCTCACGGGCACGATCCCGGTCCCACAAATAATCGGATACAGCGCGCGCCGACGGGTCCACCAACGCTTTTTGCGGATCGAACCGATAACCACTGTGTTCGGTAGCAATGTCCGGCCCGTCAACCCGCCAGTTGTAGGCCACGCCCGCCGGTAACTTTTCCACATAAACATGCCACTGGAAAAATGTGCGGTTGACTTCTGGATCCAGCTTGATGACTTGAAACGGTTCCCGGCTTTCGGCGGTTTCGAACAATAATAATTCCACACCGGTGGCGTTGCGACTGAAAACCGAAAAATTGGTGCCTTCGGAATCGTAAGTGGCGCCAAAGGGATAACGAAAACCTGGTTTTACTTTATATTGCATTTATTATTAACCAAAATTATGCAGCGCAATTTATAATTCTACGGTAGTAAGATAAATTGATTTTTAACCATGAAGCACACGAAGAGAATGACTAAATAAAATTGTTTCTGCCTTCGTGATCTTCGTGCGCTTCGTGGTTTATATTTTTACTTATGCCGCTGGATCAGCTGTAGGATGGTCACCGCCAACCAAACGGATTTGACTAATACGGCCAACGCCAGTCGCGAAACTCCGGTTTGTCTATGCCGTATTCATGGGCATAGTTGCGGCTTTCGATTTGCATGTCTCGCATTTTTTCTTTTACATGCGCTCCGGCCACTTGTAAACGCGGTACACGGTTAATCACATCAATAGCCAGGCTGAAACGGTCGATTTCGTTATTGATAGCCAGCTCCAGAGGCGTGTTGATGTTACCTTTTTCTTTATAACCGCGCACGTGCAAATGGTTGTGGTTGGTTCTGCGATACGCCAGGCGATGAATCAACCAGGGGTAGCCATGAAAATTAAATATGATGGGCTTGTCTTTGGTGAACAAGCTGTCAAAGTCTCGATCCGACAGTCCATGAGGATGCTCACCTTCCGGTTGCATCTTAAACAGATCCACTACGTTGATGAAGCGAATCTTCAAATCGTCGAAATGCTCGCGCAACAAAGCGGTGGCCGCCAAGGCCTCTTGGGTTGGAATGTCACCGCAGCCCACCATCACCACATCTGGCTCCTGACCTTGATCGTTGCTGGCCCAATCCCAAATTCCAATACCCTTAGTGCAATGTTTGATGGCCTCATCGATGTCCAGGTATTGTAAATGCATTTGTTTGTCGGCGACGATCACGTTGATATCGTCGCGGCTGCGCAGGCAATGGTCGGCTACTGAGAGCAATGTGTTGACATCGGGTGGCAAGTATATACGGGTCACTTCCGGATTTTTATTCACCACCACATCGATAAAACCCGGATCTTGATGGGTAAAGCCGTTATGGTCCTGGCGCCACACGGTAGAAGTAATTAGCAAATTTAAAGAGGAAATGCGCGCCCGCCAGGGAATCTCTTCGCATATGGCCAGCCATTTGGCGTGTTGGTTATACATGGAATCGATGACATGCGCGAAGGCTTCGTAAGTGGCAAAAAAGCCGTGTCGCCCGGTAATCAGATAACCTTCCAACCAGCCTTCCAAGGTATGTTCGGAGAGCATTTCCAACACTCGCCCATCAGTGGCTAACTCACCACCGTCATCATCTTCCGGCAAATAATCCGCCAGCCAAAGTTTTTTACTGACTTCGTAAATAGCTTGCAGTTTGTTGGAAGTGTTTTCGTCCGGGCCGAAAACGCGGAAGTTGTTCATATTCTTGCGCATAATATCTCGCAGGAACTCGCCCAGAGGAATGGTATTGGCTTTTTCTATCAAACCCGGCTCTTCCACTTCCAGGGCGTAGTCGCGAAAATCGGGCATACGCAAAGCCTTTCGCAACAAACCACCGTTGGCGTGAGGATTGGCGCTCATGCGCCGTTCGCCGGTGGGGGCCAGAGACCGCAGCTCGGGTACCAACTTGCCTGTCTCATCGAACAATTCTTCCGGGCGGTAGCTCTTGAGCCAATCTTGTAGCATTTGTAAATGCGCAGGATTGTCGCGGATACCGGACAACGGTACTTGATGAGCCCGCCAGAAACCTTCCACTTTGTTGCCATCGACCACTTTGGGACCAGTCCAGCCTTTGGGACTGCGCAGCACTATCATAGGCCAACGTGCGCGGGCCGCCTTTCCACTGGCGCGGGCTTTTTCCTGAATGCTGCGGATCTCGCTAAGACAACGGTCCAGGGTCGCCGCCATAGCCTGATGCATCACCATAGGATCATCGCCTTCAACGAAGTAGGGATTCCAACCATATCCCTTGAATAAATCCACCAACTCCTCATGACTGATGCGAGCAAGAATCGTTGGATTATTTATCTTGTAGCCGTTCAAATTGAGGATGGGCAATACCGCACCGTCGCGTATGGGATTAAGGAATTTGTTGGAATGCCACGAGGTGGCCAAAGGTCCGGTTTCCGCCTCACCGTCACCCACGGCTACCGCCACCAGCAAATCCGGATTGTCGAACGCCGCCCCAAAAGCATGGGAAATGCTGTAACCCAGCTCACCGCCTTCGTGGATGGAACCCGGCGTTTCCGGCGTGCAATGGCTACCGATGCCGCCGGGGAAGGAGAACTGTTTGAAAAAGTGCTTCATACCCTCCTCGTCCTGGCTTTTATCGGGATAAATCTCGGAATAGGTACCTTCCAGATATACCGGTGCCAGTACACCGGGTGCACCGTGACCCGGTCCCGCCAAAAAGATGGCGTTGACATCCTCGTTGACGATTAAGCGATTCAAGTGGGTATACATGAAGGATAATCCTGGACTGGCGCCCCAATGGCCTAAGAGCCGGTTCTTGATGTGTTCCTCTTTAAGAGGTTCTTTGAGTAAAGGATTGTCTTGCAGGTAAATCATCCCGGCAGCTAGATAATTACATGCACGCCAATAAGCGTCGATTTTCGCAAGCATCTCGGCAGAAAGAGGTTTATCGGTGGATTGCAAATCGGAAGCGGCGACAGCCATGGCGAAATCCTCCTAATCTATTAAATATCTTGCTAATGCCAGGTAGATTATGGTCTCACTGCATTTGGCAACCAGCATTGCAAATTTATTAGGTAACAAAGTGTACACACGAATTTGTGACTATGTGCAATAGTGTAGACTACTATTGAATAAGTATCCGAGCGCCAGAGCAACGATTGCCTTTTTCCTGATATATTTCGTTATCATGTGGCGATCTTATAAAGTTTTTGTATCCGTCAATTGAATTGTGGAGTTCTGCCTGGCGAGGGGCTCACAAAAACACCTTTGTCCTCATTGTTGTCGACACCTCATCTATGATCAATATCTGTACAACTTAATCGTTCTATCCAAAGCGATTAGTTTTTTTACCGTTACGTTATAATGTTCACTCTTGATGACTACCGTGATTAGCTAACTATCCAAAACCATAGGGTGAACAATGGCACAAAACATTTATGTAGCCGGTGCGGAAGCAAAAAACGGAAAGTCCGTCATTGCTTTGGGCCTCATGGAATTGTTATCCACCCGCACCAATCGCTTAGGATTTTTTCGCCCCGTCATTCGCTCTAAAGACGTCACCGATTCCATGATTGAATTAATGGCGACACGCTATGCGTTAAGCGTTCCTTATGACGCGATGTACGGCTGCAGTTATGAGCAAGCCCGCGATTATCTCTCCCAAGACCGGTATGACGAACTGCTTAAAGTCATTCTTGAGAAATACAAATCCTTGCAAACGCAATGCGATCATATCGTGTGCTTGGGCACCGATTACAGCGGCGTGACAGCCGCATTGGAATTCGATTTTAACGCTGATGTCGCCAACAATCTGGGCTGTTATGTTATGCCGGTGGTGAACGGCTATCGTCGCAACGCCGAACAAATCATCAATGCCGCAACAGTGTTTATACATTTATTGGAGGAGCGCGGATGCGACATCATGGCAACCATCGTCAATCGGGTGGAGCCGAAGAATGCGGACAAGGTGACACAAGAATTGAATCGATCGCTGGAATTAACCTCACCCTTGTATGTATTGGCGGAAAATGCCTCGCTCAGCAAACCTACCATGTGGGACATTGCCCAAGCCTTGGATGCCGTGTGTTTGTACGGTGATCCGGAAACCCTGAACCGGGAAGTGTACAACTATAAAGTTGCGGCTATGTTGT
>Ga0209536_100017288_pt1 | contig 10222 bp, 6 predicted proteins | sample DeeMarSeWOR28_12_FD_187461 | JGI IMG/M metagenome (GOLD analysis project Ga0209536, IMG submission 187461) | Marine sediment microbial communities from White Oak River estuary, North Carolina - WOR-2-8_12 (SPAdes) (version 2) | ecosystem: Environmental > Aquatic > Marine > Intertidal zone >... | reverse complement strand
CTTTTCGGTTGCAGCGGGTGAGTTATTCGGATTGATCGGACCGGATGGTGCCGGAAAAACGACCCTGATCCGGGCCCTCTGTACCCTGCTGAAGCCGACTTCAGGTCGGATTTGCATCTCCGGGATGGATGCCAACACGGATATTCTGCGTATTCGAAATATCCTGGGATACATGCCACAGCGATTTTCATTGTATCAGGATCTGACCGTTGAGCAAAATCTGCAATTCTTTGCCGACTTATTTAAGGTATCCCCGACGAAACGCGAGGAACGACTCGATCGATTATATCAATTTTCCCGACTGGAAAATTTCAAGAAGCGCCTGGCCGGCGCACTCTCCGGAGGAATGAAGCAAAAGCTGGCGCTTTCCTGTGCACTCATTCATACCCCGGATATTCTGATCCTGGATGAGCCGACCTATGGTGTCGATCCCCTTTCCCGGCAGGAATTCTGGGAAATCCTGAAATCGATCCAACAGCAAGGAACCACCATTCTGGTTTCGACTGCCTACATGGAAGAAGCTGAATTATGTGACCGGGTTGCCCTGATGCATAAGGGGAAAGTGGTTGAAATTGATTCTCCTGAAAAGATTAAGGCCAAATATCCCTACCCGCTTTACCGCTGTGAGGGCAAAGATCTGCAGCAGCTGCGGGACTTCTTTAAAAATTTAGATTCGGTTCGTCAAATCCAGCTCTTTGGGAACGCGGTGCATATAAGTTTTAATCAGAATCCTTCCCCAGAAGACTGGCACACCTGGCAAAATCAGAGTACCGGCTTTTTGCAATCCTGGAAGGATCATGAGCCCAGCATGGAGGATCTGTTTTTGTATTTTATAAACCAAGAACATAACCATGAATGAAATCGCCGTACAAACCTCGCAACTGACCCGAAAATTTGGAGACTTCTTTGCCGTTAACGGCGTATCCATCCAGGTAAAGCGGGGAGAAATTTTTGGTTTTCTGGGGGCAAATGGTGCCGGTAAGACGACTATGATTCGAATGCTCTGCGGTTTACTTAAACCTACTGCCGGTGAAGGAAAAGTCGCCGGATTCGATGTCTATACTCAAAGTGAACAAATCAAGAAAAATATAGGGTACATGAGTCAAAAATTTTCCCTCTACAACGACCTGACTATCAGCGAGAACATCGACTTCTACGGTGGAATCTATGGACTGCCCCCTGCTGACATCGAAGGGAAGAAAAATGAGTTACTGGAAAATCTCCACCTTACTCCCTGGCGTGACAGGCTTACCGGAGCTCTGCCTCCGGGTTTCAAGCAGGGATTGGCACTGGGTGCAGCTTTGCTGCATGATCCGGCAATCGTATTTCTGGATGAGCCGACCTCAGGTGTTGATCCTGCTTCCCGGCGGGCATTCTGGAATCTTATCTACCAGACGGCCACCAGAGGAATCACTGTGTTTGTCACCACGCATTTCATGGATGAAGCAGAATATTGCCACCGTATCTCTATTATGAACGCAGGGAAAATTATTGCCTTGGATAAACCGGACGCTTTGCGAAAAAAATACCAACTGCCCAGCATTCAGAGTGTTTTTGTGCACCTGATGCGGGAAACAACAATTCGCCCATAATCTTGACGAGGTGTGATGCATAAAGGAAAACCACTTATCCTCTCCATTGCCGCCAAGGAGGTCTTACATATTCTGAAAGATCCGCGTTCTCTGATTATCCTGTTTCTTATGCCGATCCTGCAGCTGGTGATGTTCGGATATGCCCTTAAAATGGAAATTCAGGAGATAAAAATCGGTGTTATAGATTATTCTCAATCTCCCGTCTCCCGGCAATTGATCGATTGCTTTAGGGGAAGTGAATTCTTCACGCTTTTTTCATTTGAGGGTGAGGAAGATGCTATAAATGATCTTTTCATGCAAAGACAGGCTCATGCCGTCATGATTATCCCTATGAATTTTGCCGGAGACCTTTCCAGGGAACCGTTAGTCGATGTTCAATTTATAATCGATGCGGCAGATCCCAATGCGGGTACCATCATTCGAAATTATATCAATCAAGTTATTCTCACTTTTAATGAGAGTCATCAAGATCTTCTGCCCATTCCTTTTGACATAAGAGGCACTCTTCTCTATAATCCAGACCGGAAAAGCACCTACTTTTTTGTTCCGGGAATTGTTGCACTCCTGCTGGTTATGATATCAGCCCTGCTCACCAGTATCACCATCACACGTGAAAAAGAAACCGGAACCATGGAACAAATTCTGGTATCACCGGTCAAACCGCACGAAATCATTATCGGAAAGGTTCTTCCCTATATCATACTGGCTTTTCTCATCGGTATCATTATTTTACTCATCGGAATTGTGCTGTTTCAGGTTCCTTTTGAAGGTAGTGCCCTTCTGCTTCTGATTTTATCGACCCTATACATCATCACCGCCCTGAGTCTGGGATTGATGATCTCCACTGTAGCACCTACCCAACAGGTGGCTATGATGTTAGCCCTGGTTGCTACTCTGTTACCGACTTTCCTGCTCTCCGGATTTATTTTTCCGATCAGCTCCATGCCGCCATTGTTGCAGTACCTGACTTATCTCATTCCAGCCAAATATTACCTGTTCATCATCCGCGGAATCATACTCAAGGGGAGTACCTTTATGCAATTGTTTTTTCCCACTCTGTTTCTGGGAATAATGTCAGCTGTCTTGCTGGTTGCATCCATACGTAAATTCAGCACTAACCTGGAAAGTTAAGATGAAAAGAATTCAGCAAATGATAGAAAAGGAATTTCGTCAAATTTTTCGGGACCGGCCCATGATGGGTATCATTTTTATCGTACCGCTGGTACAACTCCTGGTTCTGGCTTTTGCTATTACCACCGATGTGAAACATATTAAAATGAGTGTGGTCGATTTTGATAAAAGCCGCATCAGTCGAGAAATTGTCAGCGCTTTCAGCCAGACCGAACGATTCGACATTATTGATTTTACGCAGGATTTTAAAAAAATTGATAATGATATGCGCGCCTGGAATACTCAGATTGCACTGGTCATTCCAGCAAATTTCGGCAGAGACCTGCAACGGGGAGCACAACCTCAGATTCATATCTCAGTGGATGGTGTTGATGGCAATACCGCAGGCATTGCGCTGGGATATGCTCAGGCAATCTTACTCAAGTACGGTGTGGAGAACAAAATTCAAATTCCAATCCAGGTGGAACGCCGTCCTGTTCATCGGGTTAACTTGGTTGAACGCATGTGGTATAACCTAGAACTGGACAGTCAACAGTTTATGGTGCCCGGCATCGTAGTGGTTCTGCTCACCATCATACCCATGATGCTTTCCGCCATGAGTCTGGTCAAGGAGAAGGAAATAGGGACGCTGGAGCAACTCATGGTAACTCCCTTGCGAAAACACCAGTTATTGCTCGGCAAAATCATACCCTTTCTAATTCTTTCCTACCTGGAAATGGCCCTGGTCATGACGGTAGCCATACTGGTTTTTAATATTTCCATGAACGGAAGCTACTTGCTCCTGGCTTTCCTTTCCTTTTTGTATCTCATCGCAACTATTGGACTGGGTATATTCATTTCCACTTTTACCCATACCCAGCAACAAGCCATGTTTGTCGCCTGGTTCTTCATGGTATTCATGATTATCATGAGTGGTTTCTTTATCCCGATAGACAATATGCCCCATTCCTTGCAGGTTTTTACCTATGTAAATCCCATGCGATACTTCATGGCCATTATTCGCGATATTTTCCAGAAAGGATCCGGCATCTTTTATCTGGCCAAAGATACAGCATTGATGACTTTTTATGGAATTATTATCATTACTCTGGCGGTTTTCAAATTTAGAAAACGGGTGTCCTGATCGTGAGGCACTTACTTTATCCTGTCCCTAGATTGTATCCTTAGCTTGGCTTGTTTCAAGGCATTTACCCGGCAAATCGGAAAAAAATCGCATATCCTTCCATTTCGCGATTTACATCTGCTCGAATCCGGCGTATGTCCAAACTTCCCCTTCCGGATAAGCCGAATATAAGAGACTGCATGATTCAAAACCAGTTTAAGAAAATCATCCAAAGTAGCAGGGGAATTTTCCTGCTGATATTTTTCATTGGGAAGTCGGACGTTTGGGGAAAGGTTCTGATCAACAAAATTGTAGGCATTATCCATAAAAACAACGCGTTTCTCAATCTCATTTTCATGACCCAGGGCATAAAATGCCCCACCACCCATTTTCAAATCCGGATACTGCTGCTGCAATTGAGTATACACAGCCAGTAAATAGATCGGCAGTTGTAATCGCTGACCCTCCCACATTTCTTTGAGACCAGGGAGAGCCCCGGTCTTATAATCAACAATCAGCAAAACACCGTTCGGATCTATTTCAACCCGGTCTATTTTTCCACTGAAGAAAAATTTTTCATTTTGATGCTGGTATAAGAAGGGTATTTCCGTGGATAGTTTATCATGAGATTCATGCGTTCTCAGCGGACGACCGAAAGACAGCTCAAAGTGAGTTGGGCGGGTAGAATACCGGGGTATAATTTGTTTTTCATATTCCAGGAAGGCCGGTAAAATTCCTTTTACATCCTCATTGCCCACAAAATGGCCTTTGTCCAGTTCCCAAAGCAGATTAGGCGTAACCGACAGTTTCGATAACTCCTCCTGGGCAATTTTAAGGAGTTCCGGCAGATTCTGTTTGTCCGGTATCAATTCCGTGTAGAACCGGTAAAGGATATCATGGACCAGAACGCCCCGATCCAGTGGAGACAGAAAAACTTCCCGTTCTTCATCTGTACGGATATTCAAAATGCGTTCAAAAAAGAAAATCATGGGACAATAGGCGAAAGTTTCCAACTGTGTCGGGGAAAAGTGGCTTGCTTCAAAACGTTTCATCAGAAATTCACTGACCAGAGCATTCTCGGATAAATCCCCTTCCCAGATTGAAAACGGGCCATCGGACTGCCGGCTACCAATGACTTTCATTTTCAGGCGTAACCGCTTCACACTCTGATCAGAAATAAAGGACCGTAAAGATTCAGCGATCTGTCCACCATTAATTTTTTCCGAATTTCCCGCATCCTGCAAGGTCAAAAAATGTTCAATGACCTCGGCAGGGGAATAAAGGCGTAACGCCTCACGCTTTTCCAGGGGAGAATCGGAAAGACGTTCCAACTCCCTGAGAAAAAGCGATGGAAGCAGGGGTTTATCCTGATGATACCGTGGGTAGGTAAATACAATTTTTGTAGCAGGATTCTGGATTATTTGTAAAAAATGTTCTCTATCCCGGAGAAACTGATCCTGTTCAATAAAAGAAATGAGATGAGGCGACAGATACTGTGGAGGTGAAAAACCACTTCTGGCTTTCCGGGGAAATGCCTCTTCCCCCATCCCCATGATGAAAATCTGTTTAAAATTGTCCCGCATTAATTCATCCAGTGCAAGAATCTGTACACCCGTCCTCTGCGGCATACGAATATTGACATGGACAGATTCCATGATAAACTTAAAAATTACAATAAATTCCTGCAGACACATATTCACCGTTCCCCGTATCATCACAGAGAATTTTTTCCACTGCTGGAGTGCTTCAATCAAACCATCAAGGGCAGCCAGATTGACCTGGGAGGAGACCACTCCGGAAACCTCCGCTTCTGCAACAATCTTTTGCGACATCTGATGGGATTCAGCAAAAGAGATGATGATATCAAACCAGGCGGATGTGGACAAAATTTTTTCCAAAGCTCGGAGATCATCAAAAATCTGCTTACATAATGTGGCGAGTTCCCGGTATTGGGTGCTTTTTCCTTTTTCCGGAGCTTGTGAATCCTCGAGCTGCTGCTGCTTTTTCAGGTAGCGTATAATTTCCCTTCGTCCCTGTTTTACACGCAAAGTAGGCAGTAATTGCAGAATACCCGGATCAGAAATCTTCTCTTTGTATCTCAATAGATGGGCCGTCATTACCTGCTCCAGCCGAGAGATCGGATAATCCTCTGACACTGTTTCCAATAAAAGTAAAATGTTTTTCACGGGAAGTGTTTTATTAAGCGGGGTTTTTCCATCATGAGTAAATGGAATACCATAGCGCGTAAAATAGATTTGCAAATAGGGTTTATATACTTCTAATTGGGGACTGCAGACAGCAATCTCAGCACAGCTACATTGCCCGGAATTTACAGTATCTTTAATTCTCGCGGCAATACTTTCTATTTCATCCAGACGACTACGGGCTGGGTAAATCTGAATTTTTTCCGCAAACGGAAACTTCGAGGGATGTACCTGAAATAATGAATCACTCAACTTTCGAATATCCAGATACCCTTCTACATGATCTGCCATATACCTTATTTTATTGAAAAGTGAATCTTTCGGTGTGAATATTTCTTTATTCTTCCCATAAGCCATCAGGAAATAAATATCAATCCCCGATTTCCGGAATTTTTCAAATAAATCCAGATGCCGTTTTTTCAGGAGACTGATATCTTCATAGACAATCGTTTTTAATTTAGGAAAATATTGTTTCAAAAATTTAGGATTTAATCTCTGGGTAATTTCTTTCAGTAATCCCGCCTCATCCAGATATTTTTTGTCCAATACCGCCAGATATTTGTCGAAAATCAGAGTCAGATCCTGAAAAAGTTTATCACTCGTACTGAGTGCTAATCGTTGGGTGGATGATTTTAATATATCACGATCGGCCTCATCCAGCCGGATGGTGTTAAAAAATGATGTCAAATCTTTGATGACTGCCGAGGCGGGAGGGCGCTCAGAGGAATAAAAATAGTGAAGCTCTTCCCTGAGATGCAAAATGATTTCGTGGAGGATATAAGCCTGATCCCTGAATAAAGCACGCCGCAGGGGAATATTCATCTTTTCATATAACGCATGGATAAAGGAAAGCATACTCCAGAAAGGATAGTCCAATGCGTAAGAAGTGGATTTTTGAAGCTTCCATTGCCTTTTCAGAGTGGGAATACGCCAGACATCATGGGTCAAATAAACAGTCTGACCATCAGAATCCCTGAAGTGCGGATTCCTTTTTAGAAAACTGTTAACCAGATAGGTCAGATCAGGACTATAATGAAATTCCAGGCGGCCGGACATTTTATCCCTTAATGCATTTCTTGAAATATAGAAACGAAGAAAACAATTCGCAAGAATTGGGATGAATTTCACTGTTTTCGGCTGACAAGTGATATTGACTGAATTTACTTGATTTGTTTTCTGATTGTTATCATTTTATACTTTCAACTTCTGGAATACATGGATTCCGGTCCGGATGGTAGGTAGCCTTTTATCCGAATCAAAAAATGAGATAGAAGACCCTCCATTGAATTTATTTTCCAAATAATCAAAATGAACCGTAAATACTTTTTTCAGAAGGCCACAGAACTTAGGAAAAACGGGTAATCCGAATGACACCATTCTTAGGGCTGTTATTAATCCTGGCCATTACTTTTATCGGGGTACGTTTTTTTGGGAGGAGTGCCGTATTAAAAACGCCCCTGTTTTCCGGACTCATTGTAAGCGGTGTACCCTATATCCTTATCGGGGTCATCCTCGGGCCCAGAATGTTTAATTTTCTCAATGCTGAGGTCACAATCCATTTAAAACCGCTGATCAGCATGGCCATCGGCTGGGTTGGTCTGCTTTTTGGTCTGCAATTACGATGGCGGAATATCCGCCGATTTCCCGGAAATTATATTTTGTTCACTTCCGTCCAAAGTCTGATCAGTTTCGTCATCATTGTTTTAGGATTAGGTTTGGTCTTACACTTTTTCAGTCATCCATTGCTCGGCAATCGTCCGGAAGCACTGTTTATTCTGGCCGCATTAGGTTCTATGACCGCCCCTCTTTCAATTGGCAGAATTATCATTGAAAAAAAAGTCAAGGGAAGGCTGGCCCATCTGCTGCAATTTGTCTCCAGCCTGGACAGCTTCTGGGGGATCATCATTGCTGGTGTGGTCATGGCGATTTACCATCCTCCGGCTCTGCGCTGGATAAGCTGGCAGTGGCAGTGGATTCTATTATCGGTCATCATTAGTATCATCATCGGGATTATTTTCCGCTTTCTATTCACCACCCGGTTCGGCCAGGATGAGACCTTTCTCATCGTACTTGGTTTGATTATCTTCACCAGTGGTATGGGATTTTACCTCAGACTATCTCCTATCTTCATTAACATGATTGTGGGAATTACCATTGCCCAGTTTCACCGCGAATCGGACAAGGTCATGCGGGTACTCCATCTCGCGGAGAAACCGACTTATGTTTTTCTGCTGGTTTTTGCCGGGGCTTCCTGGAATTTTCATTTCGGGGAAGAAATTCTACTCATTCTGGCCTTTATTGTCGCCAGATTTTTAGGAAAACTTATCGGAGGCTGGATCAGCGCCTCCCGTATCGATTGTGCCTTCCCCATCCCCCGGGATGTCGGGAAAGCCCTGCTCTCCTTTGGGGGAATTTCCTTGGCACTGGCCTTTAATTTCCAGCTCTTCTATGGTGGATTTATGGGTGACTTTCTAATGAGCGCAACCATTCTCTCCCTGTTGTTTTTTGACGAATATACCGCTGTATCGATTCGCAATATACTGCGGAGACAGGGAGAGCTGGTATGAACCGAATGGTGGTTTCCATGATCCTGGTGTTGCTGCTGATGCTGTTCCTCACCCGAATAGATTTCGGAGGAGACGGACATGTCATGGCAGAAAGCATGATGGCCCTGGGATTCACGCTGGTACTGGCTTATCTGGCCGGCAAACTGATTGAAAAGTTTAAGCTTCCAAAAATCACCGGATATTTGATTGCCGGTATTTTCATTGGTCCTTACTTTTTAAATCTGTTATCTGTGGAGGTAGTGAAAAACCTGCAGCTCATTGATAACATCGCCTTAAGTCTTATTGCCCTCACCGCCGGCGGGGAATTTCGTTTCAGTGAAATTAAAAAACAGCTGCGTCTCATAAACCATACCATTTTTTGGCAAATTATCATAGTCATGGTTTTGTTTACTGTTTTTGTTTTAGCTTATTTCAAAAGAATATCTTTCCTACAAAACGAAACAATGCTGACCATCCTAGGTGCCGGTATGCTCTTTGGTGCTTTATCGATTGCCAAATCTCCAGCCACCACTATAGCGGTCATTGCCGAAACACGGGCAAAAGGATCCTTTACAGATTTTGTCCTGGGTGTAACCGTATTTAAAGACGTTGTCGTTGTCATCGTTTTTTCCATTGTTCTCGCATTTGCAAAGCCTATGATTTTACATAAAGAACATATTGAAATGATGTATATACTGAATGTATTCAATGAAATATTTCTGTCTATGATTTTCGGTCTGATAGCCGGGGGTATCATACTGTTATATCTGAAGTATATTAAAGAACAAAAGGTATTGTTTCTCCTCGGATTCATCATATTTTGTATTGAATTGTCACACATGTTTCATCTTGAAGTTATCCTGATTTTTATGGTGGCGGGAATTTTTGTACAAAATTTCAGCCGAGCGGGAAGACCTTTAATAGAGGCCATTGAGGAGGTATCTCTCCCGATTTTTGTAACCTTCTTTGCCATTGCGGGTGCATCTCTAAAACTTCCTGTATTCCTGACAAACTGGAAGTTAGCGCTTTATCTGGTCGTTCTCAGATTGCTGGGCACCTACCTGGGTACAAACATCGCAGGCAGGATTACACAATCCGGATCTCAAATTAAAAACTATGGATGGATGGGGTTTGTGGGTCAGGCCGGTCTAACACTGGGCTTGGCAACCCTGACTCTGAAGCAAATACCGGGTACAATTGGAATCGGAATATCCACACTCATTATTTCATCTATTACCATCAACCAAATTATTGGACCGGTTCTTTTCAAATTTTCATTGCAGAAAAGCGGAGAAGTTCGAACACCTCAGTGATACCACTGGTGAAGGAGGGATAAGCCATCCTTCACCAGCTTGATTAAAAAGTATTAATAATAGGAAAGATAGCGATCCAGTTCCCACTGGTGAACCTGCGAAATGTACATTGCCCATTCCATCTTTTTGGCCTGAATGAAATGGTTGAATATGTGATTCCCCAGGGTTTCCTGCATTAATTTGCTCTTTTCCAGATTCTTAATAGCCTCGTTTAAATCCGGTGGGAGCGCTTCAATTTTCAAACGGCGTTTTTCCCGCTGACTCATGGTAAAAATATTTTTATTCACTGCCGGGGGAGGAGTAAGTTTGTTTTCAATCCCGTCCAGACCGGCGG
>Ga0209536_100017287_pt1 | contig 10222 bp, 9 predicted proteins | sample DeeMarSeWOR28_12_FD_187461 | JGI IMG/M metagenome (GOLD analysis project Ga0209536, IMG submission 187461) | Marine sediment microbial communities from White Oak River estuary, North Carolina - WOR-2-8_12 (SPAdes) (version 2) | ecosystem: Environmental > Aquatic > Marine > Intertidal zone >... | reverse complement strand
TAATAATGGCAATGGTATATTTGATGAGGGGGATACACCGCGTGATACTGCTTTTTTCGTGCAAGGTCAGATGAAAGGAATTCAAGAATTTCTTGGCGCAAGGAACCTTCCTATTTCTTCTTTTGTAATGTATATAAATGGAGACCCTGATTTAAGGGATCCGGATAATAAAGAAGAAGCCAGGAATTATTGCCTTGGTACTAATCGAGTAGGTGATATACCAGATCCTTGTACCTTTGCCTACGGTGAAGTAAGAGGAGGTGTAGACTGTAGTACCGTAGATCCAAGATTTTGGTTTTCGGGCGATCCAGTAGCAGGTTCAAACGGCGTTGGCTGGATTTGTACTGAGAATCAAGATATGAGGCAAATGACAAATACCGGGCCATTTACTCTAAAAAAAGGTGAGGAGAATGAAATTGTCTTAGCATACGTCGTGGGCAGGGGTTCAACACCACTTGATGGTATTACGGTAGCACGCTCCATTGATGACGGAGCTCAGAATATTTTTGATCTTAACTTTTTAGCTCCTACACCACCTCCCGCTCCTCAAGTTACTCTCTCTTCAAGTGACGATTTTATTGATATAATCTGGGAAACGCCAAGTCAGGTAAATTATCTTAGCCAAACCCCAACCTGGGATCTGAGATTTGAAGGATATCAGGTATGGGCATACAGAACAAATATTCCTGAAGATATAGTTGCCGGTGAGGAAAACTCTGCTTTAGTTACAACTTATGACCTGGCTAACTTTGTTCAGAACATTTATAAGGAAAACTCGGAAACCCTTGGCATTGAACTCCTGTATAATGTTTCTTCTGAAGAAAATCAATTAGATTTTGAAATATTCAGTGATCCTGTTACAGGCAGGATAAGGCTGAGATTATTTAATGATCCGTTTTCTCCAAACGAAGGAGTTACAAAAGGCAGACCATATTATTTCGCGGTTACAAGTTATGCTCTTAACTATGATGCCCTTGTTTATAAGGATGATCCCTCACAACCGATAGGAACAGAGGGGGATTATTATCTCAATTCATTTGCTTTTGCACAGGAAGCAGAAAATATTAAGACCATTAGAACTATAATTGTCGGCTCTAGTGCTCTTAATCCTCCGGTTCCGGTACAGCCCTCAAATAAAATTTCAGGTGCCTCCCTTGGAAATGTTGGTTACGATGTAGTTGACAATGAAGCCCTGACCGGCGATATGTATGAAGTAACATTTACAAAGAATATTGAATCGGTTGAATATTCTACGTATTGGAACTTAACAAACCTCTCTACCGGACAGGTTTGGGATTCATCACAAGCTTATACCTATGGTGAACAAACAGTTAACCAGGAAATTACGGATGGTTTTATTATGAGAGTAGAGAATCAAATTCCAACGATCGGTTCTCCGGAATACATTGGAACACAATGGTTTACAGACTTCTATGATGAAACAGATCCTAATTCAGTTGATGACGGGACTGGTGTGACTTACTTAGGAAGAGATATTCCTCAAGGACGTGTTGTTCTAACTTTTCCAGGCAGGTGTGAAATAATCGGTGCTGATAGGTTAAGAAGAATCGAACTTAGGTTCGATACTCCCGGTAAGGCATACAGATATATAAATGGTTACCTGAGTGTTTTTGCTCTGAACACATATCGTTACGCTCCCGGTTTAACTCCGCAGGACACCGTGGGAAAAGGTCCAATTGGAAACTGGGATAATACAAACGATAGACCAAATGGTTGGGTGGATGTACCATTTACTGCCTGGATGGTCGATGAAAATTTTGGTACGGAACAGCAACTTGCAGTTGGGTTTGTTGAAAGATCTCGTAATTCTACCTATCCAGGAGGAAACCCGGATGGTGTTTGGGATCCCGGGACGGATTTCCTTGCTTCCGGAGAAATTATATTGATTTTTGACTATCCTTATGATCCTAATGGTGGAGATGATCCGTACGATCCGAACAGTGGAGGTCAGATACAATATACTGGTGGTGCCTTTTCCACTCCTGGCGGTGTGCAATTTGTATGGGCCGATTTAACAAAGACCTCTGCTTCAGCGAAAGATGCACCTGAGGACGCCACAAACATTACTGAAGAGCAGAGAGCTATTTTTAATTCAAGATGGTTTAATACATTATATGCTGTTGGTTTCCAAAGAAGTGATGAAACATCTTTTTATACTGAAGGAGATAGATTGATTATTCCAGTCAGTGTATATCCTTATACAGAAAACGATGTATATCAGTTTCAGACGTTGGAAGGTACGACTCTTACAGCCGAGGATGAACGTTCGCTCTGGGATAAGGTTAATGTCTATCCGAATCCTCTGTTTGGATATAATACACTTTCAAACTATTACTCAAATACTCCTGATGAACCGTTTGTAACATTCACCAACTTGCCAGAGGAAATTACAGTTAAAATTTACTCTCTATCGGGAACGTTATTGAGGACTTTAACCAAAGAAGATAAAGATACACCGACATCACCCTATTTACGCTGGGATCTGGAAAATGAATCTGAGCTGAGAGTAGCCTCAGGTATGTACCTTGCAATTGTATCATCACCAAAATTTGGTGATAAAGTTTTGAAGTTTGCAATAATTATGCCTCAGAAACAAATTCAAAGGTTTTAATGAAATAGGATTGGCAGGCCTAAATTAGAACAAGCCTGCCAGCTATTTTAATATTAAATAGTGGAGTTTATAAAATGAAAAAACTAATACTTTTACTAATAATAATTGCAACTTCAACCTATGCGGGAGATGTTGCTAGAAAAGGTACCACAGGTGCTGAACAGCTTCTTATACCTGTCGGAGCCCGGGGAATCGCAACGGGAGGTTCGTTCCTGGCAAATATCACAGGTCTGGAGTCTATTTATTATAATCCGGCTGGTTTGGATATATATCCGCAAACTGAGGCAATGTTCAGTTATATTAATTACATAGCCGATATTAACGTATCATATTTTGCTGTGGGAACCAGTTTGGGAGATTTCGGCTCAATAGGATTGGACCTGAAATCATTGGACTTTGGCGATATTCCAATTACTAATGAACAATTTCCGGATGGAACAGGAGATACCTACTCACCATCGTTCTTGACAATTGGATTTACATATTCGAAAGTACTAACTGATAGAATATCAATCGGTACGAATTTTAAGTTAATTTCTGAGAATATACAGAACACAAATGCTACAGGCTTTGCTGTTGATGCCGGAGTTCAGTATCGTTTTTCGGAAGTATTAATGATTGGTGCTGCCGTTAAAAACATTGGAACGAATATGTCGTATTCAGGGCAGGATTTATCTTCTCGAACCGGAATCCCTGGTTCACCTCCCGGCTCTTCAACCGGAAGTTATGAGTTAATAACCGAATCGTTTCAGATACCTAGTTTCTTCCAGTTGAGTTTAACTTATGCACTTAACATTAATGAACAGAATAATCTCCTGTTTGCAGGTGCATATACTGCGAATAATTCATTTGAAGATATTGCCAATTTTGGCATGGAATATGGATTTATGAATAACTTCTTCGTAAGAGGCGGTTATAATTTCCTTATGGAAAATTCAAGTGAATATATTTATGGATTTACTTTTGGAGCCGGAATTGATTATAAAATTGGCGGGGATATTGGCTTTGCTTTTGATTATGCATTCAGAGATGTAAAAGAGTTCCCAACTTCTAATCATATATTTACTATCAAGCTCAATTTTCAATGAGCCATTAATACACTATTAAAGCGTCTATTGATTTTCAATAGACGCTTTTTTATTTTTTCTTAAAATTCTCTAGATTCTAACAGGTTTAGAAATGAAAGCATATTTACTTTTTCCTCTCATATTTCTTTTCGCAATTAATGTCCAAGCACAATCGATCAACTTCGAATTTGATTATGCACAATTTGGATTTGATTCAACTTCAAATTATATAGAATTCTATTATTCCTTTAATCAGGCTTCATTAACAATTTATGAAACTGATAGCAGCCGGAATGTGCAGGGAACTTTGGCTATATCAATTAGAGATTCTTTAACTGGTGAGCTTTTACTCGATAAAACATGGTCTGTTTCAAATCCTGTTTTGGACTCAATGAATTCAGATAAAAGCTTGATCGGCGTGCTTAGTTTTATCTTAGATGAAGGCCTGTATAATTGTATTATTACAGGAGCAGATGCCGTAAATCCTGCAATAAGTAAAACCATTACTGAACAAATTAAAGTAAAACCTTTTTTAGGTGGACAAATTGGATTAAGTGATGTACAATTAGCATCAAATATTATTCAGGACAGTCAGAATAATGAATCTATTTTTTATAAAAACACTTTCGAAGTGACGCCAAATCCCACAGCAGTGTTTGGGGAAGGGCAACCATGTTTGTTTTATTATACCGAGCTTTATAATTTGCCTCAGGTTTCGGTAGAGGAAGGGTTAAGATTAGATCAACTTCTTTTTAACAGCAGGGGACAATTGGTGCTTTCGAAAAGAAAAAATTTAAACAGATCGGTTAGATCTCGCGTTGAAGTTGGAAGAGTGATGGCAAACAAACTTCCTACAGATACCTATACGCTGACACTTAATTTAGTTGATAGCATAACGAGTGTTGGAGTTTCATCCTCTAAAAGATTTTTTGTTTATAATCCTTCAATAGTTTATGTAGATACCCTGCAGCAACAGATCTCCCCCGTTTTAAGCACACAATTTGGAGCCATGTCTGAAGAAGAGCTTGATGATTTATATAATAAATCAAAATATATTGCTTCAAACCAAGAGCAGGACAGATATGACGCTCTGACGACTATTGAAGGTAAAAGAGAATTCCTTTATAATTTTTGGAAAGCACGGGATGAGAATCCATCTGATGATTATAATCAATCCTATAACTCGTATCTAAAACGTATAGAAGATTGTAACCTCAGATATAAAGCTATGAGTAAGGAGGGCTGGAAAACAGATCGTGGAAGAGTTTACCTTACTTACGGGGAACCGTCGGAAATAGAGCGATATCCAAATCAAATAGAAACCAGACCGTATGAAATATGGAGCTATCACAATCTTGAGGGTGGAGTATTCTTCATTTTTGCCGATTTATTTGGGTTCTCTGATTATCAGCTTGTTCACTCAAGTAAAAGAGGTGAATTAAGGGATGAATATTGGCAGAGAAGGATTACTATTCAGTAAAAAATCCCATTTGAATTACAAATCAGAAATTTAGTGCACAGATATTATTCTGTGCACCTATTCTTTAATGATTTCTCACCGAAGATTTTGTTTTCGTTTGGTTATTTTTACCTTTGAAATTTTAATTGATAATGAAAAACAAACTCGAATATATCTTCTTTTTCTTTTTTGCAAAACTATTTCAGCTTTTGGGATTAAATATTTCCAGAAGACTGGCATTGTTTGTTGCATTAATCTTTTATTATATAGTTCCAATAAGAAAATCTACTGTAATAGAAAATTTAAGAATTGCTTTCCCCGAATTTTCTCTTGAGAGAATTAAAGAAATTTCTTTTGAGGTTTACAAGAGTTTTTCGGTATTTTTTATTGAAATATTAGTCTTTCCAAAATTAAGTCGAAATAAAATTGAATATGAGCTGGAATTTTCGGATCCAGATTTAGTCCTAAAAAAGTTTAATGAAGGAAAGGGATTAATTATACTTTCTGCACATTTTGGAAATTGGGAATTAATACCTCCCGCAATTGGTGCCAGATTGGGAATAAATGGTCTTACAATTGTTAAACCATTAAGAAATCCCTATGTGGATAAATGGATGAATAATTTGAGAACCCGTTTTGGAAATGAAATAATTCCGCTTGGTATATCGCTTCGAAAAACATATCAGTCTTTAAAGGAAAAAAAGATGATAGGAATTGCAGCTGATCAGCGTGGACCTGAAGAAGGTGTAAAAGTTAGTTTTTTTAACACTGAGGTGCCTGTTTACAGTGGCCCCTCAGTACTTTCGCTTAAAACAGGAGCTCCTATTTTATCACTGCTTACAGTTAGACAAAAGGATTACAGGTATAAAATTATCGTAAAGGAAATCGGTACGAATAATCTTCCGGAAAGTTTTGATGAAAGTGTAATTGAACTTACACAGCGGCATACTTTGCATCTTGAAAACATGATAAAAAAATATCCTGAACAATGGTTTTGGATGCATAAAAAATGGAAACATTTGCAAATGGCGAAATGAAAATACTTGTAATTCAAACAGCTTTCCCCGGTGATGCAATTCTAACACTACCTATGATTCAGGAGTTAAAAAAGAGAAATGAGCATTCATTAATTGATGTGATATGCATTCCATCAACCAGAGAAATTTTTGAGGCTTCACCAGCTGTAAATTCAACAATTGTAATTGATAAAAAAGATGCGCAAAAAAATATTTTTTCGTTCATAAAATTCATTAAAAAAATTAGAGTTAACGGATACAATAAAATCTACTCACCGCATCGTTCCTTCAGGAGCGCAATTATTGTCTGGTTGTTGGGTGTAGCCGATTCGGTTGGATTCAGCAACAGTAGTTTTCCGTTTATATTCAAGGAAGTTATTAATTACAATTCATCTGCACATGAAGTTTGCAGGAATCTTTCGTTAATTGGATTTGAAGCTGGGAATGACAATTGGAAAATCCGACCTCTGCTTTTTGTAAATGAATCATCTGAAGAAAAAGTAAAATATTTTTTAATTGAAAATGAATTATCAAATTTTATTGCAATAGCACCCGGAAGCGTTTGGAAAACTAAAATATATCCTGCTGATTATTACAAGCAAGTAATTGAATATTTTATTAATGATGGATATAAAATACTCTTAATAGGTGGTATGGAGGATAAAAACTTATGTGATAATTTGGTTGGAGAGCAATATGTAGTAAATGCAAGCGGATTGTTTACGTTTGTTGAAACTGCGGAATTGTTAAGAAGTTCAAAATTATTAATTTGTAATGATAGTGCACCAACACACTTAGGAATTTGTGCCGATATCCCTGTTTTAACGGTTTACTGTTCTACCATCCCTGATTTTGGCTTCTATCCTTACAACGATAAAAGCGATTATCTGAGTTACGATAAACTTGATTGTAAGCCTTGTGGAATCCATGGATATATTGAATGCCCGATTGGTACATTTGATTGCGGGAAACTTTTGCAGCCGGAAGTTGTTTTTAAAACTGCAAAATCATTAATTGAAAAAAATGGAAGTAATTAATTTCAAAAAGTTCAACATTGATAAACAATTCGAAATATCAATTTCAACCGCTTCTGAATTATTTTTCGCAGGAAAAATTTTTATTTATCCAACAGATACTATTTATGGAATAGGTGGCAATCCTTTTAATGAATATTCAGTTAAAAGAATAAATAATATTAAGGGAAGAGATACTGCAAAGCAGTTCATATGGTTAACCTCCAGCATAGATATTTTACTTGAGTATGCTGAAATAAACTATGAGAGCCATTTAAACTTTTTGAAAACAATTTATCCTGCTCCGGTTACCGTGGTATTAAATTTGAATTCAAGAACAAAAAAAATAGTCGGATTGAATTCTGTTGCATTTAGAATTCCCGATAATCATTTTTGTAAAAAACTTCTGACTGACATTGGAATGCCATTGATATCCACAAGTGTTAATCGTAGTGGAAAAAATGCCTTAAATGATTATAAACAAATTGAGAAGGAATTTTGCAAAGCTGTTGATGCTCTTTTTTACTCGAGGATTGAAAATAATCCTTTAGCGTCAACAATAATTGACTTAAAGAAAGAAAAACCTGCATTGATAAGAGAGGGGACGATAAAATTTGTGGAATTGTTGGATAAGTTCAGTTAACTTTGCATACCTTTTTATAAGTTGAACCACAATGCCGATTTTTAAATACTTAAAGAATCTGAAAAACTTTTCTATAATCATCTTGCCTGATGATACCTCGCACGAGGCAAGATCACACAAATTTAATTCATTTAAAATTTTGTTGTTCCTTATTGCCTTTTCCATTTTCATGTCTATTGTCAGTTATTATTTCTTTAGTTTAACCGGTATTGGTCATTCTGTTTTACCGGGTAACTTTACGATTCGGACAGAAGACCAGCAAAAAGTTGAAACTTTAAATGAAAAAATAATATTTCTAGCAAACGAACTGCAAAAACTCAGGTCAACAAACCTAAGATTAAAATATGCGCTTGTACTTGGTGATTCAGCTTTAGCCGATTCACTGGGTGTAGAAATGGATTCAGTTGAACAATATTATGATTATCCGGCTGAAGGGAATATTCTTTCAGTAATCCTTAAAATTTTTAGTTCAGAAAATAGTATAACGAATTCGCAAACATTTTTCATTCTGCCAGTGAATGGATATATTAGCAGGGATTATGAACCTGAGAAGGGGCATATGGGTTTAGATATTGCCGTAAAAGAAAATACGCCGGTTTATGCTTCGGCTTCGGGTTACGTTGTATTTGCAGACTATACTGTAAATGAAGGATATGTTATAATTTTAAATCATTCAGATGGATATATGACTATTTATAAGCATTGTGCTTTGCTGTTAAAAAATGAAAGAGAGAGGGTTGAACAGGGCGAATTAATTGCTCAAAGTGGAAACAGTGGTTTGCATAGCTCTGGTCCGCATTTGCATTTTGAAATTTGGAAGGATGGTAGTGTTGTAAATCCCGAATTAGTACTAATCAGAAACAACCAAGGAGGTTTTTAACTTGAAAAACAGAATTATGAACGGCGAAGAAGGAGATATCACAATCATCAGTCAAGGTGTTAAGTTAGAAGGAAAGATTTCGAGCGGTGGAAGTATTCGAGTCGATGGTATTATTCAGGGGGATATAAATTCCCAGGGAAATGTTACAGTTGGCGAGCAGGGTGACGTTAACGGGCAGATAAATGCTGCATCAGTAACTGTAGGTGGTAAAGTTGTTGGTTCCGTAAATGCAAAAGAAAAAATAATTATGGAATCCAAAGCAAACTTAAAGGGTGATATTTTTACAAAAATTCTTGTGGTTGAAGCAGGGGCACGTTTCATCGGCAAAAGCAATATGGGTGACGTAAAAGAACCACCAAAACCGCATGGTTTAACTCCACAAAAAAATGAAACTGGATCCTGATAAATTAAAAAAAGAGAGCAATAAATTTTATAAAGAAATAGGACCATATATTGGTCTGGGACTCCAGCTTGCGATTACTGTTACAGTAATGGTTTTTCTTGGTTTGTGGCTGGATGGAGTTTTTGAAACGAAACCAATTTTAACGGTATTATTTTCATTTTTGGGTGTTTTTGCTGGACTTTACACCTTTATTAAGTCTGCACTAAAAGCCGGTAAGTGATGTTAACTGAAAAATCAGTCCGGCTTTTAACAGTTTTTGTAACCATCAGCTCACTGCTTGTATTTTTTATTCTTTACCTAACTTCTCTTTGGACCTACACACTATTCTATTCTGCTCTAATCGGGGCAATAATAGTTGTTCTTAACTTTGTAATTGGATTTTTATTCATAAAATTCAGTCTTTCCCGGTCTAATAAGATATTTCAAATAATGCTTTGGGGAGGGATGCTTTTCAGATTGATTTTTATACTATTTTTAGTCTTAATTCTATTAAAATTCTTGGAATTAAATACGATTGGCTTTATATTTTCTATCTTATTTTTCTATGTTTTTTACTTAATAATCGAAATTTTATACCTGAATTTTAAGAAAATCGAACATTTTGAACGCTGACAGTATTTCAGATACTCTGACGACAGTTACAGACTCACTTCAGCACGCCGGTGACACTGGCAGCGGGTGGATTCTTCATCACGTAATGGACGGTAAAGAAATAGAATTACCTTTTCTGGGGTACATCCATATTCCGCAACTTCCGCTTGTTTTTGGTATTGATATAACCCCTACGAAGCATGTTGTTTTTATGCTGATAGCAGCATTCCTTGTCCTCTTAACCTTTTATGCTGTTGCCCGCCAATATAAAGCAGGATTGATTCCAAAAAAGTTAGCCAATTTTTTCGAAGTTATGATAATTTTTGTTCGTGATGAAATCGCAGAACCAACTTTGGGTAAAGTATATCCTGCGTTTCTTCCATTTTTGTTAACGTTATTTTTCTTCATTCTCTTTGGGAATTTTCTGGGCTTGATACCATTTTCAGCAACTTTTACAAGTAACATTGCGGTTACGGCTACTTTAGCAATAGTATCGTTCATTGTGATTCAGTTGGGTG
>Ga0209536_100017286_pt1 | contig 10222 bp, 9 predicted proteins | sample DeeMarSeWOR28_12_FD_187461 | JGI IMG/M metagenome (GOLD analysis project Ga0209536, IMG submission 187461) | Marine sediment microbial communities from White Oak River estuary, North Carolina - WOR-2-8_12 (SPAdes) (version 2) | ecosystem: Environmental > Aquatic > Marine > Intertidal zone >... | reverse complement strand
TGCAGATCTCAACGAAATTATCCGGCGGATCGAACGGAAGGTTATTCTGACAATAGCTATATACGATAATTCCAATGTTGAACGGCGATGTAACCAACGGTCATTTACATGAAACAGATTGCAGATGGGTAAAAGTGTCTTTTGAGTTTTTTGATGTCATCTCTTTCTAATCTGTGGACAACGACCGGCCGAACCATTTTTTCCATTAGATGTTCCATCATGTTAGGATCGCTCAATTTTTTAAATAAATACTTTATTTCGGACTCGGCACTCAATCTGGATATTTTTTCCGTAACATTTTCCATAAAATCATTTGATTTGAGAAGCTTATTCAAAAAATTATCATAATCCTGTAAAGACAGGTTTTGGTGTTTGGGGTAATTTTGAGAAAGTTTTTTTCTCAGGTGTTTTTTATCAATAATAAAACTTGGTACGCCGAATAGATATGCATTGGACAGGGCCTGTTCCAATAAACTCATTCTTTCGAGTTTTCTCAGCGCCTTTTTTCTTATTTCCGAGACGACGATGGGTTTTTTCAAACATGGGAATGAATGAAACAACGGTTTTTTGGAGAGTTCCGACAACACCCCCTGTATTTGGTAAAGTTCCGGAAAAAATTTACAATTTAACGGTTTGACGTCATGAACATCGCATTGATTCCCGGAATGGAAAAGGCACGGTTTTTTCATTTTTACCACGAGTTTCATATAGCGGATGTTGTCTTCACATATCCCCAAGCCCAGATGGCAGTATTGTGAAAAAAGATTGGAAACAGGGGTGTTCAGGAATCGACCGAGTTTAATCAGGTCAAAAAGCGTGACGTCAACAATAATGTCAGCCTTCCGGCATCCGGGTGCGTCACAATCATTCGGGCACCGGAAATTGCATTCGGTATCGAAAAGATGGTCCTGGTGTTGAAAATAGTTATTCAGCATGGTTCGAGGCTGCTTTTTTTGAACATTCAGGACAGAGCCCGGTAAATTCAAGGTTGTGTCCGATAATTTCAAAAACAGTTGCCCCATAAAGATCATTCTCGAGTTGGTTCAATGGTGCTATCGGTGCATCGTCCACTCGGTCACAGCGGACGCAGCGAATATGGTAATGCTTGTTCGTATCCCAGTCATAACGTTTCAAAGCGCCGCTGAGCTCCAATTTCTGGATTTTACCCATGTTGGCGAGGACTTCAAGGTTCCGATAAACCGTTCCGAGACTGATTCTTGGCATCCGGCGGCGTACCATTTGATAAATTTCATCAGCACTTGGATGAGTATTTTGCTTTAACAGCTCTTCAAGAATTACCTTCCGTTGTCGGGTCATTCTTGTGTTTTTAGATTGCAGCAAATTCTTACCTCTTGTGCGATAGGTTCTTTTTTGTGTTCCTATCATATTTCCTAAGCTGAATAAAAAATTGTGTCAAGAGTGAATGAAACGTATTTATATTGTATCATAATATTTTAAACCTTTGGGGGAAAAATATTGCATGAATCAGAAATGATGTTTTACGGTATGAATATTGCTTTTTGGGTGATGTTGTTCTATGAATACATGAAACCATTCTACTACCAGACGGCCATATGAATTCCATCCGTATCAGAAAAGGTCATGATATTAAAATTGCCGGAGCGCCTTCTTGTGATGTTGAAAAATTAGGGAAGCCGAGCCGAGTGGCTTTATTGCCGGAAAGAATTCCATTCATAAAGCCTCGATTAAAGGTTAAGGTGGATGATCGGGTGAATGTGGGCTCTCCAGTTTTCGAGGATAAGCGAAACACCGAATTCGTATTTTTATCACCGGGAGGCGGTCGTATCAGTAAAATCGATTACGGCCCCCGCAGAATCGTCAAAGAGATTGTCATCACTCTGGATCAAGATGAGGGCTATGAAATATTCCCGATGATCAGCGAGACCCAGTTGGAAGACATCAAAAGGGAAGATTTGGTCCAAATGTTGATTGCCGGAGGATTGTGGCCTTTGTTCAGACAACTTCCATTTCGAAATATTCCAAATCCAAAGTCACGCCCTCCGTCGATTATTGTGTGCATGGGTTCCAAAGAACCTTTTCAACCCGTGCCGGAAGTTTATTTAAAGGACAAAGGTGATCTCTTTGAATTCGGCATTAACATTCTTAAAAAATTGACGAAAACGCTGTTTATCAGTGCATCTTCAGATCGTAATTTTGTTCAAGACCCATTACATTCCCATGTGACCCATACCTGCGACGGTGTTTATCCGGCAGATGATCCGGGGGTATTGCTCTATTACATTAAAAAACATCCGGATGAAAACCGAGCCTGGTATATCAACGGACAGGACGTACTTCTTTTGGCCATGCTCTTTAAGACCGGGAAATACCCGGTGGATCGAACGGTGGTTTTGGGCGGATCACTTGCCAGGGAAAAAAAGCATTTTCAGACTCGGACAGGGGTTCCGTTGAGTCATCTTGCAAACGGTCGTGGGGACAATACTCAAAGGGCACGGTATATCGTCGGTGGAATTTTTAAAGGATATACGGCTTCGAAAGACGGATATATGGGGTTTTATGAAACCTCTCTGGTGCTGATTCCAGAGGGAGACAAAACAGAATTGTTTGGATTTGCCAGACTCGGGTTTAATAAACCCAGCAAGTCCAGAGCCTTTTTATCTGTTTTTAATCCTTCGTTATTGCCCTTGGATTGTAATCAGCATGGCGAAGGTCGAGCTTGTGTGAATTGTGGATTTTGCGCAGGGGTTTGTCCGGTGGATATTTTGCCGCAATTTACATATAAATCTATCCTGGCGGATGAGATTGAGGAAGCACTCGACCATGGTTTGTTGGATTGTGTTGAATGCGGTCTTTGCACCTATGTGTGTCCGTCCAAAGTGGCACTGGGCGATGTCTTGAAAAATACCAAAAAAGCATACTTTCTGGAAGAGTTGTAGTTATGAAATTCCTTAAGGATTTTTTTGAAACCAACAGAAAACATTTTAGCGAAGGCGGAAGATTCGAAAAGCTTCACCCTTTTTTCGATGCGGTAGAGACATTTTTCTTTATCCCCGGTATTGTAACGAAAACAGAACCCCACGTGCGTGACAGCCTGGATCTCAAACGTTTCATGAGCATGGTCATCGTGTCGCTGATTCCACCGCTTTTTTTCGGCATTTATAATACCGGCTACCAGTCGAATCTGGCCTCCGGGCTACCCGTGACGTTCATGGCCGTTTCCCTTAAAGGACTCAAAATTGTACTGCCGATCATTATCGTTTCTTATGCCGTGGGATTGGCATGGGAAACCCTGTTTGCATCCATTCGAAAACACAAGATCAGCGAAGGTTTTCTGGTTACCGGTTTGTTATTTCCGCTGACACTTCCGCCGACGATTCCGCTTTGGCAGGTTGCCTTGGGCATTTCTTTCGGCGTGATCTTTGGCAAAGAAGTGTTTGGCGGTACGGGGAGAAATTTTTTGAATCCCGCATTGACCGGAAGGGCATTTTTATTTTTTGCTTATCCCATGAAAATGAGTGGCGATAAAATCTGGACGGTGGTCAGCGGTGCAAACTACCAAGGGGTTGATACCATCAGTGGAGCGACGCCCCTTGTGGTTTCAGCAGCTCAGGGAACTGCTGACTTTATAGAATCTTTACTGTTAAAAGCCGGATTTACGTTTCCTAAACTCTTTTTCGGATTATATCCCGGAACCATTGGCGGGACGTCGGCACTTATGTGCCTGGTGGGTGCCCTGTTGCTGATTCTTACGGGCATTGCCAGTTACAGGATCATACTCGGAGGTATTTTGGGGGTCCTGTTTGCAGCATTTCCCGGATATATCATGGGTCTGATTCACGGTGGGTCTACCGTACCGATGCTTTCAATGAATCCATTTTTCCACTTGGTAATGGGAGGGGCTGCCTTTGGCATCACTTATATGGCCACGGATCCGGTTTCAGCACCGGGAATGAACATTTCAAGATGGATATACGGTTTTGCCATCGGTGTCCTGACGGTAATGATACGTATTTTCAATCCGGCATTTCCCGAAGGGATCATGCTGGCCATTCTCTTTATGAACCTGTTTTCACCGCTCCTGGATCATTTTGAAATCCAGTTCAGGCTGAAAAAAAGGGTGCCGAATGTCTAAGTACATCAAGTCCATTTTATTTGCAGCGGTGTTAAGCTTCATTTGCGGCGGTCTGCTGACCCTGGCATCCACCGGTTTGAGGGAGTATCAGCTCAGGAATATGACGCTCGATAAAAATAAAAATATATTAAAAGCCGTTGGTCTGTTGGATGACCAGAAATCTTATCCCAAAGAGGCCGTCGCACAGCTGTATGCGGACAACATAAGGCAGATGTGGGTCGATGGTGGGGGAAAATTGGTCGAAGAAAAAAAAGATGAAAGTGACCTGCCGGTTTATCTTTTTTTCCGACAGGAAAAAATACACGCATACATCATACCTGTCTATTCCCGAGGGTTGTGGGGAAAAATAGCAGGATATATGGCCCTAAAAAATGACGGGGCCACCATTACAGGGTTTACCGTCTACGACCACCAGGAAACCCCCGGTCTTGGGGGAGAAATTGAGAAAAAATGGTTTCAGAAAAATTTTGAAGGCAAAACCATTTTGGATGACCAAGGCACTTTTATTTCCGTTACCATTGCCAAAGGCGCCGTAAAAGGGCAGATACCGGAGAACCGACAAAAACATTTTGTCGACGGCATCAGCGGCGCGACCATGACTGGAAAATTTTTATCTGCCGGCTTAAAGGAGACACTGAACAAATACGAACCCCTTTCTGAAAGATTCAGAATGAATGAAATTAAATGAAGATAACACGAACCAAAGCCTTTAAGATATTTTTTACGCCCATCTGGGAAAGCAATCCGATTTCCGGACAGATTTTAGGGATTTGCTCTGCGCTGGCAGTCACTGTTCAGTTAAAGACCGCCATTGTCATGAGCCTGGCCCTGACCTTTGTTCTGGCCTGTTCAAACCTGTTGATTTCTTTGATGCGCAAGCATATTCCCAGAAACATCCGCATTATTGTTGAACTTACCGTTATTGCAACATTGGTCATTTTTGCGGATCAGGTTCTCAAAGCGTTTCTGTATGATGTCAGCAAGCAACTTTCAATTTTCGTGGGACTTATTATTACCAACTGTATTATCCTGGGAAGGGCTGAAACATATGCCCTGGGGAATCCCCCGTTTCATTCCCTGTTGGACGGGATCGGGAACGGCCTTGGATACAGCCAGATTTTGATAACGGTTGGGGTGCTTCGAGAGCTTTTTGGCGCAGGAAAGCTTTTTGGATTTCAGGTGATACCCGATGGGTTTTATGCCCTAGGATATGAAAATAATGGGCTTATGGTGTTGGCCCCAGGTGCGTTTATCGCCATCGGTCTGATCGTGTGGCTTCAGAAGACGGTTTCAAAAGAATAAATGATGGAAAACCTTATCGGCATATTTTTAAATTCCGTTTTTGTCGGGAATATCCTTTTGGCGTATTTTCTCGGCATGTGTTCTTTTCTTGCGATTTCCAGAAAAATGGAGACCGCCATAGGACTCGGTTTGGCCGTGACGTTTGTGCTTTCCATTACAACACCGGTAAACTGGCTCGTTTATTATTATCTGCTGGCACCCGGCGCCCTTTCCTGGGCGGGTTTTCCGGGAATTGATCTCAACTTCTTAAAATTTATTGTCTTTATCGCTGTGATTGCCGCCATTGTTCAGGCATTGGAAATGATTATCGACCGGTATTTACCCCCTTTATACATGGCGCTGGGGGTCTTTCTTCCACTGATAGCGGTAAACTGTGCCATTTTAGGCGCGTCTTTGTTCATGGTGGAACGGAATTATAACTTTATAGAATCTGTCGTGTACGGTGCCAGCTCAGGTCTTGGATGGATGCTCGCCATCATTACCATGGCGGGAATTCGAAAAAAGCTACGATACGCCAATGTTCCCAAGGGTCTTGAAAATTTCGGAATCAGTATGATTATCACCGGTCTTATGGCCATGGCGTTTATGTTGTTTTCGGGGATTACGCTTTAACAGGGTCATGGGTCATGGGTAATAGGGTTATTTTTTGGCATTTAAACAGGGATTTTAGAGGAATTATCATTGATTTACATTGTTAGCCTGACCGTTTTTTCTTCTATCATCTTCATCCTTGTGGGGCTTCTTTTGCTGGTGGAAGCCAAAGTCGTTAAAAAGGATGACTGTGATATTGTTATCAATGATGACGAAGAAAAAAGCTTGAAAGTACCCGGCGGCATCACACTTTTATCCGCGCTTGCCGCCAATGAGATTTATATTCCATCGGCTTGCGGAGGAGGAGGTTCATGCGGGACATGTAAGTGCGTGATAGAAGAGGGTGGAAGAGGCATTCTGCCCACCGAGCTTGCCCATCTGACCCGACGGGAAAAAAAGGAAAATGTTCGTCTATCCTGTCAGGTCAAGGTCAAAGAAAATATGAATATTCGGTTGTCGGAAGAAATCTTCAATGTCAAAAAATACGGTGCTACCGTGGTTTCAAACGACAATGTTGCTACATTTATCAAGGAACTGGTACTGAAACTCGATCCTGGTGAAGAACTTGAATTCAAGGCCGGGGCTTATATACAGATTGATATCCCGGAGTATGAATTTTCATTTTCAGAATTCAGAGCAAGGGTGGCCGAACGGTTTAGGCCCGACTGGGATGCCTTCAACCTCTGGGGGTTACAGTCAAAGACAGAGGAGCCGATTTTCAGGGCCTATTCCGTGGCAAATCCTCCCAGTGAAAAAGGAATCTTGGAATTTACGATCCGGATCGCAACCCCACCCCCCGGGGCTACGGAAGCGCCTCCCGGCAAAGGATCCACCTATATCTTTAACCTAAAACCCGGGGATCGGGTGACATTAAGCGGACCTTATGGAGACTTTTTTGCAAAGGAAACCGACAGGGAAATGTGTTATGTCGGTGGCGGTGCCGGAATGGCCCCCTTGAGGTCTCACATTTTTCACCAGCTCAATACGTTAAAGACAAAACGGAAGATTTCGTTCTGGTATGGGGCCCGATCAGAACTGGAACTGTTTTTCGAAAAAGAATTCAGAGAACTTGAAAAAAAACATGAGAATTTTTCGTTTCACGTGGCGTTATCCCAGCCCAAACCAGAGGACCAATGGGAGGGGATGACCGGTTACATCCACCAGTGTCTGTATGATAATTATCTTAAGACACATGAAGACCCCACGGAGATTGAATATTATCTCTGCGGTCCGCCGCTGATGATTGACGCCATTGAAGACATGCTGGACAACCTTGGCGTAGACCCGGAGATGATCGCCTACGACAAATTTGGTTAAATCCTTTTACTAAACTTCAAATGCACAGAGAATTGTGCATCGTTGCACAGATTTCTGTGCAACTTCAGAACCCCACATCTCCCAGATGGATGAAAATTGTGTGGTAAATGGTGTCCTCCCGATAATTTGTATGACACATAACGTGCTTTTTAGAAAAGTTTTGTATGATATGATGTTTTGGCATAGGTATTGCTGATAAAAAGGCTTTTACGCGCCGTTTCAGATGTCAACATGCCGGAGGATGTTTTGTATGTGTGAAAAACCAACCTATGAAGAACTGGAACAAAAACTAAACGTGCTTAAAAAAGAGTATCGTGTTCGAAAAGATATTGAAACCGCTTTACGAGAAAGCAAAGAAAAATACCGGTTGTTGGTTAAAAACTTACCCAGCATCGTTTATAAGGGATACGCAGATTGGTCTGTGGAGTTTTTTGACGAAAAAATTGAACATTTGACCGGCTTTGACCTTAATAAAATTAATTCCAAACAAATAACCATGTTGGACTTAATTGTTGATGAAGATATTAAGCCTGCAAAAAAAAGTTTTATCCAGGCGCTCAAAACAGACAAGTCATATGTCAGAGAATTCAGAATTCGATCCAAAACCGGAAAAACACATTGGATGCAGGAAAGAGGCCAGATCATTTGTGATGACGCCGGCGAAATTGAATACGTCAGCGGCGTATTTTTTGACATTACCGACCATAAACATGCCGAGGAGGTTTTAAGGCAAAGCGAGACAAGATTAAAAGCGGTTTTTGAAGCCAACCCGGATCCTGTGGTTGTTTATGACACCAATGGTCACCCACAGTATTTAAATCCTGAATTTATAAATGTCTTTGGGTGGACTCTGGAAGATTTAAAGGGGAAACGGATACCGTTTGTTCCTGACGACCAAAAAGAGATAACCGCTGCAAAGATAAAAGAGCTTTATGATTTCCAAAAACCGGTGAGGTTTGAAACCACCAGATTGACAAAGGACGGGCAGTTTTTAGACATTTTTATCAGCGCGGCGATTATTAAAGATTCGGATAGCGAAGCTTCGGGAATGGTGGTGAATCTAACCGATATTACAGAAAAAAAGAGATTGGAAACCCGGCTCCAAGGCGCCCAAAGGATGGAGGCCATCGGAACGTTGGCCGGAGGAATTGCCCATGATTTTAACAACTTGCTGATGGGCATCCAAGGGAATGCATCGCTGTTGTTACTTAGCAAGGATGCGGCCCACCCGGATTACGAACATTTGAAGAACATTGAAAATTATGTGTTACAGGGGTCGGATCTTACCAATCAGCTTTTGGGTTTTGCCAGAGGGGGAAAATATGAAGTCGAGGTGATGAATCTGAACGAGGTCATAAAACGAGAAAATCGTATGTTTACTCGAACCAAAAAAGAGATCGTGATTCACGAACAATATGAACAGGATCTTTGGCCGGTAAAGGTGTCTAAAGGGCAAATTGAACAGGTGTTGTTAAACCTTTACGTCAACGCCTGGCAGGCCATGCCCGGAGGTGGAGATCTTTATGTTCAGACAAGTAATATACGCCTTGATCAACATTTTATAAAGCCTTTTAGAGTAACTCCCGGAAAATATGTTAAAATATCAATAACTGACACAGGAACCGGCATGGATGAAGCGACGATGCAACGGATATTCGAACCATTCTTTACCACCAAAAAGATGGGAAGAGGCATCGGTTTGGGACTTGCATCGGTTTACGGAATTATCAAGAATCACGGGGGATTCATAGATGTTTACAGTGAAAAGGGAGAAGGCACCGCCTTTTATATCTACTTGCCGGCCATCGATGCACAAGATATTTATCAAGATGAAGAGATCGAATCCGCGGATAAAATTGCCCATGGAACTGAGACGATTCTTCTCGTGGATGATGAAGATATGATTGTTGATGTGAGTCGGAAATTGTTGGAGAAATTGGGATATACGGTATTGACCGCTGTCAGTGGTCGTGAGGCGATCGAAATGTATCAAAAACATCTTAAGAAGATCGCTTTGGTAATTGTTGATATGATTATGCCGGGCCTTGACGGTGGTGAAACATATGATGAATTAAAAAAAATTGATCCGGATATAAAGGTACTTCTGGCCAGTGGTTACAGCATTGACGGTCAGGCTCAAGATATCCTCTACAGGGGATGTAACGGCTTTATTCAGAAACCGTTTAACATAAAGAGATTATCCCATAAAGTCAGGACAGTTTTGGATATCAAGTGATGCATAAAAATTGAAAGGGAAACCAAATGAGAAGAATCATGCTCATAACAGGGGCAACATCCGGTTTTGGCGAAGCATGCGCCCGACGCTTTGCCAGAGAAGGCTGGCAACTCATATTGGCGGCCAGACGAAGAGGCCGTTTAAAAGCGTTGCAGGTTGAACTGGGTAGTGAAACATCCGTTCATACCCTATCACTGGACGTTCGTGATCAGGAATCGGCAATGACAGAACTGACACATTTGCCCGAAGAGTTCTCTGAAATTGATGTCCTCGTCAACAATGCAGGTCTTGCACTGGGTCTTGAGCCGGCCCATGAATCAGACATATCCGACTGGAATACAATGGTGGACACCAACATTAAAGGACTACTGTATTGCACAAGGGCGACCATACCGGGCATGGTCCACCGCAATAAAGGGCATATTGTCAATATCGGATCTGTGGCCGGTGACTGGCCTTATCCGGGGGGAAATGTATATGGCGCTACCAAGGCGTTTGTAAAACAGTTTTCGCAAAATTTACGTGCCGACCTTTTCGGGACAGCCATACGGGTCACCAACATCGAACCCGGATTGGCGGAAACGGAGTTTTCCCTGGTTCGTTTTAAAGGAGATGAAAGCAAAGCTGAAAAAGTGTATGAGGGGACACAACCCATCACTGCT
>Ga0209536_100017285_pt1 | contig 10222 bp, 8 predicted proteins | sample DeeMarSeWOR28_12_FD_187461 | JGI IMG/M metagenome (GOLD analysis project Ga0209536, IMG submission 187461) | Marine sediment microbial communities from White Oak River estuary, North Carolina - WOR-2-8_12 (SPAdes) (version 2) | ecosystem: Environmental > Aquatic > Marine > Intertidal zone >... | reverse complement strand
GATGAATGCTACTGTGAGGGTTATCAATACGACTGACATAATCAACGGTGCTTTGTGGGCATGTGAGGTTCTAGTAATTCCGGAAGGACTCGGACCAAACCTTGAACTACTCTTGACTGAAGAAGGTCTTCAGGCAATACGAGAATGGGTTGCAGCAGGAGGTTCATACATCGGTGTGAGGGGGAGTGCGGCAATGACAGTCCAATATTCATACTTTGAGGGGTCATGGACAGAGTTCAACCTTGCATTGATCAATGGGACATCATATGAGGTTGAAGACCTTGGTTTTGCAACTATAACCAATGTCACGATAAATAGAGAGTGTACAGGTCCGGATCTCTCAGATATGCCAGAACAAATGTCAGTCTTCTTTCAAACAGGACGATACATACTCCCGAATGAAGGACAAGAACTCATCTACATAGCTAACTATACTCACAGTAACCTCCCAGCAATGGTTGCATCATACTATGGAGAGGGAACAGTGTTCATATCTAGTCCTCACTTCGAATACGAGGAGAATGGAGATAGGGATGGAACAGAATACAGGGATATGTACGATGATCCTGATTCAGAATGGCCCTTCATACTTACAATCACACAATGGTTGATTGATTCAACACCAACAGTTTGCAACGTCACCGAATGGCCTAACACTCCAACAAGCTCTAGTCCTCCTCCAACAACCGCTAGTTTCCCGATGGAAGTAGTACTAGTTGGTGGGGGATTGGGAATTGCAGTCATAGCAATAGTTGCAGTTTACATCAGAAGAAGGTAGTGGCATTTCTGTAGAAAACGACACATCTGAAACTATGCATCAGCCATGAGTGACTTTGCCATGACTGTGAATGTGTCATCTACGCCATTGTTCAGTTTCACTGATGTTTCCATGTAGCTGGCGAAGAATTTCTTTGCGAATTCCTCACCCTCTTCGCGTGAAACCTTCCTGTCCTTCTCGAGGTCGGTCTTGTTCGCGACAACAAGTGCCTTTACACTTCTCAGTTGTGAGTCTACCTCTTTCTTCCATGCCCATAACTCTTCAAGACTCTCAGGTCGAGTAACATCAAACATGTAGATGACTCCACGCGCTCCTTGATAGTACCCTGCACGAACATGCCCAAGGAAGTCCTGTGATCCCAAGTCCCAGATTTGTAGTTTGACCTTGTTGTCTCCGATGTCCATACCCTTCACTGAGAAGTCAGCACCGAGGGTGGGAGCATAATACTCTCTGAACTTACCAGTGGTGTATCGAATAATGATTGAGGTCTTTCCCACGGCTGAGGATCCAACTGTCACAACTTTGTACAGATATGAAGGACTCATTCCACACGACCATGTCTGCGGTGAGCTGGAGAGTAGTTCAATCTTTCTAAAGACTTCAAAGCAACTAAGGATTCCATGGGAGGAAATCCTGTAATGACTCCAGACGGTCTTTGAGACCTCTCTTTTTCCCAAGGAACCCCTCCGGAAGGGAAACATCGTACTGTTTGGAGAGAATCAGGATTGTAAGCTTGGCTGCAGGACTGAGCTTGGAGTATTGCACAAGGAAATTCTGAAGAGACTCATCAGAATCAGTGTCACCAATATCCATTACATTCAGGAGAGAAACCCCAGTTTTAGCACACAAATCCACGATGACCTTTCGCCCATAGATAGTCTGACCTCTTCGGCTCAATGTTTCCGCAAGTTTTCGAATTGGTCTTTCTGACTCGGTCATCTCTTAGTCACTTCCCAACACAGTTGATTTCGAGCCAGAAAGATATCTCCTCAAATCCTCGAAGATCTTCAGCAGTGTAACGTTTCAAGAGGTATGAAGAATATACATCTGTTAGTTCTTCTGCGTATGATCGAATTTTGGACTTATCAAGTGCTCCCAGAAATTGAGCTAGTAGTTTGACCCAATCGGCATACAACTCCATTAACCTACGAGGATCAAGGCCTTCGTGAAGTCTTGAAGCATATGTGACTTCCCATTTTCCATCTGTTAGATGTACTTCGCCAACTACTTCAGGGATAGCAACCTTGGTCAGCGATGCCTCAAGGTACTTGAATGCTTTTTCCTCAGAGTAGATATTCTCAGCAACTTTGATGGCGATCTCCATTGCCTCTTTGGTCAAAAGGATTCTTCTTTTCTCAGGTGATAGTATATCGATTGCATTATTGTCCACGAGAAAATCAAATGCTTGCATCAGTGCCCTTTCTGAGTATTGTTCTGAGAGGAATCTCGTGATTGCGCCTACTGTTCGTCGGCCGTCAAAAAGTGTGGACATGCGAGGGACAACTGCAAGAACATCGGGATTAGTCCGGGCCAACTCGGATCTTTCTGGAGAGGATGATTGGAGAAATCTGTCAAGTTTCGATGTGGAAATTACAACATCATTTGCAGCGAGAATACTTCTGAACTGAAGCATTCCCAGAGCCCACAAACGAGTAATTTCTATTGTGACATCCTCTCTACTTAGGCCACTCTCAGAGATTATCTCATCGATATTACGGCGTCCATCAATGAAAGGAACAACAATGCTGTCTCTAGATTTAGATGACGATATGGAGGATCCCATGAAAAAGGGTATCCAGCTCCCTAACACATGTTTGAATGACAGATTTTGTAAAATGCCTTCTCTGAATTCAACGAACTCTGTGTTGATGTCAAGAGTGTCCATCTCTTCACGGGTCAGGTCTTTAATCCATAATGTTTCAAACTCCTCAAGGAGCGAGGTCAAAGTGAGTACGACTTCTTCATCACACTCACCCATGCTCACAGCCACGAGGTCGGTCGATTCACCAGAGAGGACTGTGAACAATCGAGCGCCATAGTCAACCTGAAATCTGGAGCTTCTTCGATCCACTACCTCTTTCGAGAATGTTTGAATTGCTGTAAAAAACCCTGAAACTAGCATTGGGTCTAGGTCTTGAGCACGTGGGTCAATTTTCATGAAGAATAGAGGCATACCTCCATGTTCCATGATTAAAATGGCCTGTATATTATGACTGTGCAAACCTGACCTGCCTCAAATTCAGGATGAACTGCTTTCGTATTAAGGTTAGCCTGATGGGAACATTGTTTCTAGAGTAGTCGTATTAGTTCGTTCTTCACAAGGACAACATAATTGTCATCCTGAACTTTCACCTTAGACTCCAATCGGAAAATTTGACAGAAACGCAGGGCGTGTTCTACATCCTTACTATTCTTAGTTGAGTTCAAAAGAACAGACCATTCGTTCTTGTGGTGTCCGATTGCTCGATCAACGGCTTGGATCTTCAGCTTACAAAGACCATCAGGGCAGTCAGAGTTCATGTCGAGGTTGCACTCCGCAGTGTGCTCGAAGACTGTCAATGCTTCGCAGCTCCGCCATCCTACCAACATATTATGGTTTCGGTAACAGGATTCTGTGCATATGCTCAATCTCACTCATGTGGGGTTCTTGTGAAGGCATTCTATAGGTTCGTGGTATATACTCGAGTATGGAGCAATTTCTCGATTCTCATCATACTTAAAATGGTTCTATGATATATTGAGTATATTGAAATCATCGTGGGAGATTCGTTTGAAGATAAAAGGGTGGATCAGTTTAGCTTTACTGATTTCTTTAGTAGCATCCAATTCACTTGTGACAGTTGCTATGGAAAGTCCAAATGCAAGAGGATCGTTTCAGGTTATTAAAGGAAATATCGGTTTTCAGAAATCATATACAAATAGAGGACCAATCGCCATCCTTAGTGACAGCGATTTCAGTAGTTACGGATTCCCTGGAACAGGAGATGAAAACACACCCTACAGAATTGAGGGCTATAATATCACTAACGGTAACTTTGAGTTGATAGTTATTGAAAATACTGAAGCGTACTTTGTTATCCAGAATAACTATCTTGATAGTATTACTTCATCATTTGATGCAATCTATATTCGAAATGCGAAGAATGGACAGGTGTTCAACAACTCCATAGTCAATAACAGACATGGGATATTCTTGGATGAGGACTGTCAAAGTATAGATATCATAGAGAACAAGGTCTGGGACTCATCAGAAAGTGGAATCAGGGTGAATAGTTCAACAGATGTGAGAATCCACAACAATGAGGTTTACCAAAACACATACAACGGCATCTGGGCCAATTCATCGACCAATCTTGAGATTTGGAATAACACAGTCTATGATGACGAACTGGGCATCTGGTTACGGAACTCAAACAGTAGTCGGGTTTTCGAGAATTTGTTATTTGGGAACGATAATGCGATTTGGATATCTAATCATTCCACTGGAAATGATATCGCTTTCAATCGAATCTTTGACCCAGCTGACATGAATCCTAATATATGTGGTATTCATCTTTCTCATAATGCGTATGAGAACAACATTCTCATCAACACAGTGAACAGTTCAACAGAACATGCATTCTATGTGGAAACATCTTCAGGGAATAACACGATAAAATGGAACGCATTCAGTGGTAACAACGTTGGAGGGACATCTCAAGCATTTGATGCCGCTTCTGTGAATGTTCAGTATAACTACTGGAGTGATTGGACAACTCCTGACGCCAATTTTGATCAAATCGTGGATTTACCATACGCGCTTGAAGGAGCTGCAATGAATGAGGACCCATTTCCATTAACCCAACCTGCAAACGCATCTGTTTTTCATTTTCTCACACCAATAAGAGTGCTATATCCGAATGGTGGTGAGTCGATTACTGATTCTGTCAAAATAAAGTGGATTCCAAGTCACGATTCAGAAAATCATGCAGTCAATTATTCAGTTTATGTTTCACATAACTCAGGAACTGATTGGGAAATGATAGTCGGGAATCTGACCACTACTCAATATGAGTGGAACACGACATCTGAATTGAAGACAACTCATTATCTTGTTCGAATAGTTGCAAATTGTACAGAGGGTTTGTCAGTGTCAGATGAATCTGATGGTGAGTTTTCTTTGATTCCGCATACTTTGTCAGAAATCACAATCACCGCACCCACCGTTGCAGGTCCATTTGATACGAGTCTCATAATTGGATGGGATGCTGTTATCGATTCTTGGGGATGGATAGTGACTTATTCTATACAATATTCATCGACTGGGGGCTATTATTGGAATGACTTGATCTCTGGACTAACTGGGAATAGGTATCAGTGGGATATCTCTCAATTAGAAGAAGATGATACATATGTTGTAAAAATCATTGCTACTGCAGATGGCGGTTTGTCAACTGAGGCTACCTCTGTGTTATTTTCAATTCAACACTGGATAACATCACCTACACCAGCTACAACACCGACGGAGTGGGAGTACATGGCTCTTGTTGCGGCTGGAGTTGGGATTGCAGGTGTAGCAATTGTAATCATTGTGGTGATTCTTCTAAAGAAAAAAGAAACTAGCAAGACCTGAAGACAAATCGAAAGATGAATCAAGGAGATCTGGAAAAAGATGAGAAGAATGATAGTGTTTCTATTTTGCGTAGCTCTACTTGTTTTGTTTCCATTGACTGTATCACCATGTATGTTAGACAACCCATGCAGTTGGCAAAATCAAGGAACTGAGAATGTATTCATTCCTGGCTATGATGAGGCACTTCCTATTCATATCTCTAATAATAGCGACTTCGCAAATCAAGCCATAGCTAATTTGTGGGAAGGTAATGGGTCAGTCAGTGATCCATATATCATCGAGGGCTTAAACATCACAACAATGGGAGCATCCGCAATTCACATAGGAAACACAACTGTGTTCTTTGAGATTACAGGTTGTTTAATTATCGGGGGCAACATAGGAATTCTTCTAGAGAATGTAACACATGCCAAAGTCTGGAACACAATCATCAGATATTCAGATAGTAGTGGTGTTCTGGTCAGCGAGTCAGATAATGTCAAAGTTACCAATAACACAATAGTCGGAATTGGTGGTGCAGATTCAACAGGATTGTATTCTCTTGGTTCAAACTACTGTGAGTTCTCAAACAACACCATAGGAGCAGTGAGTGGGTGGGTTATTCTCATTGATTACTCTCATAATTGCTCGGTAACTGATAACTATCTAAGCATGGCTGGTTATGATGGGATTCGTCTACGAGACTCTTCTGAGAACAATATAACACTAAACGAAGTAACACATAGCCATTTGAGTGGTATCAAGCTCGGTAACTCCCATAAATGTAGAATAGAACAAAATATAGTAGAGTATAGCGTAGGCGATGGTATCTCGATTGAAGCATCATCGAGTTGTGTAATCAGGGAAAATGTTGTACATGAGAGCGGTGTTTATTCTCTTGATTTGAATGGTGATGCTTCTGATATCTGTGATAACACATTTTACAGGAGTCAAATGCAGGGACTTCGCATTCAATCAAATAACAACAATGTTTCTCATAACAATTTCATCGAGAACAATCTGGCGATTTCAGAATATTCTACTTGGCTTGTAGACGCTGGGACAAGCAACGATATCAACGGAAATTACTATGATATTTGGACATGGCCAGATGATGATGAGAATGATATTGTTGACCGACCATACCCTTATGATTTTCTTGACGAGAACAGTGACAATGAACCTCATGTCAGAGTGTTCCAAACTAATTTAATGCATATCCTCACAAAACCAAGGTTAATCCATCCAAACGATACTCTGGCTGGAGAGAAATTCTGGGGACCTACAAAGATTATCTGGTGTGTTTCTAGTGACACATTTGGTCATGATGCAACCTATAACGTATCAATTTCCTCAGATGGGGGTGCTCAATGGATTGATATTGCGAACAACCTCACTGAAACAAGTTTAGATTGGATTTCTTCGGACTTCACTGAGAGTGACGAATATAGATTCAAAATTGTTGCTCAATGTACTGAGGGTCTGATTTCAGATTATTCTACAAATGCTGAATTTGAGGTTAAAAGTCACACTCTATCTTATCCCACTATACTCACACCAAATGGAGGAGAAACGGTTTTTGACACCTATAATATAACATGGAAAGTCGCGGTGGAATCATGGGGACTTCCTGTTACATATCGAGTGTACTATTCTCAAGATGCTGGTGATTCATGGAATGAGCTAATTGCTTATTATGAAGGTACAACATTTGTCTGGGATGTGCGTGGAATCCCGGATGGAAATCAATATCTCATACGTGTTGTAGCCAGAAGTGAGGCAGGACTGATGTCTGATGATGTTTCAGATTCAGTCTTCACAATAAGTAGACCAAATATTATAATGATCGCAGCGCCAATTGCTAGCGGAGCCCTCGTAATTGTAATCGTTGCCTATATGCTCAGAAGACGAGGCACAACATGACGAAACTAATTTTCAGAAGATTTTGGGTTCATCCCATTCACCAAAGAGTTCACGCCAGACCTCGAATATCTCACCAATCGTAGCATATTCTCGGACTGCGTCCACAATGTGAGGCATCACATTTTCTTCTCCCTCTGATGCTTTCCGAAGACCATGAAGAGCCTCATTGACCTTTTTGCTATCGCGGTCCTTTCTGATCTTTTGAGTTCGCTGAATCTGGCGACGCTCCACTTCCTCGTCAATCTTCAAGACAGGGATAGTAATTTCCTCCCCTTCTAGAACAAAATCATTGACACCAACAATGGTTCGTTCGCCACTCTCGATTTCTTTCTGATATCTGTACGATGCTTCTGCTATCTCTCTCTGGAAAAATCCTTTCTCAATGGCTTCAACCACTCCACCAAGTGCTTCCACCTTATCGAAGTAGTTGTATGCTTCCTCTTCCATCTCGTTCGTGAGAGCTTCAATATAATAGGACCCCGCAAGTGGATCGATAGTATTGGCTGCACCACTCTCATGAGCGAGTATCTGCTGTGTTCTCAGAGCAACTCGGACTGCGTCCTCTGTTGGCAAGCATAGAGCCTCATCCATTGAGTTTGTGTGTAGTGACTGAGTACCGCCAAGGACTGCAGCAAGTGCCTGATACGCTGTTCTCACAACATTAACCATAGGTTGCTGCGCAGTGAGAGAACAGCGTGCAGTCTGTGTATGGAATCGCATCCATAGAGACCTCTCTTTCTTAGCTCCGAAGGTTTCTTTCATCTCCCGAGCCCAGATTCGTCGTGCTGCCCGATATTTGGCAACTTCTTCAAAAATGTCATTATGTGCGTTGAAGAAGAAGGAGAGCCGTGGTGCGAATTTATCAACATCAAGCCCGTGTTTCATTCCCACCTTGACATACTCCATTCCGTTGAGCAGTGTGAATGCCAGTTCTTGTGCTGCTGTGGACCCAGCCTCTCTGATGTGATATCCAGAGATTGAGATTGTGTTCCACCGTGGTATGTTCTTTGTCGCATACTCCATGATGTCACCAATGATTCTCAGCGAGGGAGCTGGTGCAAGAATCCATGACTTCTGAGCCATGTACTCCTTCAACAAATCGTTCTGAATTGTGCCTCCAATCTTGGCAGAGGAAACTCCCTGCTTCTCGGCTGCGACCATGTACATTGCGAGCAAGATTGAGGCAGGTGCATTGATGGTCATAGAAGTTGTAACTTGGTCCAATGGGATCCCGTCAAAGAGGATCTCCATGTCCCTGAGTGTGTCAATTGCCACTCCTAGTTTTCCCACTTCACCGTGTGAAAATGGATGGTCAGAGTCCCGGGCGAAAATTGTTGGTAGATGGAATGCAACACTGAGGCCGGTCTGTCCATTGGCAAGAAGGAACTTGAACCTAGCATTTGTTTCCTCAGCTGAGCCCATCCCAGCGAACTGTCGCATGGTCCAAAGTCTTCCACGGTACATAGAAGGCTGGACTCCACGAGTGTATGGATACTCACTTGGGAATCCCAAGTCTTTCATATAATCGAAGTCAGGAAGATCGAGGGGTGTGTAGAGAACCTTCACAGGTTTGCTGGAGGTTGTAACAAACTCCTTCCTGCGGTCAGGATGTTTTTTCTGATGAGGAGTAAGGGTATTCTTCTCCCAGTTATCCTTAGCTGCAGCAATCTTCCCAGATGTAGCATCTACCATCAAGGGCTCCTCCAAATCATGGAACAAGTGTCCAAAAAGAGTACAGAATATTAAGCTTATCACCTATGCTAATCGAGCAGCTAATCTAACCTATTTCTACAATCATGTTGTCAGTAATGTTCTGATGAATTTCTCTTTCATTAGAAATGTGCTATGTTAAGATACCCTGCAATCATCCTCTTTCCACGGCATCTCTATCTCCTTGACTATTCTTGAAACAAAGAATAGCGCTATGATTCCAGTTGTTGGTGTCGGAATACATAGGAAGTTACCCATCGGACACGGGATGACTAAAGTCAATAGTGTTTGAATCAAAACTAACATCAAGTTAATCTCAAAATACCTCGTTCTCGTAAGGTTTTCATCTTTTGAGCTTCGCCACGCAAAATAAGAAACAACCAATCCAGGAGCATAGAAAGGTAGCATTGTTGCTGATATAAAACCAGAAAATATGAGAGATGAATCTGAAAATGGATTCCCACCCGGCAAATATAACCAAAGACCAGCATATATGAGAGAGTATTCTAAACCGGATAGATAGAGTATGACCTTGAATGGCGTCGCAAGTGCCCAGATTGAAAGAAATGCTGCGATACGACGCGAGGTCCAGATTTGCATGCCTACATCACCAAAACAGCTTCACCTGTATAGAACTTTTGGACAATATACGATTTCCGTAATTTATTTCACTAGAACTCAAACCCTTTGCGAGCTGGTAGTTTGTGTCCCTCGAAATAATGCTTGATTTCCCTCATCTCGGTGACAAGATCTGCAGCTTTTATGACCTCATGCTGAGCATAACGCCCGGTCATTATCAATTCCATCTCCTCAGGTTTGCTCTTGATGAGTTCGAGTTGGTCATGAAGGGAAATCAGATTCCATTCTACAGCGACATTGATCTCATCGAGAATCAAGACATCGCATTTCTTGTTGTTAATTGCCTCCTGAGCAAGACCCAGACCTTCTTGCGCCATCTTGATGTCAATCGGATCGGGATTCTCTTTGTCGACAAATGTTTCTCGGCCAACTGGGACAATGGTGAAATTAGGAATCTTGTCTATGCTTCTGAACTCTCCGTAGTTTACCTCTTCTCCGCCTTCTCGTATTGCAAGCTTCGCCTTCATGAAGGAAATCATGAGGACCTCCAGACCATGCCCCGCAGCTCGAAGTCCAGCTCCCAACGCACAGGTAGTCTTCCCTTTTCCATTTCCAGTATAAATCTGAACGAGTCCAGAATT
>Ga0209536_100017284_pt1 | contig 10223 bp, 8 predicted proteins | sample DeeMarSeWOR28_12_FD_187461 | JGI IMG/M metagenome (GOLD analysis project Ga0209536, IMG submission 187461) | Marine sediment microbial communities from White Oak River estuary, North Carolina - WOR-2-8_12 (SPAdes) (version 2) | ecosystem: Environmental > Aquatic > Marine > Intertidal zone >... | reverse complement strand
CGCGCGCTCGACGTTGAGGATCTTCCCGCGGATCGGCAGGATCGCCTGGGTCTCCCGGGAGCGGCCCTGCTTGGCGGTCCCGCCCGCCGAGTCGCCTTCGACGATGAAGAGCTCGGCCTTCGAAGGATCGGTCTCCTGGCAGTCGGCGAGCTTGCCGGGCAGGCTGTGGTCCGAGAGGGCGCCCTTGCGACGGGCGAGATCGCGAGCCTTGCGCGCGGCGTTCCGGGCGCGTGACGCCTCCTGGACCTTGGCGAGGATCGGCTTCGCGACGGCCGGGTTCTCCTCGAGGTAGTCGGAGAGCTTTTCGTAGAGCAGCCCCTCGACGAGCCCGCGCACCTCGCTGGTGCCGAGCTTGGTCTTGGTCTGTCCCTCGAACTCGGGCTGGGGGAGCTTCACGGAGATCACGGCCGTGAGCCCTTCGCGCGCGTCGTCGCCCGAGAGCCCCTCGCCGGCGTCCTTGCCGTTCTTCGCCTGCTGGGCGAGGTAGCGATTCAGCGTTCGCGTGAGCGCAGTGCGGAAGCCGACCAGATGGCTGCCGCCTTCGACCGTGTTGATGTTGTTCGCGAACGCGTAGACGCTCTCGTTGTAGCTCTCGTTGTATTGCAGCGCGATCTCGATCGATACCGGGATCTCGTGCTTTCCGCTGGAGAAGCTGCGCTCGCCGGCGACCAGGATCGGTGGTCGGTGCAGGGGTGCGCGAGCGCGGTTCAGGTGCTCGACGAACGAGACGATGCCGCCCTCGTAGCAGAAGTCGTGGCTCTTGCCGGAACGCTCGTCCGAGATCTTGATGCGCAGACCGGCATTGAGGAACGACATCTCTCGCAGGCGCTGGGAGAGCACGTCGAACTCGAACTCGATCGACGAGAAGATCTCGCGGTCGGGCAGGAAGGTGACGCGCGTGCCCGTCTTGTCGCTCTTGCCGATCTCCGCGAGGGGCTCCTGGGGATCTCCCCGTCGATAGGTCTGCCGCCACACGCCCCCGTCGCGCCGGATCTCCAGCTCGAGGCGCTCCGAGAGCGCGTTCACGACCGAGACACCGACCCCGTGCAGACCGCCCGAGACCTTGTAGGTCGCGTCGCTGAACTTCCCGCCGGCGTGCAGGGTGGTCATCACCACCTCCGCGGCCGGCCGCTTCTCGGTGGGGTGCTCCTCCACCGGAATTCCACGCCCGTCGTCCTGGACCGTGACGCTGTTGTCCTGGTGGATGACGATGTCGATCTCTTTGCAGTAGCCGGCGACGGCCTCGTCGACCGAGTTGTCCACGACCTCGTAGACGAGATGGTGGAGCCCATCCGGCCCCGTGGTACCGATGTACATCGCCGGGCGCTTGCGGACGGGATCGAGACCCTCGAGGACCTCGATGGCACTGGCGTCGTAGCTCACTGGTCGGACATCCGTGGGTGGAAGGCCGGCGGAGGGCGCCTCGCGTCGCGGAGGTTCGACCTCCCGTCGCGAGTGTTCACCGATTGGGCCTGGTGTCGTGCCGGCTGCGGGCCGGAGGGGGGATCCGCGACGCGATGCGCGGACCGGCGGGAGCTTACAAAAAGCCTAAATGCCCGTAAAGGCTCTGAGTTCGCCCTGTTTGGGGGCTTGCTTGCCACTCCCCGGCACTGCCGGAAGGGTCTCCCTGGTCAGATCCTCATCGGCATCACGACGGCCAGCGAGTCGGGATCGTCGGTCGGCACGAGCTGGGTCGGTGACAGGGGATCCTTGAAGATGAGCCGCACCTCCTTGGCGCGACAGACGGCGAGTGCGTCCGTCAGGTAGCGGGCGTTGAAGGCGATGCTCAGGGGCTCGCCGTCGTAGTCGACGTCGAGCTCCTCCCGCGCATCACCGAGATCCGGGTTGTTCGAAGACAGCGAGAGCTGGCTGCCGGCGAGCTCGAGCTTCACGGCGCGGCTGCGCTCGGCCGATAGCAGCGCCACGCGGCGCAGCGCGTGCACGAGCGGCTCCGTCGGCAACGTGAGTGCGATCTGCGCCTCGCTGGGTACCACCTGCCGGTAGTTCGGGAACTCGCCTTCGATCAGTCGCATCACCAACGTCACGCCGCCCTTGCGCGCGAGGCCGTTGTTGCCTTCGAAGCCGAGCTCGACCTCATCGGCGTCGTCCTCGTCGACCAGGCGCTTCAGCTCGGCCAGGCCCTTGCGCGGGATGATCACGCCATCGGCGAGGCCATCGAGCTCCGCGCCGAAGTCGCGATCGATGTAGGCCAGACGATGGCCATCGGTGGCGACCATGCGCAGCTTGCCGGGCTGGTCGAGCTTCTCGAGGTAGACGCCGTTCAGGTTGTAACGCGTCTCGTCGGATGAAGCCGCGTACATCGTGCGTTCGATCATCTCGCCCAGCACCGCCGCCTGGACGGTCACGGTGCGCTCCGGGGAGAACGCGGGAAGGGTCGGGTACTCGTCAGCTGTCGTACCAGCGAGTGTGAACTCGGCCCGTGCGCAACGGATCGTCAGATATGCGTTGTCGGACACGGAGACGGAGACCGGCTCGTCGGGAAGCTCTCGTACGATCTCGAACAGCTTCTTCGCCGAAGCGGTGGCACTGCCCTTCTTCTCGACCTTGCAGGTGTGACTGCCGCGGATGCCGACCTCGAGGTCCGTGGCTGCGAGGTCCAGCTGACCTGACTTCGCCGTGCCAGTCGCCTCGAGCAGCACGTTCGCGAGGATCGGCATCGTGTTCCGCTTCTCGACGATCGACTGGATGCGAGCGAGGCCTCGCTGGAACTCGGGCTTCGAAATGGAGAACTTCATGCGTGGGATCCCCATCTTCATCTCTTCTGGTTGGAAGAGTTCTCAGTAGCCGTAGTAGAGGCGCAACCTGGACGACGAAACCGGCTCAAGGCTTCGATCCGATTGGCTTCTCGAGCTTGCCGCCCAGCGCCCCGGATTCGTTCGGAGCACCGTCCACCCCCGTGGCGACACCGGCCGCGGCCAGAGCCTCGACCGGATCGCAGCGCGGCGGATCTTACCACGCGTGGCTGCGTTCCGGACGGCGGAAAGGGGGCCGTCCGAGCAGCGAAAATGGCGGATTTGGGAGGTGCGGCATGGCGTTGAACCGCAAAGCGCGCACCGCTAGTCTTGCGCGCTCTGTGCACCTCCGCCTCGGCTCGCGGAGTGCGCAGACGACCCCGCGTACCACTCCAAGTGCATGGCTCCACTCGCAGGGGTCGCACCCGAGCCAGGCAGGACGAGAGCGATGAAGCGGACCTATCAGCCCAGTCGGATCCGTCGCAGGCGTGTGCACGGGTTTCGCGCGCGCATGAAGACCCGGGCGGGTCGGGCGGTCCTCAAGCGTCGTCGGGCCAAGGGTCGCAAGCGCCTGGCGGCGACGACCCCTTCGAAGTAGTCGGGTGAGTGCCGCCACAGGCCGTTTCTCTCCGGAGGATCGGCTGCGAGCTGCTCGCGAGTTCCGTCGGGTTTCCCGCGGGGGACGACGGACGGCGTCCCCCGCGTATGTGGTCTTGACGGTTCCGGGGCGCCCGGAAGGGCCGAGCCGGCTCGGTCTCACGGTGAGTCGCAAGGTGGGGAATGCGGTCGTGCGCAATCGCGTGAAGCGGCGGGTGCGCGAGTGGTTCCGACGGACCCGTTCCAGCTTTGCCGGCAGCTGGGACATCGTCGTGATCGCGCGGCGCGACGCCGCGGAGCTGGAGTTCGATTGCAGCTGCAGGCAGTTGTCACGCCTGGTCAGCGAGGGGATCGCGTGATGGGCGCGGGCACCCGCTGGCTGCGAGGCGCGTTGGTGTGGGGAGTGCGGGGCTATCAGCTGGTGCTGTCGCCGTGGCTCGGCCCCGCCTGTCGCTTCGAGCCCAGCTGCTCCGAGTACGCGCTGCAGGCGATCGAGCGCCACGGGGCGCTGCGCGGTGGTTGGCTGGCACTGCGTCGGGTCGGGCGTTGCCATCCCCTCGGGGGACTCGGCTACGATCCGGTGCCCTGAGCGCGACCGTGGACCGCAACCTCCTGCTCGCGTTCGTGCTGTCGTTCCTGGTGCTCTACAGCTGGTCGGCCTGGCAACAGGCCAATCAGGAGGAGCTGGCGGGCAGCGGCGAGGCGATCATAGAGACGACCGTCTCTCCAGAGGAGACGAGCGAGCCGAGCGCAGCGCCGAACGCGGAGAGTCGCTTCCCGGATCTGCCGGTGGCCGAGAAGGCTCCCTCGGAGCTGCCGAGTCGAGTGGGGCGAGCGCCCGAGGCGCGCGCTGAGGAGCCGGTCGAGCGGATCGAGATCGATCTACCGCTGGCAGCGGTCACGCTCACCAGCCGCGGCGCGGCGCTCGAAGGCTGGCAGCTCAAGACCTATACGGATCCCGGCGGTGCCCGGGTGGTCGTGGTGGATGCGCACGACGGGCTCGGCGACGTCGCCCTCACTCCATTCTTGCCGCTGGGGGTGGGCGATCTGAGCAGCGCGAGCTGGAGTGTCGTCGAGCGCGACTCCGAGCGGGTGAGCTTTGCGATCGAGCGATCCGGGCTGCGGATCGTGAAGACCTGGAGCTTCGACCGGGATTCCTACGACTTCCGCCTGCGGCTGGACCTCGAGAACGGCTCCGAGCGTCCGGTCTCACCGGGCTTCCTGATCGACTGGCCGTCCGAGACGCGCAACGAGCTCGACTTTCGTGAGCAGTCGCTGGCAGCGCTGGTGGACGGCTCGGTAGAGCAGGTCCCGATCGCGGGACTGGGGAGCGCCGGCTTCCTCGGCTTCTTCACGGGCAAGCCCGCACCGGACAAGTACGACTACCTGGGCGAGATCGACTGGGCGGGTGTGCAGAGCACGTACTTCCTCGCGGCGCTGTTCCCGGACAAGCCGAGCGAGGCGAACGCGCGGATCGTCGTGATCGAGCCGTCCCACGCGGGCACGATGCAGCTCTACTTCGATCCGGTCCAGATCCCGCCGGGCCAGTCGCTGACGCGGGAGTACCGGGGCTACGTCGGCCCGAAGGAGTCGCAGCGTCTCGAGGCGCTCGGCTCCGGCGCGCTGGCATCGATCGACCTCGGCTGGAAGTGGGTCGCCCCGCTCACGCGAGGCTTCGGCTGGCTGCTGCATGCGATCTACTCGGTCGTGCCGAACTACGGCGTCGCGATCATTCTGCTGACGATCCTGGTGCGAGCGGTCACGGCACCGCTGACGATCCGGCAGATGCGCTCGATGGAGCGCATGCGCCGCGTGCAGCCGCGCATGAAGGAGATCCAGGAGAAGTTCGCCGACGACCGGCAGCGCCAGTCCGAGGAGATGATGCGCCTCTATCGGCAGGAGAAGGTGAACCCGCTGGGCGGCTGCTTCCCGATGGTGCTCCAGCTGCCCGTGTTCATCGGTCTCTTCTATGCGCTGCGCAGCAGCATCCTGCTGCGCCAGGCGCCCTTCTTCGGCTGGATCGACGACCTTTCGGCGCCGGATGCGCTGTTCTCAATTCCGGGAATCGGGATTCCGGTGCGCGTACTGCCGTTGATCATGGGTGCGACGATGTTCGCGCAGCAGAAGATCACACCGATGCAGACGCCCGACCCGGCCCAGGCGCGCATGATGCTGACCATCATGCCGGTGATGATGACCGTGCTCTTCTACCAGTTCCCATCCGGCCTCGTGCTCTACTGGATGATGAGCAACCTGCTCGCCATCGGGCACCAGCTCTGGATCGGCAAGAGGATGCAGCCGCAGCCGAGTTGATCTCGGCGAGCGCTTCCCCGAAGCTCGGCCGACCCGCAGAGCGGGCGGCGCCAGACCCCCAACAGCGCGAAGGAGATCCCCCGTGTACGACGCTCGCAACGAGCCCCACGAGTTCGTGGCGGCCACCCGCGATGAGGCGATCGCGAAGGCCCGGCAGTTCTTCGGAATGGACGAGGCAGAGCTCGAGATCGGCGAGCTGCCGATGGGTAGCGTCTACGGACTGTCGAACCGGGCGCTGATCGTCGCGGCGCCGAAGGGTCGGACGGTCGCACCCCGCGAGAGCGGGGGCGGGCGTCGGGATCGGGAGGGAGACCGGGATCGCGGACGCGATCGGGACCGGGACCGCGATCGGGACCGGGACCGCGATCGGGACCGCGGGCGTGGTCGCGCAGAACGAGGTGGCCGGGGCCGGGACCGGGATCGAGACCGGGATCGAGACCGGGATCGGGACCGGGATCGAGACCGCGGACGGGATCGGGCGCCGGAGCGGGAGCGCGAGCCGATCGCTGCGGAGCGCGCCGAGCCGCTGTCCGACGCGCCGTCTGTGGGCACCCCTCGGGGGGCGCTGAGTGAAATCGGCGAGCACCTGCGTGGGATCGTCGAGCGGCTGGATGTCGGTCCGTTCGAGATCGGCGAGACCGAGGAGGGCGACCTGATCGTCTGCGACCTGAAGGGCGATGCCGCGCGTGCGCTGGCTGCGGGCGAGGGCCGGGCGGTGGATGCACTCCAGCTGCTGGTGAATCAGGCAGCGCTTCAGGCCAGCGAGGAAGGTGAAGCGAAGCGGGTCGTGCTCGATGTCGAGGGCAACACGGACGCGCGTGAGGACTTTCTCGAGCGACTGGCGGAGCGAGTGGTGCGACGGGCGCGGGAGGGAGGTCGAGCGGTGGCGCTCGATCCGATGAACGGTCGGGATCGTCGCATCATCCACCTGGCGGTGCGGCAGCACACGGGCATGGCGACGATGAGCGTAGGAGAGGGCCGCTACCGGCAGGTGGTGGTGGTGCCCGAAGGCGCCGACGAGTACGAAGAGGCGCTGCGGCAGACGGAGGCCGCCCAGAGCGGCTCCTGAGCGGGGAGCCGGTGGAGCGGGCGGATGCGGGGACCGTTCCACGTGGAACGGACTTCCCGGCTCCGAGGGCTGCGTTCCACGTGGAACGCAGCTGGGCGCGGCGGGGGTCGTGTTCCACGGGGAACAGCTGGAGCGAGCCGCTGACGGCCGCCGGCACGCTGCTCGAGTCGGGCCTCGCGGAGCTGGATCTTCGCATCTCCGCTGCCGCGCGCAGCTCCCTGCTCGAGCTCGCGGAGCTGTTGGCCAGCTGGTCCCAACGCATCAATCTCACGGCTCACCGCACTCCTGCTGCGATCGTCGCCCGTCTGATCCTGGATGCGGCTGCGCTGTGCCAGGTGCTCCCGCGCGCGGCGCGCGTGGTAGACCTCGGCTCGGGCGCCGGCTTTCCCGGCCTCCCGCTGGCTCTGCTCCGACCCGAGCTGCACGTGCTGCTGATCGAGGCGCGCGAGCGCCGGCACCACTTCCAGCGCGCTGCAATCCGCCAGCTGGCGATCTCCAACGTCGAGGCGCGCCGTGGCCGAGCGGAGCAGCTGCCGCCCGAGCCGGCCCCGTTGGTGATCGCCCAGGCGCTCGCAGCGCCCGACGCGGTGCTCGGGCTGGCTCGGGACTGGGCAGAGCCAGAGGGCTGGATCGGGATCCCAGGCAGCCAGGGCGCACAGGGTCCGAGCAGTCGCCCGGCCTGGATCGCCGCGGTTCGGGCGGTCCGGTATCAGGTTCCGTGCGGTGGCCCCGCCCGGAGTCTGTGGCTGGGTCGCGTCGCGTCCGCCGCCCGCTGAAGCCCGGCGGTGCGCCGCCATCGCGGCGTCGAGCGCCGCGGCAGCTGCCTATGAATTGCCGGTTGCCGGGAGGCACGCAAGCGTGGTAAAGAGACAACCGGGCGAGAGGTGCGGTATCCCCGTGGGGAATCCCGGCAGCGGGACCGCAGGGTGGAGATCACGCACGACCGCTGATGGGGGGCGAGCGCGGGGTGGGAGCAGTCGGCCGCATCATCGCGGTGGTCAACCAGAAGGGCGGCGTCGGCAAGACCACGACGGCGGTCAATCTGGCGGCCAGCTTCGCAGTCTCGGAGCGCAGCACGTTGCTGGTCGACGTCGACCCGCAGGCGAACGCCACCAGCGCATTCCAGATCGAGTCACCGCGACACATCTATGACGCGCTGATCGGCCGCTGCGTCATCAAGGATGTGACGTGCGCGACGGAGCTCCGCTTCCTCGAGGTGGTTCCGTCCGGACGCGATCTCTATGGCGCAGAGATCGAGCTGGTCTCGGCACCGCGGCGCGAGCACCGGCTCTCGAGTCTGCTCGAAGGGGCCCGCGAGCAGTACGCGTTCACGCTGATCGACTGTCCGCCTTCGCTCGGACTGCTGACGCTGAACGCGCTCACCGCCGCGGACGGCGTGCTGATTCCGCTGCAGTGCGAGTACTACGCACTGGAGGGATTGGCCGCGCTGCTGTCGACCGTCGATCTGGTCCGCAGCGAGCTCAACCCCTCGCTCGTCATCGAAGGCGTGCTGCTGACGATGGCCGACGGTCGCAACCGCCTGAGCCGGCAGGTCGAGGAGGAGGCGCGCCGCCATCTGGGAGACCAGGTGTTCCAGACCGTGATCCCGCGCAACGTGCGCCTGTCGGAGGCGCCCAGTCACGGCAAGCCGGTGCTGCTGTATGACGCGCATTCCCGCGGCGCGACCGCGTACCTCGAGCTGGCGGCGGAGATCCTCCGCCGCCACGCCCACCACGCCGAGCCTGGAGGCCCCGCATGAGCAGCCCCCGAAATGCCCTGGGACGTGGAATCGGGGCGCTGATCCCGAACGCTCCGCCCGCGTCCACCAGCGATACCAGCGCGCCCGACAGCCTGGGAGCGCGAGAGATCCCGCTGGATGCGATCGACCCCAACCCGGAGCAGCCCCGCCGCGTGTTCGACGACGAGCAGCTGGCGTCGCTGGCCGCCTCGATCCGGGTGCACGGCGTGCTGCAGCCGGTGGTCGTGCGGCGGGCTGGCGATCGCTACGAGCTGGTCGTGGGCGAGCGCCGCTGGCGCGCCTCACGGGCCGCGGGGCTCGACCGCATTCCCGCCGTGGTGGCCGACGTCGATGCGGCGGACCGGCTCGAGGTCGCGCTGGTCGAGAACGTGCAGCGCCACGATCTGAACCCGATCGAGCTGGCGTTCGCGTTCCGGACCCTCTCGGAGACCGGGGCCACCCAGGAGGAGATCGGTCGCCGCGTCGGCCTCGACCGCTCGACCGTCGCGAACACCGTGCGCCTGCTCGACCTGCCCTCCGAGTTCCAGGCGGACGTCGAGAACGGCAAGCTCAGCACCGGCCATGCAAAGGCCCTGCTCCAGGTCTCCCATCCGGAGCGCCGGCGGCGACTGCGCGACCGCATCCTCGCCGAGGGCCTGTCGGTGCGCGCGGCCGAGGCGATCGCGCGCCCCGAGCCGCGAGCCGAGGGAGCCCGCGCCGCGCGCAGTGCCAGCGACCCGCACCTGCAGCGCCTGAGCGAGTCGCTGCGCCAGCACTTCCAGACCCGCGTGCGCGTCAGCGGCAACGGCGAGCGCGGCCGCATCGAGCTCGAGTACTTCGGCTCCGAGGATCTCGATCGCCTGACCGGTCTCCTGCTCGGCGATGTCTGAGGTCGCCCCCGACACGAGCGGCGGGTCGGCCCCCGCGCTGCTGATCGAGGGCGCCGAGTTCGAGGGGCTGCTGGTGCTGCCCGGACCGGGTCGGATCGACGGCCATGTGCGCGGCGAGGTGATCGCGGCCGAAGACGTGTGGGTAGGACCGAACGGGGTGGTCGAGGCCCACCTCGACGGGCACACCGTCGTGATCGAGGGTCGGGTCGAGGGCGACGTGCGCGCGCGCGCGCGCATCGAGCTGCGGGCGGGAGGTCGCGTGCGCGGGCGGCTCAGCGCACCGCGGCTGTGCATCGCCGACGGCTCGGTGGTGGACGGGCCGTGCGAAGCCGGCGCCGACGCCGAGCGGCCTCGCGACGAGCCCGATCGGCCGCCCGCATCGCCTTGAAGTTCGCGCCAGCTATGTAAGAATTGCGCCCGCCCAGGTACCGGCCCCGAGTCGGGCCTCGTCTTGTTTGGCGCAGCCTCTCCAGTCCGATCGGTGGCGTGCCATCCGCGATCTCGCGGAGCTCCGCGAGATCCGTTCCAACGCCCCACAGCCCTCACGCGAAGCAGTGTCCCGCGACTCCGGCAGGAGCGAGGACTCCGAAATCGTGCGGGGGACGAGAGAGGCCCGCGCAGCCCCAGTGACCGGAGCCCCGCCACAGAGGGTCGGAGAGCCACGTTGACAGCGATCGGCGACAAGCGCTGGAGAGCGAGCGATCAGGCCGTGCGCAGCGCAGCGCTCGGCGCGCTCGTCGCACTGCTCGCCTCCCCTGCACGAGCGGCCGGCGATCTGGTGCTGATCCCCGAAACGGGTCTCCTCGTCGCGTTGCTGCTGCTGTTCGCGCTGCTCGTCGTGCCGGTGCAGCTGCTGGTCTTCA
>Ga0209536_100017283_pt1 | contig 10223 bp, 2 predicted proteins | sample DeeMarSeWOR28_12_FD_187461 | JGI IMG/M metagenome (GOLD analysis project Ga0209536, IMG submission 187461) | Marine sediment microbial communities from White Oak River estuary, North Carolina - WOR-2-8_12 (SPAdes) (version 2) | ecosystem: Environmental > Aquatic > Marine > Intertidal zone >... | reverse complement strand
TCTCCGTCTTGCCATTGAAAAAGACAAACCAGCAAATAGTCTTCACTAGGTTTGTTTGGACCGGCTTCACCAATCATGACGTCATGAGTAGAAGTATAAACGAAGTGACGAGCCAAGGAAGTTTCAACATCAGTTTCCTCTAACGCTGAGATAACAGCATCAGTTTCGATTGTCCCCGCCCGTCTAATGGCGTCAGGAAGAATGAACCTAACCAAATCATAAGTACTTGCCGCGCCTCCGCTCGGTACTTCTCCCCACCTATTAATGTACGCCTCCCGAGTAGGCACGGTTTTACTAGTCAATGGATAGCCGGAAACAACAGGAAAGCCAACAAAAGATATAGATTCACATTTGCCTTCTGTTGATTCCCAAAAATCACTATCTGAAGCCAACATAACATTTCCCCAGACTACAAAAGGTGACTGCCGGTCGTAATACTCTTTAACAAAAGGCAAACATGTCGATCCCGCGACAACCGGATACAAGATTTCAGCTCCTGATGCTTCAACTGCAGCAAAATAACTTGAAAAATCAACAATATCTGGCGGAAAGGCAGCTTCATAAACGATATTAAAATCTTCCTTTTGCAGCAAATCAGCAACTCCTGAAGAAAGTTCCTGAGCACTGGAAATACCCAGAGTTAAGAAAGCCACCTTGTTAAAGCCAGTATACTCTCTAAGAGTAAGAATACCATCAGCTATTCCGTCAACAGCTGAGGTTGAATTTCCAGTGGTTGCTCTAAAGAACCCCTTGTATTTGTAATAGTCGTCTGCAACTCGCTGTGCCATCTCATCATCTAAAGCCATGGAAAAAAAGATGACATTATACTCGGCACAAGTATCTTGGTATAGAAGCGGAAATATGCGGTTAGAACTAAAAAGAAAATGCACTTGGTCTACTGTAATCAATTTTTTCAAAGCATTAGTGGCAAAAACAATATCGCCAGGAGGTGTTTCACTGTCATCATCTTCTGCCACTATTTCAAATCGTCTACCCAACACTCCACCTTCAGCGTTAACCTGCTCAGCAGCCAAGACAGCTCCCTGCCAAGCAGCCTTACCACCGACATTATCCAAATCACCTAAAAAGCCAATTCTTATGGCTTCTCCAGCACCAATTAAACCACCAGAAAAGATGTATACAAATCCGCCAATTACAGCAGCCACAATAACTATGGCAGCTACAACTATAGTCTGAACCTTAGTAACCGCCCTAGAATTCAATATGCAGCCCCCTCACTGTATTTAGATATATTCACAAGATTGGATATAATAGTTCTCAACACCATAAGTCATTTAAAGTCATTTGAATGAAATCAAGCTAGTCAAAAATTTTTTCAGCGCTTCTATTTATAATGTGAAAAACGGATAGGAAATAATCAGTATGAAGTCAATTGCAGGTGTATAGTTTGAACTCTGGAATATTTGCTGAGCCAATTCTAGTTGGAAGAAAACAAGAGCTTACTGAACTTAAACACCACCTAAGACTAGTTACCGAGGGAACAGGAACAACCATTTTTATCTCAGGGAAAGCTGGAACAGGAAAATCACGCTTGGCAAATGAATTTCTCAATTACGCAAAAAAAGAAAGAGAAATTACGACGTTGACTGGATGGTGCCTCAGAAACGCAGCTATCCCCTATTTTCCTTTCATCGAAGCATTCAATGCTTACTTTACCACAAGAAAGGGCGAGAAAAAAGTAGCTAAACAGACTGAGAAAGAAGAATCTGAAATAAAATCTTGGTTAATAGGTCTTAAGCAAGCTGAGAAATCTGGAAAACCTGACAATCTCTCTCCTCAAGCTTGGAGAGACCTAACCTTTGCAGCTGTAACCAAAGCTTTGATTTCCATCTCCACAAAGAAACCCACCATCCTGTTCATAGATGATTTGCATTGGGCAGATTCCGCCTCTATAGCGCTGCTTCACTATATATCACGCTCTATTGTCACCCAGAAAATCATGGTTTTAGCGACTTATAGAAGTGAAGAGCTCAGTCCCAGAGTTGAAGGTCAACCGCCCGCTCTTATAGAAGCCTTGCGCCTAATGCGCCGCGAAGACCTGTTCAAAGAGATAAAACTAGCAAACCTTAGTCCATCCGATGTTTCTAGAATAGCTGGAGACATTGTAGGCGGAACTATTGCTCCAGATTTCGCAGAGAAACTTGCAGAAGAAAGCCAGGGCAATCCGCTATTTATCATTGAGTCTCTTAGGATGCTATCTGAACGCGGAAGCCTTGTTCAGGAAAGTGGGCAATGGGAGCTTTCAGTTGACAAACTGAGCATTCCAACTAAAATTAGAGATATAATCCTACAAAGGTTGAGCGTTCTCAAACCTAGCCAGCGGAGGGTTTTAGATTTGGCTTCCGTGATTGGAGAGAAATTTAATGTCAAACTTCTCGGAGAAGTGCTAGGCCAAGATAGCTTGGAAATACTTGAGATACTAGATGCGGTTGCTAGATCCTCGTCGCTTGTTGTTTGCGAAGGCAACTTCTACAAATTTGATCATGAGAAGTCTCGAGAAGCACTCTACGAAGAGATTTCTCCTCCTTTAAAACGAGGATATCACGCTAGAATTGCCGAAAAAATCGAAGCTGCAAGTCTTGACGATAAAGAGATTTCACTCAGCGACTTAGCGTATCACTATGCGCAAGCGGGGAACTTGGAGAAATCAGTTAGATACTCCATATCAGCCGGTCGAGACGCCATAGCAAGATTCAGCAATCCAGAAGCCATAAAACACTTCAAGTATGTTTTGAAGACTATTGACAATCTTGAGGAGTATTCTGCCGAAAAAAAAGTTGCGTTGGAAGGATTAGGAGACGCTTATTATGCAAATTGCATGTTTGAAGAAGCGATAAAAACATTCGAAAAGCTTGCTAATTCTGAAAGAGGCGCTGCGAGATTGCGAGCTTATAGAAAGGAAATGGATGCCTTATGGTTTATGGAATATGATGCTACTCGTTTGATTCAACTTGTGAAGAAGACAGAAAAGTTCGTGACTTCGGACCGTCTGGAAAAAGCCCGAGTTCTCTGGTTCAAAGGCGCGGTTCTTTTCAGGTTAGGTGATAACCTCGACGAATCATTGAGATATCATGAGAAAGCTCTGCAGATCTTCAAAGAGGAATATTCTCTTCCTGATATAGCAAAACTTCTCGACGTAACTGGTGTAACCCGCGTCATGGCCGGCTCTAATCCTGAGAAAGGTTTGGGAGAACTTCAACGATCAATAGCTCTGTATCATGAACTCGGGGATACCAGGGGAGAAATATCAGCAGCCCTTCATAGAAACAACTGCTTCGGAATCTTGAAAATCATTGAAGATCTTCCCAACGCATATAGCAAACTATTAGAAATGGCTGAAAAGGTAGGTGATTTTGAAACTGTAGCGTTTGCATGCATGCAAACGACTTATTGGCTTGAATCTATGGGTTTTATTCAAAAGGCAATCACTCGAAGCCTTAAGGCTTTGAAGTTTTCTCAGAAAACAGACACAAGAAGGCTCCAAACCGAGATTTTCGCTGCTTTAACAAGACAATATGCTAGAATTGGAGATTTGAAACAAGCAAATCACTATTTTAGGATGCTCATGGAGACGCCTCCAGAAATACGGTTGAATCAAAGAACAGCTCCTCCTGCAATATTGGCCGAAGCAGTTGTCTTTGCTGCCAAAAGCCTATGGAAAGAAGCGGAACAACGATTCCTGAAAGTTATCGAATTGTCTAAGATGGGAATTTGGAGAAGTGTTGACTTTGAAGGATTTGCCAGAAGGTATTACATTTGGGCTCTAAACTTGCAGGGACGCACTCAGGAAGCAAAAATTAAGCAAGAAAAAAACCAGAAAACGCTCGAAAAAGCTCGAAAAAGATTCGACCATGCAAATTTGCAAGCAGATTTGATGATACGAAGAAAGGCAAATATCGGCGAAGATGTTGAAATGCGTCTGGACATAGTCAATGTTGGAAAAGGAAAAAGCACAATCACCAAAATTGAAGGTATAAATCCCGCTGAATGGATTAGAGTGACGATTTCGCCATCTGATGGTCGCCTGCAGAATAATAATCTTGATATAGAACCAATAGAGATTGGAGCTTTTCAGGTTCACACAATCAAGCTTAATGTTCAGGCTATAAAGACAGGCGCTTTCAGTTTTAATCCTCATTTAACTTACATTGATGATTTAGGAGAGACCAGAACCTGCAGACTTAACCCAGTTGAAATAACTGTCCAAAAGGCACAGCCAACCTATAAAGTTCTGCCAGGGCGAATAACCACAGGTTTTCCAGTTCTAGATTCCCTACTTTTTGGAGGCATACCGGAAAACTATGCGGTGGTTTTAACTGGACCTCCAAGCGACGAACGAGCAGCACTGATTAATAACTTCTTGGAAGCTGGAACTAAGAATGATGAAATTGTTTTTTATGTAACCACAGAAGCAGAAAACCTACAAAACCTCTTGAAAAACCCGAATTTCCACTTATTCCTATGCAATCCAAAACCCAAAACCAAAATAACCAACCTCCAAAACGTCAGCAAACTCAGAAGCAAAACAGACCTAACCAACCTCAACATATCACTCCTAAAAGCCTACCGAGATATAGACCCATCGAAGAAGAAACGCATCTGCATCGAAACCGTTTCAAACATCCTACTTAACTATGAAGCCAAAGCCACATGCAATTGGATCTCAGAGCTAACCACCGATTTAAGTTCCAAAGGGTTCACAATTTTAGCAGTTATAGACCCAAGTATGCATCCTCCCGACCAAGCAAACGCTGTAATCAACTCGTTTGACGGAGAAATCAGCATAACCCAGACTGGAGACCCCTTAGAATGCAAGAAATCTCTAAGAGTCAGAAGACTGAGAAACCAAGACTACATTAAGAATCCAATTTGCCTAACTAACTCTACAAAATCCTGAAAGAAAAAATGGGAAAAAGGTTACGAGATACATAAGGAAAAACTCTAAAACGAACGAGGCTACCTCACTCCACATGCATTAGGCTACTAAGCCAAACTCGAAAAAACATGGCTTAAACAATAAATCTTGAGATTGAGAAGTTATTAATCCCATGGTCCAGACCAATCAGGAAACATATAGGTTGCTCCAATTTCGTCCTTTATTTTTCTAGGAGTCATGGGTACTTGCTTTCCATTTTGCCATTGAAACATCATTCCAACCATATAATCTTCGTCTGGATTGTTTATATTTGTTGAACCCATCACATCGTGTGACTTTGTAAAGACAAAATCACGTGCCAAAGCTGTTTCAATACTAGTCTGCTCTAAGGCAGAAATAACAGTTTCAGTATCAGTAGTTTGAGCTCTTTCTAGAGCATCAAATAGAATGAAGCGCAATGTATCATATGCTGCGGCTGCAACATGTATCGGGTATTTACCCCATCTTTCAAAATATGCATCACGCGTCGGTAATGTATGATTTGTCAAAGGATATCCAGCAGTAACAGCAAAACCACCAAATGTTGTATATTCACATTTACCATCCGTTAATTCCCAACCTTTAGCATCACCCACGAGGCCATTGTATCCCCAAAGAACAAAAGGAGATTGTCTGTCATACCATTCCTTGACTAGGAAAATCCCCTCTTCAGATCCAATCCATGGATGTAAAATTTCAGCCCCTGCTTCTTCAACAGCTGACAAATAACTTGAGAAGTCAACTGTACCTGAAGCAAAAGTATTTTGATATACTACTTCAAAGCCATATCCTTGCGACATGAAATTTGCGAATAGAGGTGCTTCGTCTGTAAAAAATTCATCAGCTAGAAATGCAATCTTGTTAAATTCAGAATATTCTCTTAATGAAACCAAAGAATCACAAAATCCCAATATAACATGGGTTTCATTTGGAAAAGTCCTAAAAAAATATTTATACTTAGGGTAATCATCCAGAACCCTCTGAGTATATTCATCACTAGTTGCTGCTACTCCAAATAGAATTTTTTTATGGTCTGAAACAGTGTCCTGGTATGAGAACATAAGAGGCAGACCATCAGGGGTTATCACATAATCAACGTTATGGACGGCAAGAAGTTTGTTCAAAGCTGTAATCGCAATAACATTGTCTTGGGCATGACTTTCCCAATCACTATCTTCTGTAAATATCTCGATTTCTCGTCCAAGAATCCCCCCTTCAGCATTTATCTGTTCAGCAGCTAGCAATACACCCTCTAAAACACTTTTTCCCATGTGCATATCCAAGTCTCCCAAAACACCTATCTTAATTGTATTTTTTGATTGTGAATCAACAAGGAAGTAAAAGTAAAATACACTAACGACTCCTGCAACAACAATTATGGAAATAAGAATTATTGATTGAATCTTTGTTAAGGCCTTAGAATCCAATAGCCTCATTCTTCCTAAGAGATATTTAGTCCATTAAAGGTCTTATAATTTTCTCTGGTAGATTATGAAAAAATTATTTCAATACTGCAAATATAATAATAATCTGGTGATAGCTTTACAGGGCAGTAGCTTGGAGTCTATTTTGGATAAAGCAAGAGAATTGGAGAAGAAGTATGAATGGCTCCAAGCTATAGAGTATTATAAAAAAGGATCAAGTTTAGTTTTGGAGAGAAATGAATTAGCTAAAATAGCTGAATTGCAGGAGAAGATAGGTTTTTGCTTTTTTAGAGGCGCTTTTCAAGCTGAAAGTAACACAGATTTTAGAAGTCGAATGAAACTAGGTGCCAGAGCATATGAAGAGGCAGTAATCCTTCATGAGAAACCTCAGGAAGAAGAAAGAAGCGCTCAAATCAACCACGCTAAAGCGATGGTCAAGTTTATGAATTTCTGGCTAGCAATAGTTCCATCGAAAATGAAAGAACTCGTTGAAGATTGGCGAAAATTTGAGATTGAGGCCTTAAAAGCTTACAAAAAGAGTGGTGATCGTCTAGGCATTGGAATAACATACACTAATCTGGCTGAGGACCACTTTGGTCAAGCTTTTTCAATCACATCTGATTGGGTATTGCTAGAGCAAAAAATTGAAGAAGGAATTCATTATGGAGAGAAAGCCATAGAAACTCTATCTGAACTTGACGCCGAACATGACTTAGCAAGAGCCTACATGTGGACAAGCTTCAACTATGCTATAGCAGTATGGTTCGGGGTTCTGGAAAATAAGAGAGAGGAATTTGGTAAAAAATCAATAACTTATTCAACAAAAGCGTTGGCTCTCTCCAAAAAGACTCAAGATGCTTATTTAATAGCACATTCAAACTTTGTATCCGGCTTGAGAGAATGGGGGTATTCTTTAAATCCTATTTCTGCATTCAGATTCTTTAAGGATGCACTAAAGTATGGAATAATATCAAAAGATATTTTTTTGATTAGTGGAGCTAATATATGGATAGTTTTCAACAAAAATCATATTCTAAATCTGGAAGAGAATCCAGACAAACAGAGAGAAGGTTTTAGAAAATCGCTAAGATATTCTAAGAATGGCATTAATTATGCTCGCATCTTCGCCGGTTATCCTTATCTCAATTTTGCTCATTGCACCTATATCTGGACCCATTATTGGCTCTCTTTGATTGAAATTAATCTTAAAGCAAAGCATATTCTCTTAGAAAATGCAGTTAAAATTGGAAGGCAGAGCATTAAAGATGTAGAACAATGGATACAAACACATCCTTCCCCCTTCATTCATGAGGAACTTACAACTTTTACCAGTGTTATGTACAGGTTATCTATGTTAGAAGCAAAAGTCAACAAGAAAAGGCTACTTCTTGAAGAAGCTTCAAAGTATGCAGAAATACTAACTAAAATGTCACAGCGAGTAGCACCTCATGCCTATTGGAACTATGCTAACGCTGAAAACAATAGGGCACTAATACAGGCCGCGTTAGCTGAGGTAGAGCCAAATCCTGAGAAGAAGAGAATACTACTTGAGAACGCCGTATTATTCATGGACAACTGTTTTGATCTTATAGCAAAAGACCTGAAGGGTATTACACCCGGATGGAAAATCCATTTTATCGGAAGATATTACTATTGGTTCGGAGGAATCCTAGAACAATTACATCTTCTTACTAAGGATAAAAAAATTCTTAATAGAGCAATAAATGCCTACGAGAATGCTGCCGAAAGCTACAGCAAAGCAAACCTAAAAACACGTGAGGCGGAAGCCTATTGGCAGAAAGCCAACCTTCATGACCTTCTCGAAAACTTCCTTGAAGCTTCTTACAACTACGAATCCGCATCAAAATTATTCAAGATTGCAAGTGAAGAAATTCCACAACTGCTCCACTTCTATCAGGATCATTCGGCGTATATGCACGCCTGGAGTGAAATCGAACAAGCAAAATACAATCATTCCAGAGGAAACTATCTTCAAGCAGAAATTCACTATGAGCGTGCAGGTAGGCTTCATGAACAACTAGATAATTGGAATTATTTATCCTCCAACTATTTTGCATGGGCTAAGATGGAACAAGCTGAAGATTTGAGCAGAAAAGAAAAATCAACCGAGGCAATAAAGAGTTTTCTAGACGCAATAGATTATTTCCAAAAAACAGATAGAAATATCAAAACCAAGACTACCCAAAATCTAGCTAACGAAGAAGAAAATTTTATCAAAATAATTGTAGAGGCTTCTAACCTTAGGCATAAATATTGTCAAGCACGAATCCTTATGGAAGAAGCAAAACTTCTAGACAGGAAAGGAAAGTATCTGCAGAGTTCTAAAGATTATGGGAAGGCAGCCCAGATGATCTCTGCAATTGTTGAAGGGGTAGATGTTGAGAGTGAACGCAACGAACTAAAATATTTGGCGATTCTATGTCGGGCTTGGGAAAAGATGGCGGTAGCCGAGGAGTTAACCTCTTCAGAATCGTATCTTGAGGCTGCGGAGCTCTTTGAGAAAGCAAAAGAGCAATGTTATACCAGAAAGGCTAGTCTTTGGGCTTTGGGGAACAGCAATTTTTGCAGAGGACTAGCCGCTGGAGTAGAATATCAGACGAGATTGGATTTAGCTGAACATGCAAAAGCCAAGGGATATATGAAAAACGCCAATACAAACTACTTGCAGGCTGGGTTCATAAATGCTGCAGAATATGCTAAAGCTACGCAGCGGCTTTTTGACGCTTATGTTTTTATGAACCAGGCTGAGAGAGAATTGAATCAAGAGAAGAGAGCCAAGCAGTATCAGATGGCTGAAAATCTACTTCAGATGGCTGCTGGATCTTTTATGAAGGCTAAGCAACCTGAGAAAACAGCGCAAGTAAAGGGAATTTTAGCCACCGTAAAAGAGGAGAAGACGCTAGCTGCTTCATTAAATGATGTTATGCATGCACCCGCAATAACTTCAAGTACTATATCTTTCACTGCTCCGTCTCCAACGAGTGAAGTTTCAGTTGGTTTGGAACAGTTTCAGCATGCCAACGTCCAAGCGAACCTAATAGCGGGCATAAAAGAGGTCAAAGTCAGTGAATCCTTCTGTTTATCAGTGGAGTTTGTTAACACTGGAAAAGAACCTGCCCTGCTGACCAAGGTGGAAGATTTTGTTCCTCTAGACTTCATCGTAGTAAAGAAACCCGAGATTTATAGAATGGAAGACTCATGTCTCAATATGAAGGGCAAGCAGATTGCTCCTTTAAAGTTGGTGGAAGCCAAGGTGGTTCTTCAGCCTTCAAAGAAGGGAGTCTATCAGCTTAAGCCTACGGTTCATTATTTGGATGAGCTAGGACAGAACAAGTCACTCCAGCTGAAAACTGTAGAGATCAAGGTTCAGGAAATCATTCTCGCAGATCGGGTTTCAACTGGTACTAGAGAATTAGACTCTCTATTATTAGGAGGTATTCCCAAGGAATACGCTGTTGTTTTAACTGGACCTCCCAGCGACGAAAGAGAATATCTGATTAGGAATTTCTTGGAAGCTGGAATTAGGGAGGATCAAACAAGCTTCTATGTAACGACAGAAGCCGTTGGATTAGAGAATCTCCTAAAGAATCAGGGTTTCTATCTCTTTCTGTGTAATCCTAAACTTAAGACCAAGGTTCCAGACCTCCCGAACGTCACTAAACTGAGAAGCAAAACAGACCTAACCAACCTAAACATTGCCCTCTTAAAAGCTTACAGAAACGTGAAGCAATCATCAAACAAACGAGTCTGCATAGGCATAATCTCCGATGTTCTTGTAGACCACGGAGTAAAAACAACTAGAAAGTGGATTGCAGAGCTAACAACCGATTTAGTATCAAAGG
>Ga0209536_100017281_pt1 | contig 10224 bp, 7 predicted proteins | sample DeeMarSeWOR28_12_FD_187461 | JGI IMG/M metagenome (GOLD analysis project Ga0209536, IMG submission 187461) | Marine sediment microbial communities from White Oak River estuary, North Carolina - WOR-2-8_12 (SPAdes) (version 2) | ecosystem: Environmental > Aquatic > Marine > Intertidal zone >... | reverse complement strand
CTCAAGCTCAAGAACGCGATCACCTCGCGCATCAAGATCATGTCCGAGCTCGACATCGCCGAGCGGCGTCTGCCCCAGGACGGACGCATCAAGCTGAAGATGGGCCGCGGCAAGGAGATGGACTTTCGCGTATCCGTGCTGCCCACGCTCTTCGGCGAGAAGATCGTGCTGCGCCTGCTCGACAAGTCGAATCTCCAGCTCGACATGACCAAGCTCGGCTTCGAAGAGCAGCAGCTCTCCGTCTTCAAGCACTCGATCCACCAGCCCTTCGGCATGGTGCTCGTGACCGGACCGACCGGCTCCGGCAAGACGACGACGCTCTACTCGGCGCTCTCCGAGCTCAACAAGGTCGGCGAGAACCTCTCGACCGCCGAGGATCCCGTCGAGTTCAACCTCGCCGGCATCAACCAGGTGCAGATGCACGACGACATCGGCCTGAACTTCGCCGCGGCCCTGCGCTCCTTCCTGCGCCAGGACCCGGACATCATCATGGTCGGTGAGATCCGCGACTTCGAGACCGCCGAAATCGCGGTCAAGGCGGCGCTCACGGGTCACATGGTGCTCTCGACCCTCCACACCAACGACGCGCCTTCTACGGTCAACCGCCTGCTCAACATGGGCATCGAACCCTTCCTGGTCTCGTCGTCGGTGAACTGCATCGTCGCCCAGCGCCTTGCGCGCCGCATCTGCGAGGAGTGCAAGGAGTCGGACCCCGAGGTCTCCACCGAGGCATTGCTCGAGGCCGGCATGGACGAGGCGCTGGCGAAGGCGACCGCACCGGTCAAGGGCAAGGGCTGTCGCAACTGCTCGGACACCGGCTTCCGAGGCCGCGTCGCCGTGTACGAGGTCATGGAGCTGAGAGAGGAGCTGAAGGAGTTCGTGCTGAACGGCGCGTCCGCCCTCGAGCTCAAGCGCGAGGCGATTCGGCTCGGCATGAAGACGCTGCGCCAGTGTGCCCTCTCGAAGCTCGCCGAAGGCGTCACCACGCTCAGTGAGGTGTTCCGCGTTTCGACCGCGGACCAGTAGGAGCCCGTTGAATGGCCAATATGCACCAGCTGTTGAAGGCGATGATCGAGAAGGGCGCCAGCGACCTTCACATCACGACCGGTACGGCTCCCCAGCTTCGCATCGACGGCAAGCTGCACCCGCTGCGGATGCCCCCGCTCTCGCCGCCGGAGACCAAGCAGCTCTGCTACTCGGTCCTGACCGACGCCCAGAAGCACCGTTTCGAGGAGACGAGCGAGCTCGACCTGTCGTTCAGCGTCCAGAAGCTCTCGCGCTTCCGCGGAAACATCTTCGTGCAGCGCGGCAACGTCTCCGGGGTCTTCCGGGCGATCCCGTTCAAGATCAAGAGCTTCGACGAGCTGGGCCTGCCGCGGATCGTGTCGGACCTCGCGAAGAAGCCGCGCGGGCTGATCCTCGTGACCGGTCCCACGGGCTCGGGCAAATCGACGACGCTCGCGACGATGATCGACAAGATCAACTCCGAGCGGAACGAGCACATCGTCACGATCGAGGACCCGATCGAGTATCTGCACCACCACAAGGGCTGCGTCGTGAACCAGCGCGAGGTGGGTGCCGACACGCAGAGCTTCAAGAATGCGTTGAAGTACATCCTGCGGCAGGACCCGGACGTGGTGCTGATCGGCGAGATGCGTGATCTCGAGACGATCGAAGCCGCGCTCACCGTGGCCGAGACCGGTCACCTGGCCTTCGCGACGCTGCACACGAACTCGTGCGTGCAGACGATCAATCGGATCGTGGACGTCTTCCCGCCCTACCAGCAGGCGCAGATCCGGGCCCAGCTCTCCTTCGTGCTCGAGGGCGTGATGTGCCAGGCGCTGATGCCGCGGGCCAACGGGCCGGGCCGGGCGATGGCGCTCGAGATCATGGTGCCGAACGCGGCGATCCGGAACCTGATTCGCGAGGACAAGATCCACCAGATCTACTCGTCGATGCAGGTGGGGCAGGAGAAGTTCGGAATGCAGACGATGAACCAGTCGCTCGCGAGCCTGCACCAGCGACGGCTGATCGCTCTCGAAGACGCACTCGGGCGCAGCTCGGACCCGGACGAGCTGCGCAACATCATCAGCCGCGGCAGCGCGCCGGCAGCCCAGGGGACGCAGCGGCCCGGCGGCAACGCCTAGGGGCGCTGGACCACGCCCCGATGGGCGGAGAGGAGCGAGACCATGCCGATCTACCAGTGGAAGGGCCGGACCCGTCAGGGAGGCCTCAAGAAGGGGGAGATCGAGGCGATCAACGAGGCCGCCGTGATGGCGCAGCTGCGCGCGCAGATGCTCACGCCGGTCGCGGTCAAGCCGAAGGCGAAGGACGTCACCGAGTACCTGCCCTTCCTCAAGCAGGGGATCTCTACCCGCGAGCTGGTGATCTTCACCCGCCAGTTCGCCACGATGATCGACGCGGGTCTGCCGCTGGTGCAGTGCCTGGAGATCCTGGGTGACCAGCAGCCGAACAAGACCTTCAAGGCGATCACCCGCGACGTGAAGGCGGACGTGGAGCAGGGATCGACCTTCGCGGATGCGCTCTCGAAGCACCCGAAGCCGTTCGACGCCCTCTACGTGAACCTGGTCGCGGCGGGCGAGGTGGGCGGCATCCTCGACACGATCCTGAACCGGCTCGCGGTCTACCTGGAGAAGGCGGACGCTCTGGCGCGCAAGGTGAAGGGCGCGATGGTCTATCCCAGCACGGTCCTGGTGGTGGCGATCGGCGTCGTGGTCCTGATGCTGGTGAAGGTGATTCCCACTTTCGAGAAGATGTTCAAGGACTTCGGCGGAGAGCTCCCCGCGCCGACCCAGTTGGTCGTGAACATGTCCCACTTCATGCAGGAGTGGGTCGGGGTGTTCATGGGCGGAATCTTCCTGTTCTTCTTCGCCTTCTTGCAGGCACGCAAGCGCAATGCGCGCTTCCGGCGCGCCACGGACGCGATGTTCCTGAAGTCGCCCGTGTTCGGGCCGCTGCTCCAGAAGGTGGCGGTCGCGCGCTTCACGCGCACGCTGGGCACGATGATCGCGAGCGGCGTGCCGATCCTCGACGGCCTCGACATCGTCGCGAAGACCGCCGGCAACATGGTGATCGAGGAGGCGCTGATGGACGTGCGCGCGGCCATCTCCGAGGGCAAGACGATCGCCGAGCCGCTGCAGGAGGCGGAGGTGTTCCCGGGCATGGTCACGCAGATGATCGCCGTCGGTGAGGAGACCGGTGCGATGGAGACCATGCTCTCGAAGATCGCCGACTTCTACGACGAGGAGGTCGATGCCGCGGTCGAAGCGCTGACCTCCCTGCTCGAGCCGGTGATGATGGTCTTCCTCGGCGGCGCCGTCGGCGGTCTGCTGGTCGCGATGTACCTGCCGATCTTCAAGATCGCGGAGACGATCGGCTAGGTGACGGGGATCCGCCCCGCTTCGCACGGCCAGGACGCCCCCGGTCGGGTGCCCCGACCCGGGATGTGTCCCGGGTCGGACCGCTAGACCGGCGGGTCGGCGGAGCCGGGCGATCGATGGGAGAGGCCGAACTCGCGGACAGCCGGGGGAGTGGGTGCAATGCCCGCTTCGGGCCCGGTCGGGTGGAGCGCCATCTCGCGATCCTGATGGCGTCGCGGCTGGTGCTGTCGATCGCGGGGCTGGTGATCGCGCTGGGCCTGGACTCGCTGGGCGGGAACATCACGCTCAACGAGTGGCATGGGTTCTACGGCGCGATCGTGGTGTCCTTCGTCGCCACGCTGATCTACTGGCCGTTCGTGGGCCGCCTGCACCGGGTGGTGCCGTTCGCGGTGGCGAACATCGCGCTCGACCTGGGGCTGGTGAGTGCGCTGGTGCTCTTCTCGGGCGGCAGCGACTCGGTCTTCACCTTCCTCTACGTGGTGGTGCCGGTCTACGCCTCGCTGCTGCTCTCCGGTCGCGGCGCGGTCGCGATCGCGGCCCTGGCGGGACTGTCCTACGCCGGGGTGCTGGGCATCGAGCAGCACGGCTGGATCGGAGTCGCCTCGAGCGCCCGCCCGGACGCGGTGCTGTTCATGCGCTGGGCGGTCCACACGGGCGGCCTGGTGCTGGTGGCGGTGCTGGCGAGCTTCCTGGTGGGCGAGATCGATCGGGCCGGTCGCGCGCTCGAGCAGCGCACGTCGGACCTGGCGCAGCTGCGCAGCCTGCACGACCGCACCGTCGAGAGCCTGATGAGCGGCCTGTTGACGGTGGATCGCGGCGGCCGGGTCACCTCGTTCAACGCCGAGGCCGAGCGGATCACGGGACTCTCGCGGGCGGAGGCCTGCGGGAAGGCGGTGGAGGAGATCCTGCCCGGCATCGAGTCGGTGATCGATCCGACGCGGATCGACCCGGCGGGCACGCGAGCGCGCATTCCCTACCTGGACCGCGACGGAACCCGTCTTCACCTGGGCATCGGCGCGTACATCCTGCGCGACGAGACCGCCAACGAAGAAGGTCGGGTGGTGATCTTCCAGAACGTGTCCCAGGTCGTGCAGATGGAGGAGGATCTGAGGCGTTCGGAGCGCCTGGCGGCGATCGGCACGCTGGCGGCCAGCATCGCCCACGAGATCCGCAATCCGCTGGCGGCGATCTCGGGCTCGATCCAGATGCTGCGCGCTCGCACGGGCCCCGACGCCGACGAGCCGGCGCGCCTGATGGACATCGTGATCCGCGAGGTCGACCGTCTGAACCACCTGATCAGCGACTTCCTCGGCTATGCCCATCCGGCGCCGCTGGCCACCGAGGCGGTCGAGCTGGCGCCACTGGTGGACGAGGTGATGGAGCTGGTATGCCCGGCGGCCGGAGCACGGGTGAGCGTCGCCGCCGACGTCGAGCCCGGCCTGCACGTGCTCGCGGATCCGGAGCGGCTGCGCCAGGTGCTCTGGAACCTGCTGCTGAACGGGATCGAGGCGATGCCGGACGGCGGCAGGCTCCGGATCGAGGCCCGCAGCCGCCGCGGCTCGGCGCCTCAAGACGGGGATTCTCCCGGCCGAATGGACCCGGAGGGGAAGGGCACCCGGGTGGAATTGGCGGTGATGGACCAGGGCATCGGTGTGGACGCGAAGATCGCGGAGCGGATCTTCGATCCGTTCTTCACCACCAAGGCCGGCGGATCGGGCCTGGGGCTGCCGACGGTGCACCGCATCATCGAGGAGCACGGTGGATCCCTGCGTATGGAGCGGAAGAGCGGCGAGTGGTCGACCGTGATGCGAATCCGGCTGCCCTCTCCCGGGGCCTCGGCATGAGCGGCAGGGCGCGCGTGCTGGTGGTGGACGACGAGCGGAGCATGCAGGAGTTCCTCGAGATCTTCCTGCGCAGCGAAGGCTACGAAGCCGCCACCGCGGCCAACCTCGAGTCGGCCCTGATGCAGATCGAGAGCGACGAGTTCGACGTCGTCGTGACCGACATCCAGATGCCGGGGGGTACCGGCCTCGAGCTGCTGCGCGCCGTGCAGAAGCACGCGCCGGAGACGGTGGTCGTGATGATGACGGCCTACGCGAGCACGGAGACCGCGATCGCTGCGATGAAGGAAGGCGCATACGACTACATCACGAAGCCGTTCAAGGTCGACGAGATCCGCGTGGTGGTGGAGAAGGCCATCGAGAAGAAGCTGCTCGCGACCGAGAACCGACGCCTGAAGAGCGAGCTGCGCAGCCGCGTGCGCGGCCGCACGATCATCGGCACCAGTGCGGCGATCCAGCGCGTCGTCGACTTCGTCTCCCAGGTGGCGGACACGAAGGCGAACGTGCTGGTCAGCGGCGAGAGCGGCACCGGCAAGGAGGTGGTGGCGCGCGCGATCCACGCCGGCGGAGAACGCCGCGAGCTTCCCTTCGTTGCGGTGAACTGCGGCGCCATTCCCGAGAACCTGCTCGAGTCGGAGCTCTTCGGTCACGTCAAGGGGGCCTTCACCGGGGCGGTGCAGAACAAGGCAGGCCTGTTCGAGGTCGCCCAGGGCGGCACCGTGTTCCTCGACGAGATCGCCGAGCTCCCCTTGCCGCTCCAGGTCAAGCTGCTGCGAGTGATCCAGGAGCGCAGCTACCGGCGCGTGGGCGGCACCTCTGACCTCGCCTTCGACGCCCGTATCCTCACGGCCACCAATCGCGACCTGCAGGCGGACGTGGCATCGGGCCGCTTCCGCGAAGATCTGTACTACCGGCTCAACGTGATCGAGATCGCGCTGCCGCCCCTGCGCGAGCGGCGCGACGACATCCCGCTGCTGGTCCAGCATTTCACCGAGCGCTACTCCCGGGAGCTCGGCAAGCCCGCGATGGAAGTGAGCTCGGCCGCGATGGAGCGGCTCGTCCGGTACGACTATCCTGGCAACGTGCGCGAGCTCGAGAACGTGATCGAGCGGGCGGTGGCGCTCTGCCGCTCCGAGCGCATCGAAATCGACGTGCTGCCGCCGACGGTCCTGCACCCCCGCGAGCTGGAGCGCACGCGCAGGATTCCGGAAGAGGGCGTGAAGCTCGACGAGCTGGTGAACGAGTACGAGCGGTCGCTGCTGCAGGAGGCGCTCGAGCAGAGCGGCGGCGTCAAGAAGCGTGCGGCGGCGAAGCTCGGGATCTCGTTCCGGTCCTTCCGCTACCGGCTCGAGAAGCTCGGCATGGGCGACGACGCGGAGCAGGTCGACTAGCAGGCCGATCCGGGGCTCGCTCCGGGGTCGGCCGACGCAGCCAGCGGCCAGAACCCGCTCCCGACTCGGCCGCGCGGCCAGCGCACCGCCGCAGCTCTAGTCGATCTCGAACTCCTTGAGCTTGTAGAGCAGCGCGCGATGACTGATCTCCAGCAGGCGGGCGGCGTGGGTGCGGTTGCCGCCGGTGCGGCGCAGCGCGCGGCGGATCAGGTCCTTCTCCATGCGCTTGCGGAAGCTGCGCAGGCCGAGGCTCGATTCGTTCGTCTTCTCCGGCAGCTGGGAGACATCGAGATGGGCCGGGAGGTCCCGGGCCAGCATCACCTCGCCGCGCGCCAGCATGACTCCGTGCTCGATCGCGTTGCGCAGCTCGCGCACGTTGCCCGGCCAGGAGTAGGCCACCAGTCGCTCCAGCGCTTCGTCTGCGACGGCCTGGAGCGGCTTGCCGAACTCCTGGCAGAAGCGGGCGAAGAAGTGGTCCACCAGCAGCGGGATGTCCTCGACCCGTTCCCGCAGCGCCGGGATCCGGAGCTCGCTGGCCGCGAGGCGGCGATACAGCTCGGAATGCATCGCGCCGGTCGCGACGGAGGCCGCCAGATCGCGGGTGGTCGAGGCGATCACGCGCACGTCGACCGACCAGGGCTTGCCGTCGTGGGCCGTCTGCACGAGGCCGGTCTCCAGCGCGCCCAGCAGGCGCTCCTGCATCGGGGCGTCGAGGGCGTCCACCCCGTCCAGGTAGAGCGTTCCGCGATCGGCCTCGACGAAGCGACCGCGACGCGACGGCGTGGGGCCGGCGGGCCGGCCGAAGAGCTCTCGCTCCACCGACCCCTCGCTCCCACCCCAGCAACGCACCGGGATGAAGGGGCCCGCCCGCCGCGTCGACTGGGCATGCGCGGCCCGGGCCAGCCCCTCGCGCCCGGTTCCGTGCTCGCCGTACAGCAGCAGACAGGAGCGCTGGTCATCGGAGCGCTCCATCGCCTCGAGCAGCGCGATCATGCGCGGCGAGGCCGCGACGATCGGCCGGTCGGCCAGACCCTGCCGGATCTCGGTCTCGAGCAGACGCACCCGTCGGTGCAGGCGAGTGCGCTCGGCAGTGCGATGGAGCATCAGCATCAGTCCCACGTCGTCCACCTGACTGGAGAGGATGTCGTGGGCGCCGCGCCGGACGGCACGCTCGGTCGCCTTCGCCCGGTCGCCGCCGTGGATCAGCACGACACACGCGTCCGGTGCGCGCCGCGCGGCGGCGCCCGGCCCGGGCACGTCATCGGCGTCCGGGAAGCCCCAGAGCACCAGGTCCGGAAACCAGCGTTCGCACAGCTCGAGGGCGTGCTCGAATCCGGCGGCGCGGGCGATCTCGCAGCCGAGGTCCGCCAGCCGCAGCTGGAGACGCTCGAGCAGCGCCTCGTCCGGGTCTGCGATGAGCACACGCCGCGCCATATCCCCGCCGCATCGGCCGATCGGCGGGCCGAGCTGAAGCGCTCTCAGCGGTGCGCACGCAGGCCGCGCCCCACCGGCAGGCCGTACGCGGGCGCCTGCCGGGGCATCCCGGAGCGTCCACCTCAAGTCCCCGTAATCGCTCGCCGATATCCCCGAGAGTCGGCCTGGAGTGTCTTGCACCGGGCGGTCCAATGCAGACAGAGGGGGGAATCGGTGCCGACCAACAACGTTCAGCGCTTTCGCGAGGCCCTCATGATGAGCAAAGCCGAGCTGGCGCGAAAGGCAGGGCTCTCGACGCTCACGATCGACCGGGTCGAAGCCGGTCGTCCCTGCCGCCTCGATACGAAGCGAAAGGTCCTGTTGGCCCTCGGTCTTCGCATCGGTGACAAGGACCGGGTGTTCGGGATGCGTGACCACAACACCGAATCCGAGACACGTCCCGTCTAGCGCGCGACACGTGCCCAACCATCGAAGGGGGAGGCCCCGAGCGTGAAGATCAACTTTCCGAAGCTCTCCGCGAAGTCCGTCGTCGGGCTCGACGTCGGCTCGTCCACCGTGAAGGCGGTCGAGCTCACGCCGAAGTCGAAGGGGGGCAGCTTCGAGCTCAACTCTCTCGGCATCGCACAGGTCGCTCCCGAAGCGATCGTGCAGGGCGCCTTCCTGAACTCGGCCGCCATCACGGATGCGATCCGCGAGGCAGTGGACGCCGGGAAGGTGAGGTCGAAGAACGTCGCAGCCGCCGTTTCGGGGCACTCGGTGATCGTCAAGAAGGTCAGCCTGCCGGTGATGACCCGCGAGGAGCTCGACGAGCAGATCCGCTGGGAGGCCGAGCAGTACATCCCCTTCGACGTCAACGAAGTCAACCTCGACTTCCAGATACTGGACTCGATGAACGACGACAGTCACATGGAGGTGCTGCTCGTCGCCGCGAAGAAGGACCTGATCGACGACTACGTGCAGGTGATCGTCGAGGCCGGGCTGAACCCGGTCGCGATCGACGTCGCCGCCTTCGCGGTCGAGAACGCCTTCGAGCTCAATTACGACGCTGCGAACCGCGGCACGGTCGCCCTGGTCAACATCGGGGCGCAAGTCGTGAACATCAACATCCTGTCGAACGGGATTCCGTGCTTCACCCGCGACATCACCACCGCGGGCAACCAGTACACCGAAGAGATCCAGAAGGCGCTCTCGATCAGCTTCGACGAGGCCGAGCGCATCAAGCTGGGCGGCCGGGGAACCGACGGCCAGGACGTGGTTCCGCAGGAAGTCGAGCAGGCGATGCAGAGCGTTACGGAGACCGTGATCGGAGAGATCAGCCGGTCGCTGGACTTCTTCGCCGCGACCTCGGCCGACAGCCGCATCGAGAAGGTCTACCTGACCGGCGGCGCCTCGCGCGTCTCCGGCCTCGCCGCGGCCTTTGCCGAGCGCACCGGACTCGCGGTCGAGACCCTGAATCCGCTGGCCCGGATGCTGCCCTCCTCGAAGTTCGACCAGGACTACCTCGACGACATGGCGCCCGGTCTCGCGGTCGGCGTCGGTCTCGCGATGCGACGGGTGGACATCCAATGATCGAAATCAACCTGCTTCCCGTACGCGAGGCGCGCCGCAAGGCGGACATTCGCCAGCAGGTGATGCAGCTCGTGCTGGTGCTGATCCTGACGGCGGCCGCGATCGGCTTCACCAACTCGCGCGTCAACGCCCAGATCGAGACCTCGCAGCGGCGCATCGTGCAGATGGAAGCCGACATCAAGCAGTTCAAGCCGCAGCTCGATCAGGTGGCCGCCTTCCGCAAGAAGAAGGCGAACCTCGAGAAGAAGATCGAGGTGATCGACAACCTCGACCGCGCTCGTCAGGGTCCGGTGCGGGTGATGGACGAGCTCGCTACCCACACGCCGCCGAAGCTGGTGCTCACGAGCATCAGGACGGTCGGGAACAACCTGGAGATGCAGGGGGCGAGCCTCGACAACGAGCTCGTCGCCGAGCTGCTGCAGGCGCTGGGCGCCTCGCCCTACTTCGCGAACGTCGAGCTCGACAACACGAAGATGAGCGACAAGAGCGGCCTGAAGGTCGTGAGCTTCAAGGTCCACGCCGTGATCACGACCCCGAAGAAGACCGTGAAGGCCGAGCCGGCGAAGCCGGCCGAGGCGGCCGCGGCGG
>Ga0209536_100017280_pt1 | contig 10224 bp, 10 predicted proteins | sample DeeMarSeWOR28_12_FD_187461 | JGI IMG/M metagenome (GOLD analysis project Ga0209536, IMG submission 187461) | Marine sediment microbial communities from White Oak River estuary, North Carolina - WOR-2-8_12 (SPAdes) (version 2) | ecosystem: Environmental > Aquatic > Marine > Intertidal zone >... | reverse complement strand
CGAAAGTGGGCGTGCCACCGGGCAACCGCAGGGTGTTGGATCCGAGGCGTACTTGAACAGTACGTCGCCGGGTCCGACACCCGAGGACGCCCGGAAGGAAGGCCATATCCGTGGTCGCAGCAAGTGATTCATGAAATATCCGAGCTAGTTGAGAGGAACTCAATTTTGATTGTTTTTCTCCTGAATTCTGACTCCTCGCTCCTTTCTCTATGCCCTATGCCACTTGACCCCCGCAGTGCGGGATCTTCGACTGGCCCAAAGGACCAGATTTCTGGAGGTATAATGATAAGGAGATACTTATTCATGCTTGCTTTGACCTTCATCTTGACGGCGTGCTCAACTAATCAAACCATTACAACGGGAGCAACCGCCGACAGGCTTTCACCCTGTCCCAAGTCCCCCAACTGCGTCTCTTCCTTGAGCGAAGACGAATCTCACTACGTGGCACCCTTGACATATAAGGCCACACCTGAAGAGGTGAGAGAGAAACTCATCTCCATAATTAAATCAATGAAGCGTTCGGAAATTGTCAAGGCTGAAATGAATTACATCCACGCGACTTTTAGATCGGCCCTCTTCCGCTTCGTGGATGATGTGGAATTTTCATTCGATGATCAGAGAAAAGTCATAGATGTAAGGTCGGCATCAAGGATAGGTTACTCGGATCTCGGAGTAAATCGCAAAAGGGTTGAAGAAATTCGAAAAAGATTTATGAGTCTATAGGGAAAGAACGCAGTTACTGCAGACGGAAGCATTCGTAGAGAAGGTTGCATGCAGTTACCAGGTGTTGGGTTCTAATGTTCAGGTTTAAACTGTTGGCTCTTATGTTTTTCTTCCCTGACACCTGAAACCTGACACCTCATTCATTATCCAGCCGGTGGAGCCCAAAAAGCTATCTCCGGTGCTTTACCTGAAACAAGCCAGGGATACCGTTTCTCGAGATCTTCCATCCTTCCTTTCAGATAGTGCACCCGAACAAGCATTTCTCCATCCTCGGGATCAGCTCTGAGGGCGGCCTCGGCATCGCGTAAAAGTGTCCTAAGCTCGAGATACTCCCGTTCTACATGCTGGACGTCCTTGCGAAACTTATGAATGCGCCTGAGCAGCCAGTCAGGATCTCTGATGTCGGGAGGAGGGGTCTTATTGTCTTCACTCATTGTAATGCTCGCCTAGTTGCTGGATAGATCCAGCTTATTACAGATTGTCACGTAGGAGCAACCTCTGGTTGCGACGAGAGGTCTCAACGATTGCTTTTTATCGCAAGCAAAGCTCGCTCCTACAGGATTACTGACTCGTCGGCTGTGAACCGTTGCCCACGGGAATCAACACCTCATTGCGGCGGAGAAACCAGGGCATGAATGGCGGATTATACCTGGCAAAAATCGGCACGCCCGCAGGCTCCAGATCCTTCTGCCTCATCAAAGCTTGCAGACGTATTCTCTTCTCCTCATAGCGATCTTTACTCCAGGTGCCGGAGTATCTAAGGGCGGCAATAAGCTGCCCCGGAACCGCTTTCAACTTTACCCTGTCATCCAGGGGTTCGGGCAGAGTTTCCATGGTATACTTGGCCGGCATCAGAAAAGTGATCCGGTATTTCTCGCCGACTTTCACCTGATTGACCGGTGCGGTCATGGAGATCTTTTCGGATTCTGCTTCCTGAGAAACCGGAGCGGTCATGGAGATAGACTGCTGTTTGCGATTCTTCCCAGAAATATAGTCGAAAAGCCTCCGGAAGCCTTCGTTTCCAACTTTATCAAAGTCGCCCTCCACCATGGTTTCTGCAACTACGTATGGTTCGTATCGTCTCAATTCAAAATTGCCTTCCTTTTCCAAGACAGAATATTTAGCCTTTTCTATTGCCATTGTTTTCTCTGCTAAAGGTACAGCAAAAATAGACGTTATTAGAAATAAAAAAACTGACAGTCTGCGATAATTCATTGATTATCCTCGCCTACAAATTCGTTATCTAATGTGATGCGGTTTTCAGAACCCCACATTTTTTCCATTTCGACATGGCTCCTAATTGTAAGATCGCTGCAAAAATTGTCAACAGTGAGAAGGAGTTAAAAGACAGGAGTTAGGGGACAGAAGACTGCAAAATATTCTTACCCTCCCCTCTTGCCATTGCATGGAGATATTGTAGAATTAAGCACAATTCCAACTGACATAAGAGGATAACAATGCTAGAGAGTCTCGATCCCGTATTGTTGGCAAGAATACAGTTTGCTTTTACCGTATCATTTCACATTCTGTTCCCAGCCTTTACCATTGGCCTGGCCAGTTGGTTGGCCGTGGTTGAGTGGCGCTGGTTAAAGACCGGTAATGACATATATAAAGAAATTTACCGCATGTGGGTAAAGATATTTGCTGTCACTTTCGGTATGGGCGTGGTTTCAGGTGTGGTTCTATCGTTCCAATTCGGTACCAACTGGTCAGTGTTTTCAGATAGGATTGGAAGTATTGTTGGCCCATTGCTTGGATTTGAAGTTCTAACGGCCTTTTTTTTGGAGGCTTCCTTCCTTGGCGTCATGCTATTTGGCTGGAACCGTGTGAGTCGTAAGATGCATTTTGCTTCTACATTAATAGTCGCTGGTGGAACCCTGGTATCAGCTTTTTGGATTTTATCGGTAAATAGTTGGATGCAAACGCCGCAGGGGTTTCGCCTGGGTGAACATGGTCTGCTCTATCCAACCCATTGGTTGCAAATTATATTTAATCCTTCTTTCCCCTACCGCTTCATGCATATGGTTACCGCTGCCTATCTAACCACCGCCTTTGTTGTTGGCGGAATTGGCGCGTATTACCTTTGGCGTAAGCTTCATGTCAGCCATGCTCGAGTGATGCTCGGCATGGCCATGATCATGGCAGTTTTTGTGGCCCCTTTCCAGCTGGTCCTCGGAGACTTGCATGGGCTGAACACCTTTAGACATCAGCCAGCTAAAGTGGCTGCCATGGAAGGCATCTGGGAAACCGAACGCGGCGCCGCCTTGAAACTCTTTGGCTGGCCTGATCAAGAACAAGAAAAGACTAAGTACGCCATTGAAATTCCCAAATTGTCCAGCTTGATTCTTACCCACGATCTCGATGGTGAAGTCAAAGGGTTGAAAGAGTGGCCCAAAGACGAGCGCCCACCCGTCGCCTGGGTATTCTGGTCATTTCGCATCATGGTTGGCGTTGGTATATTGATGATATTGACCGGGGTATTTGCTGTCGTACTTTTTTTTCGCAAAAGACTTTTTGACAGTCGCTGGTTCCAATTTTGGTGCATGGCTCTGACGCCAGCAGGGTTTATCGCCGTGCTTGCCGGATGGTGCGTTACCGAAATCGGTCGGCAGCCGTATCTGGTTCAAAACGTTATTCGCACGGCTGAATCGGTCTCACCGGTGGCTGGCCAGCACATCGCTTTATCTCTGCTGGCATTTATTGTTACCTACCTTTTTGTTTTTGGTGCAGGCAGTTATTATATCTTACGACTTATCGCCAAGGGTCCTACTCCCGAGGGAGAAGCCTATGGTGATCATGGCGTAGATGAACCGCCCTTGGTAACTGATCTGGTATCGGAAACAGGAGGAGAAGATGTTTAGTTTTGAGAGTTTCCTTAACTTACCGATTCTTTGGTTCGTCATAATCGCCACCGCCGTTATCCTCTACGTGCTGCTGGATGGATTCGATCTGGGGGTGGGTATTCTTTTTCCTTTTGCTCCTTCCGATCAATGCCGGGACCGGATGATGAACTCTATTGCTCCTTTTTGGGACGGTAACGAGACCTGGCTGGTCCTGGGCGGTGGCGGCTTGTTTGCAGCCTTTCCTTTGGCATACGCCGTTGTGATGCCGGCTCTCTATGTCCCGGTGATCCTCATGCTCCTCGGCCTGATTTTCCGTGGGGTTGCCTTTGAGTTTCGATACAAAGCAACGGGTAAGTCCAGGAGACTGTGGGATTACTCCTTCCACTTTGGTTCTCTGGTTGCCGCCTTCATGCAGGGCATGTTTCTTGGTGGCCTCGTGCAGGGGATCAAGGTAGATGGCCGAAGCTTTGCTGGTGGCGCTTTTGACTGGCTGAATGCCTTCAGTGCGATGACGGGCTTTGCCCTGGTATGTGGATATGCATTGCTGGGCGCTACCTGGGTGGTGATGAAAACCGATGGAACGACCCAAGATTGGGCGCGAAAATGCGCCAGTTATGTGCTATTTTATGTTGCTCTTTTCATGGCCTTGGTGAGCTTGTGCATGCCTTTGATGAACGCGGACGTGAAAACCTTGTGGTTTAGCTCGCCCAATATCTTTATGCTCCTACCGATACCCCTTCTTACTGTTGCCATGTTTGTAACAATCTGGCGTGATTTGCGTAAGCAGCGGGAATATCGTCCTTTTCTTCTGAGCGTAGGCCTTTTCCTCATGGGTTACATCGGCCTGGGAATTAGTCTGTGGCCCTATGTAGTACCTTTTGAAATCACAATCTGGCAAGCGGCAGCGGCCCCGGAATCCCAATCCTTGCTGCTGGTCGGCACAATCCTCATGTTACCCATGGTACTCGCCTATATAGGGTATTGTTACTACCTATTCAGGGGTAAGGTATCCCATGAGAGCACTTACTAAAAAGCAGCAGCAATGGCTGTGGTTTGTCGTACTTTGGTGCGGCGGCTTGGCGGCTGTGATGCTTCTGGCTTATCTCGTCCGACTGTTGATGGGAATTGGTTAGTTAACCCTATTTATCGGGCGGTCTCAGCTTTGTTCCAAAAATCAGAACAAAAGCTATGCCTATAATACCGAAAAGCCCAACGCGGCTTACTTCCTCAGGGCTTGGATATTTTTTGTTGGGGTAACGCCAAAGGGTGATTCTGGGGTCCAGTTCCACGGACTTCCTGTAACCCGCTCGAGCCAGCTTATCCTGGCCCCGCTTCCAGAAAATCTTGAACCTGGTCTTGTAGGCGTCTGCCTTGCTGCGTGGATCACCCTTAAGCTCGATGGCTCTGGTGGAGTCGCGCATGGCCTCCTCCTCCCGCCCCATCAAGCGATACGTTTCAGCTCGGTTGGCGTAGGCTTTTATTTGCTTTGGGTCCAGCTCTATGGCCCGGGTGAAGTATGAAAGAGCAGGTTCGTAAAGACCCTTTTTCTGGTAACCGATTCCCACCATTATGTAGGCCTCACCCTTGGCAGGAGCAAGCTCTAAGTAAGTCAGATAGTCTTGAATGGCATTTTCATACTTCTCTTGATAATAGTAAAGCAATCCTCGTTTTTCATAAACCTCAACCAGGTTAGGGTCCGGTTCCAAAGCCTTGGTGTAATATTCTATCCTCTTGCGGGTCACCGAGCTTTGCACACCCAGGTTAAAGTATTTCATCGCATCTTTGCTGTAGGCAGGACCGGCGCCCAGCAACGTTAGGAGCACAAACAACAGGAGCAGCTTTTTCATCTTTTCCTCATCTTTGCTTTCTGAAGAATAAGCTTTTTAAGATATTTTCAACCCGGCTATGATCGAACTTGCTCATGAAACGTGCGGGGCTGGTCTTGGCAATCATCAATTTTCGCGAACTCAAGAAAGCTAAACACGCATAGTTGAAAGTGCAAGTTTTTGAGCTGTGTAGCAAAGTGCGAAGCGCGGAGCGTGCGGTAAACAGTAAAAGGTGAACGATAAATCGATTATGCTCACTATCTTTTTCGCTCTGCGCCAGACTCTTGGCGCTCTGCGATCTCTGCTTCTACTTTTTAGGAATATTTTCAGGTGTTACCCGAGCACCATCCTTCAGTTTCTTACTTAGGTGCCGGAAAACTTTCTGGTCGTGCTGACGAAGAGACGTGTTCCTTTTGCGCAGGGTAGCCATGATCATCCTGAGGCGGGGGTTGTTTTTTAGAGCTTCCTGATGTCGGTCAAGAAAACTCCAGTAGAGGTGAGCGATAGGGCAATTCTTTTTGGGATCGAAAAGGCAGCTCTCGCAGAAGTCTCCCATTTTATTGATATATGCAGCCCCGGAGGTGTATGGTTTGGTGGTCATCAGGTCACCGACTGCATACGTGCCCATGCCCAATACGTTAGGCTCCACCACCCAATCATAGGCGTCAGCATAGGCAACCCAGAACCAGTCAGTTAGATCTCGCGGTGAGATCTCGAGGAGGGTGGCGAGATTAGCAAGTACCATCAATCTGGTAATATGATGGCCATAACCTTCTCGCCAAACCTGAGAGACTACCTGATCGAGACAGTTGAGTCCTGACTCCTCGCCCCAATAGGCCTGAGGCAAAGGATTATCTGCCCCTAGGAAAGAAGGATTTGCGCCACCGTCGGGATCTTTTCTGCTCCATTTGTCTGGCCAGGCTTTCCCTGCCCAACGGCTGTAACCGCCATCTCCCGGTTTTTTGGCTACGGGAATCTTTCCTGTGGGCATTGTGCGGAATCCGTCTGTGGCTCGGTGTACGTGGTTGACAAACTCTCGCCACCCTAGCACTTGGCGGATGAATCCCTCCTTACTCGGCAGTGGCAGGTCCAATCCGAGAACGTCATCTGTTATCTCTGCTGGCAGCAGTCTGTGGATATTAAGGAGAGCCGATATGCGGGTATGAAAAAGTGAGCTTGATCCCTGGGACATGGCGTCCTGGTATGGACCAAAATGGTGCAGACATTCGCTTTTTGCCCAGGACCAGAGCTTTTTTGCCTCGGACTTTGTCCCAGGGAGTCTGCGGAGATCTAATTGCCCGGGATGGTGGCTTAGCCGAGATTCAATGAGCTTGGCCACTTCTTTCTTGACGGCATCAACCGGGAAGGTAGGCAATTCAGGCGCTGGTGGTTCACCTTTCCAGGCCAATCTATTATCCACGTCGAAACTCAGTTTACCCCCCACCGGTTTCCCTTTCTCCATGAGGATTCCCGTCTGGCGACGAATAGAGCGGTAGAAAACATCCATGCGGTATGGTGGCCCTTTCTTCCTACTCTCATGGAAATGCTCGCTTGTGGTGAGCCATCCATCGTGGGGGAGAAATTCGAGGTCACCTTTCTTTTCCAGCCCCCGGAGGTCAACCCGCAACTCCCTTTCTGCAGGCGTCATCATTCGAATGGGGCCTGTTTCGGCTATGATTTTCTCTAAGGCATTTCCGTATGATTCGTGGGCCACGACATAGTTTACTGCCACGCCTCGCTTCGCTTGCTCCAGGGCGAAGTTACGAAGATTGGTGAGTATGAGGGCAAGCTTCTGTTTGTGGTAAGGACGTCTCGCCGCCTTCCAGGTATTTTCCACCAGAATGATTCCCAGGCTCTTAGGGTCTTCCGTCGCAAGGGGTCCAATACCATCGGTGAGTTGATCGTATGGTACGAAAAGCCATCGTCGACCAGTGGAATCTGACCGTCGTTTATCGAGTAGTTGTCTAAAGACGTTCATTGAAAGATTGCTCCTCTGTCGGAAACGTTCCCTCAGGTTACTGAATACTATCAACTCGATGAATCGTTGACCAGGGTGGAGAAAAGAATCACTCTTGGCTTTAACGGGAGTGACCCCATTGTACCGGCCCTTTGCTCGGCAATTGACACCGGAAAAATGGCTGGTTAAGATATTGAAATTTGAAACAAATTGAAAGGAGTGAATGGAATGGCAAATACCCTTGACCTTATGAGCATATTCGACCATGACCAACATTTTCAAAACCTAATGAAACGTATGCTCGAGAATGCAATGGAACACTCTTTCCATGGGGTTATGATTACCAAGGCCGAACCTGGATATCCTGTTGTCTATGTTAACGATGCTTTTGCAGAAATCACAGGTTACGGCCCAGAGGAGATTGTGGGCCAGTCACCAGCCATACTGCAAGGTCCGAAGACTGATCGCGACGTATTGGATCGGCTGAATCAAGCATTATCTGAAGGTAGATTGTTCCATGGTGAAGCTATTAACTACCGAAAAGATGGGTCTGAGTTTGTCATGGAATGGAAGATAGTCCCTATCAAAAACGAGGAAGAAGTGACCTCTCACTATCTTGCCCTCCAACGAGATGTTACTTAACCAAGAGACAGTCGATAGAGCCCGCACCCTAAAAAGTCACCTATGATAAAGACCATTATCTTTGATTTCGGCCGAGTCATCTCGGCCCAAAAACCCTCTACACTCTTCCGTAGCTACGAGGATGAACTAGGACTGGAGCCAGGTAGGATTAACTCCATCATGTTCGACAGCGAGGCGTGGCAGGATGCCTTGGTCGGCCGCAGGACGGCAGAAGAATTTTGGTATCAGATCGGTCCTGAACTTGGGCTCAACAGCGTCAATGAAGTCGACGCATTTCGCCACCGTTACCGTGCTGATGAGGAAATCAACAAGGGAGTCCTGGAATTAATCTCCCGGCTTCACGGCAATTACAAATTGGCCGTACTCTCCAACTCACCACCCGGCCTTGACCAATGGCTGGCCGACTGGAATATGCTCGATTTTTTTGAGGTGGTTTTTTGTTCCGGGGATGAGGGAATAGCCAAACCTGATCCCAAAGCCTTTGAGTTGACCCTGGAACGGTTGGGGCTCAAGCCCAATGAAGCAGTGTTCATTGACGATACCAGAGAGCACGTGGAGGCGGCCCGAAAGCTGGGACTCAAGGGGATACTTTTTACAACTGCCGAAGAGTTGGAGGACGAGTTAGCTCGCTTGTTGCCTAGAGATTTCTAATCGCGAACTAGCCCCTGGCTCATGGCTACTGGATGCTTTGGTCATATGCCTGCGGCGTCATTGGGTCAGTTTAGCTGGTTAGGCCGGTTGATCCAGTTAAAATAAATATTGTCTTTACCGGCAAAACTGACTAAACGAGCTTAACAGACTAAACATACTTACTTTAGGCATTTTAGACATTTTAGTTCATTTTAGGCATTTGACATGGAGAAAAAATGGTGACAGTTGTTGACAATGACCGCATCCAAATAGACAGGCTTGAATTAGGTCCTTTTGGAACTAATTCATATATTCTCATCTGCCAAGAAACAAAGGAGAGTGTAGTAGTTGATGCCCCGGGTGCAGCAGGAATGGTTGTGGAGAGATTGCAGGAAACTCAGCCAAAATTCATCTTGATGACCCATGATCATTTTGATCATATTGGTGGACTGGTGGAGCTAAAAACGGCCCTGGAGGTTCCTGTTGCTGCGCACCTTGCAGATGCCAACAATTTGCCCCTTGAACCCGACTTACTTTTCAATGATGGGGATGAAATTTTTGTCGGAAATATCAAACTGAGGGTACTTCACACGCCGGGACACACTTTGGGTAGTCTGTGCTTTCTCACAGACAAGTATCTCATTGCAGGGGACACCTTATTTCCCGGAGGTCCAGGCAAAACACAATCACCCGATGACTTTCGTCAAATTATTACATCAATCACTAAAAAGCTCTTTGAACTACCGGAAGACATCCAAGTGTATCCTGGACATGGTGAGGCTACCACAATAAAGGAGGCAAAGCAGCAGTACGAGGTTTTTTCCGCCCGACCGCACGACCCCAATCTTTGTGGGGATGTTGTATGGACATCCTAGCATAGGGCAAAGAGCATAGAGTGAGAAGTCAGACGACAGCAGGCAGATTGCAGCTGACAGCCCCGCGACAAGCTCGGGTCAGGCGGGCAGCTAAAAATTCCGCAATCCGAAACTGGGAACCCACCCGAAGGGTGGGAGTCCGTAGGACAAACCGGGAACCCACCCGAAGGGTGGGAGTCCGTAGGACAAACCGGGAACCCACCCGAAGGGTGGGAGTCCGTAGGACAAATCTGCAATCTACAATCTACCCTATGCTCCATGCCTTCTACCAACCAATTTCTACCCGATGAAAGCCTTCTGCCAGCTCAAAATCCTCCCCCTCTGCCATCTCCCTGCACCGTTCTTTTAGCCAACCTTCCGGGTTGGGGTTAGGAAAACCTTGAACCTGGCTTTCATGGCACCTTAGTGCCGCAATTTTAAGGTCAAAGGTATCGGTTATATCGGAACGATAGTTTATGTCTTCCGCCGCCCAAAACCATATTTCATCCACATTATGGGGCTCTAGACCTTCCTCTAACAAATCAGGATAGGCAAGATGATCCCGGGAATAGGGAAAAACCGCGTCCAGGGTAACCTGGCCGGCAACGCGATGGTCGCGATGCCAGAGGTAGCGACGGTAGGGATCCGAGGTCACAACAATCTTCGGCTGATAAATCCTTATCATGCGAACTAGCTCTTTGCGGAACTCTGGCGTATCCTCCAAACCCTGATCCGGATATCCCAGAAAT
>Ga0209536_100017279_pt1 | contig 10224 bp, 10 predicted proteins | sample DeeMarSeWOR28_12_FD_187461 | JGI IMG/M metagenome (GOLD analysis project Ga0209536, IMG submission 187461) | Marine sediment microbial communities from White Oak River estuary, North Carolina - WOR-2-8_12 (SPAdes) (version 2) | ecosystem: Environmental > Aquatic > Marine > Intertidal zone >... | reverse complement strand
CAGGATTCTTCGATAAAATCTTGTCACCAAAATGTCTCCACAGATGTCGATTTTGACTATATCGAGTCCGAATAAATATCATTTTTTAACTAAATCTTGCAATTTTCAAAAAGAATAAAGGATTCAATGGACGATGCTAAAAGGCCAATTCAAGTCTTTATGAGAGAGTCTAATTAAGGGCAACTGTCGAGCCACTGGAACGCCAGAATGGTGTAGTCGTCAAAGTCTGCGTCACCATCGCAGTCTAGATCACTGTTATTATGACCACCGGGTAAACCGGACCACAGCCAGTTACCAGCAAACACCTTTAAGTCAAGCGATGTCACAGTGCTGTCGAGGTCGTAATCCGCACAACCAGTACACGCATCAGGATTAGTGAAGAGCACAAAAGACATATCCTGGCCACTTTCAGTCTGGTCAAACAGAGGTTTCCAATCCCAACTGTCCGGCTCTTTCCACCAACCTTTAACAGCATAGTCATTAAAAGTATGTTGGTGATTTGTCCAACCCCACTCATATTCGGGATCACGCGCAACATAGACAGCAACAATACTCATCCAGTATATACCTTCGGCTTGTTTCTGATAGAACCAGTTATCTCGAGGCAATTTCAAAGAATAACGGAACACTGGTTCGGCGGGGAATTCATGCGGATATTTATCGTAGCCGACAAAAACATCGTCATAGTCGTAGGCTTTGTATTCCCAGATGGGCTCATTGGGATGGCTGTACCCACCAAAGGGTGATGCGGGAGTATCGGTCCAAAATCTTAAGAGGAAGTAATCCGGTCTAATCGAAGCTGGTGCTATAGGCTTTCCCTGACAGGCCTCATAGGTGTAATCGATATATGAGCCCCACCAAGTAATAGCCGTCACTGGCTTTCTTCGTCGGCAAATCCAATCGTCTGCCACTATCAAGAGTGGATTCGGCTCTAAATTTCCATCTGAATTCTCCTTAGCCCATGTGTTTACATCCTCGTAATGCGGCCAGTTCCGCAGTCCTGTGAAGGGCTGTTGCCACTTGACCGAGTCACCATTGGTTTGGAGCGCAAAGGCTGCATCGTAGCTTTCATTCTCATATTCGAGGGGCGTGATTTGGCTGGGATTGATAATCAAATCTTGATGCAGGTCTTCATCAATTTTTACTGTTACGGCATCATCCATCCATGACCATGGCCGAGTTTTCCAACCCCACGGATACAGAACGTCCTCAGCTTCATAGACAGCAGCAATGCTTACCCAGAAGATATCATCAGAAGTATGTTTTAGGTGCAGATTTTTCAACAAATAAAATTCTGATGTGGCAAAATAATGGCGGTAATCCCATTGAATGGACAGAATTTACAATCGATAGCAGTTTTGCAGGAGCTCATGAATGGCTGTCAGCCCTAAAATCATCAGTAAAAAAAACTTAAAATACTAATAACTGATCACTTGGTTGCCTTATAAATCACATAGGAAATACCCGCGCTGGCGGCAGCACCCAGCAACGAACAGCCGCAACTGACTAGCGCAAATACAATCAACATTACCCAGGCAGCAATGATGTTTTTATTTTTCACTTTGCTTACTCCTTTAACTGAAGATAGTTAACCTATTTTTTCTTTTTGGCCTTCTTTTTTGCCTTTTTTTTATGCGGCGTGCAAACCTTACACATTAGTATCACCTCCTTCTGATGCTTTTTTCGCGCTCGGCGAGAGTCGAACTCGCAACGCCTAGCTCCGAAGGCTAGCGCTCTATCCATTGAGCTACGAGCGCTGAATTTTACGCCAATGCAAAACCTCAAATTATTTCACATTTCTCCCCTAAAATCCCCTTAATCTTTTCTAGCTTGCCTTTATCCACGGCAAGACAATTATTTTCGGCGGTAGAACGCACCGGAGAATTAAGCTGAATTTTCTGCGGATTTATTTGTTCGATTATTTCATTCAGCTTCTTTATCTGTCTTAAATCGTCGTTTATCCCGCGCACTAACATCACCTCAAGCCAGATTTGTTTAGAGAACTCCTTCCTTAGGCTAATCAATCCCTGGATGATCTCCTCCAGACGCAGTGATTCGTGGGGGCGGTTGATACGCATAAAAACCTCTGGGCTTGGGGCATCCAGAGACGGAATAATTAAATCTGCCGTACTTATGGCCTTGCGCACATCCGGATTGTTCAACAAAGAGGCGTTAGTAATCACGGCGACAGCAACGGCCGTAATTTTCTTTATTTCTGTGATTAACTGACCGATCTTACTGTTTAAGTTCGGCTCTCCTGCACCGGAAAAACTGATGTAATTTAATATCTGGGCTAGCTGGGAATTATTTTTCAACCAGACACCCAACTCCTGGATAACCTCTTCTGTTTTTATATACTCTCTTACCTCAGTTGTCCTGAGGGTAGTTTTGCCCAGCTGGCAATAAACACAGTCAAAACTGCATACTTTGCAAGGGGTTACAGTAATACCTAAAGATAAACCTAATCTCCGCGACTTTACCGGTCCATAAATATATTTCATATGGGGGGGCAAACAAAACCCCACCTTCCTCAAAAATCAATTAATCAGAAAGGTGGGGTGTATTAGAAATATATCTTACCTTATTTCTATGACGCAGTTCTGGGAGCCGAAGTTATTGTTAACCATCCAGGTACATTGAGGATCGTTAATCCAGTTACCGTCAACCACGAATTTATATTCGTACTTGCCGGGCCTTAATTTGGTGGCGGCCATCCAATTGCCCCTGCTATCCTTCTTTGCCATTAATTTCTTGGAGCTCCAATTATTAAAACTGCCGGCAACGCTGACCTTCTTTGCCTCTGGTGCATATAACCTAAACGCTGCATCCTTTGTACTAGCTGTCCTTGGCATTTTCTCCTCCTTTTCACAGTAAGTGAACGCCGACCTATCCGATAAGGTCGGGCGTTAACACAGTGGGCGGTACGCCGACCTATCCGATAAGGTCGGGCGTTAACACAATAGGTGAAACTCCGGCCCTATCTGGCCGGATAGTAACCTTATTTATACACAATTACTGCTTTGCTGTCAAGTCCTTTTATATCGCAACGATAGCCAACCCCTTCTTATTCGCTAACTTTACGCTTGGGTCGCGATCGATAAAAAGAGTTTTACCGGCCTCGATAGCTAGACAGGCCGCCTTTATCCTGATAAGGTTTTTTACTGTATTCAAACCCACTACCGGAATATCAAAGCGCTTATCTTGCTTAGGCTTACTCACTTTAACCAGCACTATTCCGGCCCTGGCAAGCCTGCCGGCGCGCCGAATAAGGTTATCCGTGCCTTCCAAAGCCTCTACTGCTACAATTGCCTTATTTTTCACCGCCACGGTCTGACCTATATCTAAACATCCTACCTCTTTAGCTAAATCAAAGCCGAAGTATATGTCTTCCCAGAGGTTAAAATCCGGCTCTTTCTTAGTCAGGGTAGCTTTCCCCGGCATATGCTCCTGCATAAAAAGGGTGGAATCCAAAAGCTGTAATCCAACTGATTCCAGTCTCCGGGCAATTGCCCCGAAAATAGTATCTGCCCTCTTATCTACTATGCTTTCTAAAAGTTCTTTGATTTCAGGTGAGTTTCTGACTTCCTTGCTAAATAACCGGCGCGGACTAATCTGGCCGGCCATCACTACATTTACTACGCCTTCTTCTTTAAAAATATCGAATGCCTGAGAAAAATCCTTTAACTTTATCCAATGGATCTTATCGACAAATTTTTTTAGGCCGGGAGAGGTATCGCGCTCTACTGCTACAGCGACAATATGGCAACCCTTTCTTTTGGCTGCTTGCGCAAAGAGTATGGGAAACTTTCTGTTTCCGGCAATCAAGCCTATTTTGTCCATTTTCGACTGTCGTTTATGGTTTCTTGTCAGTGGCTTTCGCTTACGGACTCGCTAAGCCCCAAGTGAACCTTGCGGCAGGAACGCACTACGCCCCTTTGAGAATTTTTTACGAAATCTATAAGATAGTTAACTTCGCTATTGCTAGAGACTTCCTGCTCTAATCTTTCCAGGGCGTGTTTTGTAGAAAGGCCGGAATTAAACAAGATCTTAAAAGCCTGCTTAAGCTTACTAATGGATTCTCGGGAATAACCGTTGCGTCTTAGGCCAATTAGGTTTAAACCATAAACCCGCGCCGGGTGTCCGTCGCAGGTAGAGAAAGGAGGAATGTCCTGGACTACTTTAGAGCAACCTCCGATAATGGATAACTTGCCCACGCGTACAAACTGATGTATGGCTACCAGTCCTCCAATCACTGCCTTATCTTCCAGGGTAACATGGCCGGCAAGGGTGCCGCTATTTGCGACAATACAGTCGTTACTTACCAGACAATCGTGGGCAATATGGGAATAAGCCATAAAAAGGTTGTTATTACCGATTACGGTCTTGCCGCCGTCTTTTGTTGCCGGATTAAAAGTTGCGTATTCCCGAATAATATTATTGTCGCCGATCACTAAAAAATTATTCTCTCCCTTATATTTCAGGTCCTGCGGTCGGCTGCCGATTACCGCTCCGGTAAAAACCTCGCAGTTTTTTCCAAGAATAGTATTGCCCTCGATAACGCAATGCGCGCCGATCTTAGAACCAGCGCCGATCGTCACTTTATCACCGATTAGGCTGTATGGTCCGATAGAAACATCGTCACCTAATTTTGCTTTTTGAGAAACCTGGGCTGTTTTATGAATGGGCATTTTATTCCTTACTAGGCATCCGCAAGCACAAACTTCAAATCTGCTTCCGCCACCAACTTATTATTTACAAAAGCCTTGGCGGAAACCTGACCGGTACGCGATTTGATCTTACCCGCCTCTACCTCCAGGATCAGCTGATCGCCGGGAACCACGGTCTTTCTAAATTTAGCATTGTCAATAGACATAAAATAAGCAAGTTTGCCCCTGTTTTCTTCCGGAGAAAGCATCATCACTCCACCCACCTGGGCCATAGCCTCAATAATTAAAACCCCGGGCATCACCGGCCTGCCGGGAAAATGCCCTTGAAAGAAATAATCGTTTATAGTAACGTGCTTTAGGCCGGTTGCCTTTTTACCCTTCTCTAAATGCAGGATTTTGTCTACAAAGAGAAATGGATGTCGGTGCGGAAGAATGCGCATAATCATCTCTATATCCAATTCCTGGGAATCCTGGGGATGAAAATCTGTCCCCACGCCTGCCAAGGAATATCTTTTTTTCTGCTGATGGATTTTCTCTGCCATTTTCAGATTAAGTGCGTGCCCACTCCTAAGGGCGATGATATGTCCTGCGATAGGACATCCCACAAGATACAAATCGCCCAATAAATCCAAGACCTTGTGCCGAACAAACTCGTCTTCGTAGCGCAACTTGTTTTTTACTACGCCGTGCTTTCCTACCACCAGGGTATTGTCATAATTTGCTCCACGGCCTAGACCCTGATATTGCAGGAGATTAGCCTCATCCTCCAGGCAAAAAGTCCGGGAAGAAGCTAACTGCCTGGCAAAGGTGTCGCCATTTAAATCCAATTCTAAGAATTGCGCCTTCAACAGAGGATGGTCGTAGTTTAAGGTATAAGAAATTTTGAATTCCCGAGACGGCAATGCCACAATAGAAGCGCCTTCATCCTCTACGTAAATAGCCTCTTTAATCGTAAAAGTCTGCCTGGCCTTTTCTTGTTCTTTAATTCCGGCCTTGGAAAGCAGTTCAAAAAAGCCCTGACTGCTACCGTCTAAACCCGGAACTTCGTTATTGTCCATCTCAATCAAAAGATTGTCAATTTTTAAACCGGCCAAAGCTGCCATCAGGTGCTCGATTGTATGTATCTCGACCTCATCCCGGCCAATTGAAGTCCGGCGCAGACTACAGGCATGGGCAAGTAAATAGTCTAACGTAGCATATACCGCTGGATGGCCAGATAAATCCTTGCGCACAAATTTAATCCCGCAGTCTAGCCCCTGCGGCTTAAAAGTAATATTAACTTTATTGGCGGTATGCAGACCTATTCCCTCAAGCGAAACTTCTTTTTCTATTGTTCTTTGTTTTTCCATAATTTAGCTTCCAATTCTTCTATTTTCTTTTTCAGCTCCGTAACCGTATTATATAACCGGGGTAAATTCTGCACGCAGGCATTGACACGCTTGGCAGTCTCCTGTGGCTTGGCCGGATAGCCCCACACATAGGAACCCGCCGGCACGGATTTGCTTACGCCGGACTGCGCCATCACCACCGCATTATCTCCTATCTCGACATGCCCTACTACACCTACCTGGCCGGCAAGGGTCACGCCTTTACCGATTACGGTACTGCCGGAAATCCCCACCTGCGCTACGATAATCGAGTTTTCTCCAATCACTACATTGTGGGCGATGTGTACAAGATTATCAATCTTTGTGCCGCGGCCGATAATAGTCTTGTCAAAACGCGCGCGGTCAATAGCCGCATTGGCGCCGATCTCCACGTCGTCCTCGATTACTACAGTCCCTACCTGCGGCACCTTATGATGCCTGCCTTCCACGTTAACATAACCAAAACCATCAGATCCGATAACCGAACCGCTATGTATAATCACGTTGTTACCAATACTGATGCGTTCGCGTAAAGAAACGTTGGGATAAATAAGACTGTAATTTCCGATCTCGGTATCATGCCCGATAAAACAACCGGAATAAATAACAGTCTCTTCTCCTATTTTAACGTTATCCTCAATGACCGCGTAAGGGCCGATGGCTACGTTTTTACCCAGAGAAACATTTTTACCGATAACCGCAGTCTGGTGTATTCCCTTAGGATGCACGGTGTGGTCGGGTGAGATAAAAGAGACAATCTTTACAAAAGCCATAGAGGGATTATCGGTGCGGATTACCGGTATAGACGCATCAACTACATCCCGCCCGGTAACTACTGCAGAAGCACGGGTCTTTTTTAAAAGCGGTAGATATTTAGGATTAGCCAGAAAGGTAATATCGCCCCGAGAGGCCTCTCTAATACCTGAAACACCGCTAATTACTATATGTCCGTCTCCTACTAATTCGCCACCTACAAATGCCGCCAGCTCTTTTAAGGTCTTGCCCATATGTATAAAAAGTTATTTCTTATAAGCCTTATTCAACATGCCTATAATCTTATCGGTGATATCCATGCTTTTGGTCTGATAAACCAGTACCCGGTCGTTAAATACGAGGGTGTAGCCTTCTTTTTCCGCGTATTTTCTGACCGTCTCTTCAATATCTTTTAGTATCTCGCGCATCTTTTCATCCTGCTCTTTGCGCAGGTCGGTCTGTTGCTGGCGGTCAAATTCCTGTAGTGATTTAAACTTCTCCTGCAACTCTTTGGTCTTTGCTTCTTTTTCTGCTTCGCTTAATAATTGTAGTTTTTCCTGCATCTGCTTGAGTTCATCAGTCTTTTTTGTTCTCTCTGTTTCATAAACGCCTTCTTTTTTCTCCAGGACCTTATCATAATCTTTAGTTTTGTTGTAATCGGCAAAAATCTTGCTTAGGTCCACGTAGGCAAACTTATCCGCGGCATGCGCTAAACCGACCAAAGCTACTATACCTAAAATAACTCCCGCTAAAAATACCCCTCTCTTCATTACTACACTCCTTTCAATGAGCAGATGATTTATGGAGCACGGAATGTGCGACATAAATCATAGCGATTTTGTTTTACATAGTTTCCCGCGTCTGCGAATTGATCCCGAGCGTGCTTAAAATTTTGAGTCTATACGCGAGGGACACATGTCTCTAAAACCCATGACTCATGCTGAAATGAAACCTGCCGCTACCCTTTTCCTCCTCACCTGGCTCCGTATCTAACGGAATACCGTAATCCAGCATAATCGGACCGATAGGCGTCTTAAGCCTTAACCCCACCCCAACTCCAGAATACAAATCGCCTTCGCCAAGATCTTCTCTTCTGGCCCATACGTTTCCTGTATCATAAAAAGCAGCCAGCTTGAGAAATTCAAATATGGGGTAGGTATATTCTACATTACCGATCAACATGGCCTCGCCCCCCAGCGGATCATCGGTAATACTATCTATGGGGCCGATCTTTCTTTCGTGATAACCTCTGATGGTATAAGCACCACCGGCAAAGAATCTTTCATATATAGGAATAAATTCGGAATCTTCGGTGGAATCGCCAATACCTACGCGTGCCCTGAATTCCAGAACTGACCCTTTGAATAAAGGCAGGTAATGGGAGGCGCGACCGAAAACTTTCCAAAAATCCTTATCGCCGCCAAGCCCTCCCCCGGCAGACTGCACGGAGGCGCTAAATACGTTTCCTCTTCTGGTATCAAATCTATTATCTCGACTGTCAAAAGTAAACATAAGCTCTACGCTACTGATTTTATTCTCTCCTTCCTCTCTCTTTAGATCATTAGTGGCGTCTTCGTTGACATTGGAAATTTCCAGGATATCGTAACGATAGGTAAAATCGGTCCTGATATACTCGGTTATCTCTTTGCCCAAACGCAGATCTCCGCCGGTGATCTTTTCGTCATAGCCGTAACCGATATCGGATTCTCTTTCGCGTTCGCGCCTGTAACCGTCAAAACCAAAAGAAATGGGGTTACCTAAAAACCACGGCTCGGTAAAGCTTAAGTCGTAACCGCTGTTTATTGTGCCCACGGAAAGGCGTAATTTTAAATTTTGCCCCGCACCGGTAAAGTAAGGGAAATTTTTCCAGTCAAAATTCTTCTGTTCGATCTCAAGGAATCCCACGAATTGATCCACCGTACTATATCCCCCGCCGAAGCTAAAGGCACCAGTCTTGGATTCCTTAACGTCTACTATCAGGTCCTTTTTGTTCGCTCCTGCCGTATCCTGAGTATCGTAGCTTACTTCCTGGAAAAATCCCAGATTCTGTAACCTCTCTTTACTGCGCCTTAACTTCTGTCCGTCAAACTTATCACCGGGGTAAATCCTTAGTTCCCGACGAATCACCAGGTCTTTGGTCTTAGTATTACCCTGAACCTTGACCTTGTCTACGTACACCACTTCATTCTCGATGATGTTATAGGTTACATCGATACGGCCCGTATAAGGATTCAGGGCGGTAAAGTCGTTTATCTGCGCCATAATGTATCCGCGGTCAAAATATAAACCCTGGATTTCTATGATATCTTGCTTTAGGGCTTCCTGACTAAAAGGCTCACCCGGCACGGCTTCCTTTAACTTAAGCAAAATTTCATCTTCAGAGATATCACGGTTACCTTCAATGTTAATGTTACCGACGAGATATCTCTTGCCTTCTTTTATCCTAATAAAAACATATAAAAGATACGCCTTCTTCTCGTCAGGCCTAATCTCATACTCCACCGCAACATCCGAAAACCCCGCCCGGGCATAAAAAACTTTCAACCTATTCATATCCTCTTTTAATACCTCTTCTTTTAACACGCCGGGGTTAAAAAACCAGGCGCGCCTGGTTTTTATCAAACGCAGAATGCGCCTGTCGGAGAAGGCGTTGTTTCCGCTTACAAAGATATTCTTAATCCTTATTTTTTGGCCTTCAAAAACATTAAATTTCACTTTGGCTTTGTTGGTATCTTTATTAACCGAGACGTCATACTTGACCTCTGCCTGGTTAAAGCCTTTCTTTTCATAAAGATTTTTGATAGTGTTTAGATCTTCGGTTAAGCTTGGATAATCCAGGTATTGCGTCTCCTTGGACTTCAGGGACTCCCTTAGCTTTTCTTCTTTAATAAACGGCCGCTTGATCCCGGAAAACGTAATCTCCTCGATTATCGGACGCTCAACCACAGTCACGATGACCTTAAGGCCATCCTTGTAATCTGCGGAATCAATCTTGATATCGCTAAAAAAACCCAAAAGATATAGCCGTTTCAAATCTTCGCTGATTATGTTTTCCGAATAAGGACTGCCTATGCGCGTTTTCATTTTTGAAATAATCACGTTGCTACTGATAGCCTTGTTGCCCTTTATCTGTATTGCCGTCACTGTCTTCTTAAGGTCTTGCCGGGGAAAAGCCATTGCCTCTTCCTCTTGGGGTGCGCCGAGCTCCTGAGAAAAACTGATTGCGGGAAGAAGTAAAACCAATAAACAGATTACGCTGAACCTAATGATTGTGCGCATTTTTATTCCATCGGGGCTAAATTTTCGAATCTGGTGTATTCCTTGATAAAAGCCAGTTTCATCGACCCCACCGGGCCGTTACGCTGCTTGGCAATGATAATCTCGGCTATTCCCTGATTATCCTGCGTGGGATTATAATATTCTTCTCTCAATATAAG
>Ga0209536_100017277_pt1 | contig 10224 bp, 5 predicted proteins | sample DeeMarSeWOR28_12_FD_187461 | JGI IMG/M metagenome (GOLD analysis project Ga0209536, IMG submission 187461) | Marine sediment microbial communities from White Oak River estuary, North Carolina - WOR-2-8_12 (SPAdes) (version 2) | ecosystem: Environmental > Aquatic > Marine > Intertidal zone >... | reverse complement strand
CAACCGACACACCGAGGACCGCGACAAACATGACAAAGCCGGACGGGTGCACCGGGTCAACGGTGCCGGTCACTAAGAACAACTTGAACGCCATTAACCCGCCAATCGGCATAAACGAGTCCACGGACGCGGGCCGCTCCACAAAGGGATGTCCCGGCTGCTCGAAATGCAGTACAAAGTGATAGAACTGGTAACCGATGAAGAGGGAGATAAGGACAAAAGCCAGCTGGACCGCATACCTGAGAATGCGGAGATATGATCGTTGCTGTTGCATCTAAATAGTATACTTACACGGCCAGTTCGGTTTTATGATGTGGGTCATATGCTGAGGCAGGATGAAGCGCAATAGCAAAGGAAATTCTCATTGTTCACACAATGCTCCGCTTTCCATGTAATCACCGTATCCATAAAATTCCACTATTAATTCCATAAACCCGACGTGATGAAAGTGCCTGCAAAATTGACGTGATTTGACGTATTTTGGTGTGATTTAATAACTTATGGTAAGATGTAAGTACCCAAATCTAATAAAAACGGGCGATTAGCTCAGCGGGAGAGCGCTGCCTTTTTACGGCACAACACAGGATGTCCTCAACAAATATTTTCTTAAGGATTTCGTCTTGCTCAATGAGCTTCAATAAAAGAAGATAAATTCATGTTATAAATAAGGCTAACGAATCGCTCTATCAGCGATTGATATGATTTATCAATATGACTGAAGTAGAATTTGATTGAACAAATATACATTATCATCAGAATTGGTGACAGTAGCAGACTAACACTTTCATCAACTTATCTTCAAAACTCAGATTCTGAGAATGTATTGATTACGGGAAATAATGTTCAGTACAAAAATGAAATCGTTAATGAGCTTGCTTAAATCTCCTTCTTTTAAGTCAATGTGGAGTGGCGTTGCATTTATTTTATTGTTTTACTCTTAAAGACTCAATTCTTTCGTGAACAGATTTATAACTATTTCCTATATCTGGGGGAGATGAGGGAGAACTAGGATTATTCTCCTTATATTCTTTGCTTAAAATTTCTACAATTTTTGAAATATCATTTTTAACATTATTATTAGGGGTTTCCTTTTCAATGATTGATTGAATTTTCAATAATTCTTTCTTTATAATTTCCGTTTGTTCATTGTCTAGATCTATTTCAAGGCATTTATTCCAATATTCAATTGCTTTCTCATAATTTTCTTTATCAAACCGATAGACAACACCAATATTAAAATTTGCATTATAAAAGCGTGGATCTATTTCAATCGCTTTTTCTAGAGATAAAATTGCTTCTTCTATTAAACCTACTTTTCTATACATCACTCCTAAATCTGCCAGTACATGTTTATTATTCTTATCAAATGACAATGCCTTTTTGTATGCATCTATAGCTTGATAAGGTTTTTCAAGATCATAAAATAAGTTTCCCTGATTTATCCAGTATTGGCTATCTTTATTAACATTATCTGATGACTTATTATTTATCTTTACCTCGCTTAATGGAGTATTGTCTATTTTTTCCGTATTAGTTTTACTAAAATAAAAAAACAAACTTGGAGCAACAATAAGAAAGACTATTGCACCAACCCCAGCCCAGATATATCTAGAATTTCCTGTCTTTTTTCCCTTAATTTTCTGTATTTGATTTTGTCTTTTAATGGTATCACTTATTAAAGGGTTCTTTATTCTTTCTTCACTGACAAGTTTTGTTTTTTTCGTTTCTTTAGAATTTAACCTTAGCCATGCAGAAGGAGGAGGATAACAGTTTTTGTCATCGTCTGCTAATAAACGATTTAGGTCCAACAAATTCCTTTTTAATCCCTCAGAAACAAAGATCTCCCATCCATAAATCTCCAGAATATGATCATCAATGTTGCCAATAGAACAATTCCCCTCGCCCAATAACCTCGCTGCCTCGTTTGCAGCCTGAAAAGCTTCAGTTTCCCAACTTCCAAGTGAACCTAACCAACCAAGACCAAAAACCAAATTCCTTGGCATAACACCAATACTGGAGTTACTTAAACGAGTCAGAACAAATTCAATCATTGAAGGGGGAGGATTCTTTTCAGCATACGTTTTTAGCGCCTGGAAATGCCTCTTCATGCTCTCTAGGGATGGAAACAATACATAATTGAAGGTCGCATCATTTGTCTTTTCTGATAGTTGGTATCGTTTTTTATTACCAAATGGGCGAGATTGGGCGAGGTAATCTAAAACATCAGGGATATTAGTGTTGCCCTGAGATTTCCTTTTATGAGCATCCAAAAGGTTAAAAATTTCAGTTGTTCCAGGAATATGCTTATTTGCTCTTGCTCTTGAGATTTCATAAGCTGTTTGCCCGTTATGGGAGCGTGACGGAGAATTGATGTCCGAACCATGCGAAAGCAAAAATTTGACCATGCCTAAATTAGACTCAATGATTGCCCGATGAAGGGGTGTTTGTCCAAATACGGTTCTCCCATCAATCTTAGCGCCTCTCCTCACGAGAACTTCGGCGACGGAATCCCCGTTTTTAAACAAGGTGCATGCGTAGAGGGGTGTCCAATCTTCTGTCTTGTCAGGTTGGTTAACATCGCAACCGTGCTCAATCAGCAACTCGACAATTTCTGGACACAAGCGAGAATGCCAGGCCAGAGAAATTGCCATATGCAATGCGTTTTCACCATCTGAGGTTAACTTATTAGGATCTGCTCCATGTTTTAACAAGATTTTAGCAACTTTAACGTGGCCGTTCCTCGCAGCATAATGCAGAGGAGTACGTCCATTCGGACCGATACGATCAACATCGATACCTGCTTCAAGCAAATTTAAGACACCATTTTCATCACCAACATCTGATGCGGCATGCAGTGGGTATTCCTCTTCAAATCCCATTTGTACCTCCAATCCAACGTCTGATAATTAATGAAAACGAACAGTCTTAATGATCTGTCCCACATCATTGTACTACACTTAGAGTAATACTTTACGGTAATGTTTTGTTGCTTCTATATAAGCGCAATAATCCTAACTCCATTTATTAACATTTGCATGGGGTCACGTCATGGGGTCAGGTCTTGTTTCGTGCACGTCATGGGGTCAGGTCTTGTTTCGTGCAAAAGAGTAAAATGCAAGACTCACCGTTCGAGCTGTTTAAACCGTTGCAACCGCTGCAACTGATGCAGCGTCTGTGTACAATGCGTAGACCTGACCCCACCCATACCCGAGCTGTCTTGTGATACAAAGGTTAATTCGCTGTGATACATTTGTGATCAATTCCTGTTATTTTATAATTAATTGGAATTTATTCCGGGCTTTATGAGGGTAAAAAAGCTCTTTTTACCCGGAAAGGCAAAATGCAGAAGGAACATAAGTACAGTCTGTGCATAGCAATTGTCTTCATCATGTTTACAGGATCATTATTCATGAGCGGCACGGAGAATAGTGAAGCAGTCGATGCAGGCAGCCAGCCAATTGAAATAGGACTGGTAAACTGGGGAAGGGATTTCAAAGAGGCCCTTGCACGCTCCAGTCATGAAGGAAAGCCGGTGCTTGTCCTGTTCCAGGAGGTGCCCGGCTGTTTGGGAACGCAGGAGTTCGGCAGGGACGTCCTGTCCCACCCGCGTATTGTTGAGGCCATCGAAAATGAATTCGTTCCTGTAGTTATCTACAACAACCGGGAAGGACGGGATGCTGAGATTCTTGCGCACTACAATGAACCCGCATGGAACTACCAGGTACTAAGGTTTCTTGACAGTTCCGGCGTCGATATTATTCCCCGCAAAGACCGTGTCTGGACACGTGGCGCTGTTGCAAACCGCTTGATCGAGGCGCTGAGGGCAGCAGGGAGAAATGTTCCCGCGTACCTGCATGGTCTTGCCCTTGAAGAGGCCGGGGACAAGTGAAGTTCAAAGGGGAGGGTATGAAAAACAAACTGGCAATTATTCTGTTAACAGCCGTACTGCTCAATGCTTCTCATGCCGCAGCTGCCAAAGCGATATTTGCCGGCGGGTGTTTCTGGTGCATGGAAGCAGATTATGAAAAACTTGAGGGGGTAACAGATGTGATCTCCGGATTTACCGGAGGAGCTATGAAGAATCCGACCTACTACGGCAATCATCAAGGTCACCATGAAGCTGTTGAAATAACCTATGATCCGGACAAGGTCAGTTACCAGGACCTGCTGAACTATTTCTGGGTCAATATCGATCCATTTGACGGCAGAGGACAGTTCTGTGATAAAGGCCCCGAATATTTAGCCGCTATTTTCGTTGCAAACGACACAGAACGGAAATTTGCTGAAGAATCCAGAAGGAAGGTTGTTGAACAATTTCCCAACCAGAAAGTTGTAACGCCAATTTTAAATGCATCCACCTTTTATCCCATTAAAGGTGATGAAATTCATCATCAGGACTACTATATAAAAAGCCCGGTTCGCTACAAGATCTATCGCTGGAATTGCGGTCGCGACGAACGGTTGAAAGAGATCTGGGGGGATAAGGCAATGAAACTGCCATCAAAATCCCGATGACCCATGATCGTCATTAGAGCCTGTGTTTATCTGACAAAATGCTGAAATGCGTAGATGTGACACCTCTTGCACTGCAAGCCGTTGCAACTGTTGCAACCGTTTAAGTCGCTTGCGCGCCTGCGAACGTACGATCTTTCACGCGTGTGATCTTCAGCGCTGACCTGTCCTATGTCAAGGGCTGACCCCTGTCCCTCATGATACTTTTCTCTCATAAATTATGCACGATGCAAGACCTGACCCCAGTTCTTCAGATAAATTTATATTATCAGTAAGGCGGACGAATAGCTCCCTCGGCTATTTATTCATGATATCAATAGAGCTGACTAACGGCTCTATCAACGATTGATATGATTTATTGTCAGGATTGACGAATGTGTAAAGACAACGATTCCATTACCAGTAATGATTTGCATAGACATTGCCATTTTGTATCCACACTGCAATGGCATCTCCGCTTCCATGTACGGCAACTTGTGGAGAGGAAGCAGTCCCTGTATCCGATTCTATCAATACCGCCGTATCCCAGCCTGTACCCGTGACATAGCGGTTTGCATAGATGCTGTTATATGCTCCATCATATTGCTGCCACACTGCAACAGCATTTCCACTTCCATCTACTGCAACCTGCGGAGCAGCAGCAGTCCCCGTGCCTGATTTTATTAGTACTTCCGTATCCCAACCTGTACCAGCGATATAGCGGTTTGCATAGATGTTGCCATTATCTTCCCATACAACAATGGCGTTCCCGTTTCCATCTACTGCAACCTGTGGAGCAACATCAAACGGTGACCCACTTATCTGTGTTTCCGCGCTCCAGCCTGTACCGACAATATAGCGGTTAGCATAGATACCGATCGAATGATCCCATACCGCAAAAGCTCCGCTCCCATGTACTGCAACGTGCGGAAAGGAAGTCTGTCCGCTATTATTGTATTCTATCTCGATACTAGTATCCCAGCCTGTACCTGTGACATAGCGGTTTGCATAGATGCTGTTATATGCTCCATCATATTGATGCCATACCGCAACAGCGTTGCCGCTTCCGTCTACTCCAACCTGCGGAGCAGCAGCATTCCCCGTATTGTATTCTATTAGGATTGGCGCATTCCATCCTGTACCAACAACATATCGACTCGTATAAATGTTACCAGATTGTGCCCACACTGCAACAGCGTTTCCACTTCCATCTACTGCAACCTGCGGAGAATCAGCAGCAATCGCAGAGACTTCTAAAAATATTGGTACACTCCAGTGTCTCTGGTTTTCAAGTGCTGTGATTCGTGCATCAAGGGCAGCAATCATTGTGTCAACTTCTACCCGGGAGTATTTGTCAAGATCGGTTACTTGAGACTCCGTTATGGTTATTCCAGTGCTTTTATCCCATGCTGAAAACACAGGGTCTATCTCATTTGCATTTGTGAAATGATTCAGGTCTGTAATCTGTGATTCGATGATTGATATCCCCGAACTCCTGTCCCACGCTGAAAATAGAGGATCAGTTTCTGAGTAGCCAGTTAGTGTTCCACCAATAGTCATGTTCCCGATCACCATTACGTCACCGTTGAAGTATCCAGCCCATCCGGTATCGCTGTTGCCATATACAGCAAAATTGTTAGCGCTGTACCCAAAAACACCTATTGAACTTGTGCTGACTCCATATACTCCATAGCCACTCGCACTTTGTCCATATACTCCATAGCTGAGATGACCAAGTATTCCATAATTTGTATTGCCAAGCGTGGTATTCTCGCCATACACCCCTACTCCTCCAGTATCAGCGGCTATCCCATATATAGCTCTCTCACCAGAAGCTCCCGTTACTTCTAAATTTCCTAAGGCCGAAGCTCCAGTTGTAACGTTGCCATTGTCGTCAATTGACACATCATTGGCAAAGACCGTCATGCCAAGCAGAATAAATGCTGTGATAAAGGTCATTATGCCCGTTTTCATGAAAATGCCTCCTCAATGTGAAATCTCTTTTGAATACCTATTGTTATCTTTTCCGGACAAGATGCGTCGGATCTGAAGATCTCTATTACTTCTCTTTTATATTTTACAACTCGAAGAATTATTTGTTAAGAAAATATTTATTGTATTTTGAAGTTCGATGACAGGGATAGCAATCTGATAAGACCATTGAAATCCTTGATATCAGAGGGATACCTTCAGATTAAGGGGGGATTCATAGCTGTTAACAACTACGTACAATCTGCATATTCCAGCACACATCTGACTTAATGATAAGATGGGAAACTCAACGAAATCGCCCGCCGGAACCCCAGAAATCCTTTGAAAACTCGACTTATTTATAATATCAATGAAGCGGGCGAATATCTCTCTCAGCTATTTAACATATCGAGTCATGGGGTCAGGTCTTGTTTCGTGCAGAATGTGGAGAGGAACGGGGTCAGGCTTAAAAATTGAGCATCCGTGGGTCGGGTCTACACATTATACACGCGTAATTGCTTCAGCAACTGATAAATACTATTTCTGAGCGATGTCCAGGGTCTGATCTTTAATCATGAGAGGTTTTCTGGTAATCTATTATTAACTAACTGCATCAGAAAGGGTTTTATTTTGATTGAGTGGATAACAGATAACTGGATCCCGATATTGTGCATAGGAGCATTTATCGCCTTGCAGCTTTCAGGTTATGGATGAGGCAGATCATGTCATATCGGGAAAGATGACGAACAAAAAAAGAATTGATCAAAAGACCCGGGGTTGCCCTTGAATTTGTCCATTACAAGAAACGGCCAGAGGGTCAGTGGGACCGGTGTCAGGTCTTTAAAAATTAAGACACATCCCTTATTTTATTACGATACATTTAGAAAATATGGGATCTGTCCCAAAACCATCTTAACGCGTTCAGTCCTGAACCTTCCCTGAATCAATCGAAGGGGGATAACAGCAACGGTTACAACTATATCAATTCATTATACTCCTTCATCGTCTGTTGTATCTTTCTCAAAAGACGGGCCTTGAGGGAACGGCCCGCGATCTCATCCTGCATTATCGGTCTCCATTTGCCGGGCACGAGGACCTGGGATTCAATAAACCGGTTGGTTATGTCCTGAAGCTCCTGCCTGTTCGCGCGCTCCTTCAGCTTCATGATCTCACAGATTACCCAGCTGATGCCGTCGCCTGTGCTGCGGTATACATAGTTTATGACAGAGGAACGTTCGGCCACGGTGCGAAGGGTCCTGCCTTCAACGTTGCCCGCGGCCCGGATGAGACGGCGGTATAACTGCTGAAAGCTTTCGGCCTTTTGCCTGCGGGTCTCTGTGAGCCGGAGATCGGCGGTATCCGTATAGGAAGCGGCCATGATCTCGCAGAATTGTTCAGCGGGCATGAGCGGCCATTCCCCCCTTCTCCGGTGTTCCAGGAAATAGCGCGGCAGTTCCCTCAGAACATGGCGCACCAGAAATACGGGCGGGTGATCGATGCCGTCAGCCACTTCTTGTGTCCCGGTCGCTGTTTTTACGTCCTCAAAGTAGTTGAGCGCCCTGCGGAACTCCTGAACCGTGCCTTCCTCTTTTTTCAGAAGCCGGTCCGCCTGTCCGGGCGTAAAGCCTGTCCTCCAGAGCATTCTCTTCAGGCGTTCACGGGTGAAGCAGGTATCAAAGAGAGAAAGAGAGGGATCGTTGCTGAACGCTGAAAGCGGCCTGTATCTCTTTGATATGATCCAGCGGACAGCCTGGGCGAAAGTCTGCACCGTCCGTCTGGCCCAGAATCTCTGCTCGGTCAGGCTTGTGGAAAAACCTTCAACGTCCTCATAGCGATATTTATTGTGCTTGGCTGCAAAGCGGCGGATCGATCCGTAATCAAGGAGAGCGCCGCTGGCGAGCATGTTGTCCCCGTCCCAGGCGAGCCATGAAAAAATATACTCCTCTTCGAGCACGGCAGCCAGCTTCGCGTAGGTGCGCGCGACATAGTCAAGGGCCGCGAGATACCGCTCTTTGCCTGGAGCGGGCAGGGACAAAAAACCGTTTTCCTCCTGACGCCTGAGAAAAAAGTCGAACGACGCCTTCAGTTCTTTCCGGTGCCCTGACCGTAAATACCGGAAGATATGGGCCGGTCGAATAAGGTTCGGCGCCGTACGTACCCCGATGGCTGACCGGTCATTGAAATCAATGACCGTCAGACACCGCTCCGTGGGGATGCCGGACCGGTAAAAGATCTCGGACATTACCGCAGCGGCGAACATTTCATCCGCATCGGCCAGACCCGAGGCGTAGCCGTAGTAGTTCTCACCTGTTTTCAGAGGATGCCCGGCCTCCTGCGCTCCGGGGCTTAATATCGTGGCCCCGGTGCCGCAGCTCGACACATCAAAGGTCATTCCCCCTCTGCTGATACAGCCGTTCCAGATGCTCCGGCCGTCACCCGACGTCTCACCTTTTTTATTCCTGTGCTGCAACTGCAGATAACGGGTGGCCATATAGGGACGGTCTTTTACGGAATGCCGGGGAAGCCTCGATTTGTGTTTCCTGTCGTATTCATTGATAATCCGCAGGGAGAAAGCCTGCAGGATGCCCCGTTCGAGCTCCGGATTCATTACAGGAGGATGACTCTTTGGGATGAGCCCCATTTCACGGGCAAGGGGAAAATTAAAATAGAGGACCCTGCCGCCTTTGCGATACCGTACAGGATAATTTACATATCCTTTGGGACTGACCGCTCTCCAGGGGTGATCGCCGTTGATTTTCGAGAAATTCTTATACACGTCCTCCCCAGCCAACATTTGATTTTAATCAATGCCTTCCGAAACAGCAAGGTTGGAACTGGTGTCAGGTCTACGTTTTACAGATATTCCTGAAGATCGTAGACCTGACACTATTGATTATTTATTGCCGTGACCGCTACCGAAAGCTTCTTTTGCTTCTTTATTCAAGGATTCAAATAGATTAGCACTGAGCGTTTTGGTGTATATTTGCCTACCACGCTTCTCCTCGCTGCCTATCAGTTCAAGGCCATTGCCTTGAGCCCATTCAATCTGCTTCGCCAATATCCAGTCATATGCTTTCATACAGTTATCTTTATCGGAAAGCACTATCGGGGACTAAAATATCGAGGAGTGTTTGAGTGGCGATAAATTTATATTATCAGTAATGCTGTTGAACGAATCTCTTACCGATTGATATGAGTTATGAGTAATCTGAGATACAGATTAAGTTAATGATTGCCAGTTTAAACAAGCAATATTATTTAATATCAGCCATTGCCATAGTTTTGTTCAGCTTTACCTCTTTCTCAAGTTTTTCCACTTTTTCCAGTAATTCAGATATTGTTTTCTGCTGCTCTTTCATTGCCTCTATCAGTATCGGAATGAGCTCCATGTAGGCGACCTTTTTCACTCCATCATCGCCGTTCTGCACTACCTCCGGAAGCACTTTCTCAACCTGCTGTGCTATTATCCCATAATGCTTTCTGTCTGATTCATCACTGTCTCTTTTCTTCTTTTTCTTCCATCTATAGGAAACTCCTTCTATGCCAAGTATTTTGTTGATTGATGATTCTATCGGCTTGATGTCTCTCTTTGAATGTACATCTGACTCTGCGTAGGTATTGCCCATGACGTATAGATCCCCGTTTATCTCTACAAAATCATTATCAAACTCGCCGTAAATAAGAGGGGTGCTGGTGCTGGTATTATCTATATAGAGTTTGTAGTTACCCGATTCATTATACCCTGCCTGATAGCCGATGAAA
>Ga0209536_100017276_pt1 | contig 10225 bp, 10 predicted proteins | sample DeeMarSeWOR28_12_FD_187461 | JGI IMG/M metagenome (GOLD analysis project Ga0209536, IMG submission 187461) | Marine sediment microbial communities from White Oak River estuary, North Carolina - WOR-2-8_12 (SPAdes) (version 2) | ecosystem: Environmental > Aquatic > Marine > Intertidal zone >... | reverse complement strand
TGCCTCCTGGGATGTTATCAGGAACGATATTCCGATGAGAAATGCCTCAACAGGAATTATACGATCGAAAACCTGAACCAGAGAATCTGCCGAACCGATAAAGTAAATATAATGCAAGTCGAAAAACCGCTAATCAATATTCGCGGAATAACGGCAACCCAGGTCACATTCAACCAGGCATACTCATGGTTTTTCGGCGAGTACAAGGATTACAGGTTCCCTTTGAAAACCTTTCTCCGCCAGCGTGGCTCGTAATTCTTTTTCCTGTTCGATCAGAAATTGGTTATCCGCTTGTTCGTCAAGAAGTAAAAGGTAGCGATCCATGTAATCTTGAATACCAGAGACAGCTTTAGCATCCCGAGGATTGGAACTATGATCTGAGAAATCCCTTGCGGCCAGGATCCTTAGATTCATTGCATCCACGAAATTCAGGATTTCCTGCCGGGAAAAAGTTCGATCGTGTATCAAGCCCAGACTGGAATCGACAGCTGCAGCCCAATGATGGATGCGGATGGCGTTGAACTGCTCTGTACTGGAACCATCCCGGTGCATTTCAGTCAAGATAAAGGTTCCCCCGGATTTGAGAACGCGTTTCATCTCAGCCAAGACGCGGGCTACATTCTCCAGATGGTGCAGAGATGCAGAGATGTTGACCAGGTCGATTGAACCATTATCGAAGGCAAGATTCTCAGCATTCATCTGCATGAATTGAATCCCAGGTGCTTTGTGGCTAACCCTGGCAACTTGAAGTACCTTGGGATTGGTATCCACACCCATGATCGATTGGTAGCTTTTTAAATAGCGCTGCAGGATGGGAATATAACCTCCCTCACCGGTGGCAATATCCAGCACCCGGCCTCCATTAATTCCTGAAAAAAGCTCTTCAAATGCGTTCACGGATTATTGATTCTTGATCATGAGAAATTGTTGGTTATTTCTCTCTGAGAATCTTGCTGATTTGTTCCATCTGCTGTTCATTCAGCGGACCCTTTTCGAGTGTACTGATATTTTCTTCTACCTGCTCAACACTCTTAAAGCCCGGGATAGGGACCATACGGTCATCCAAGGCTAAAATATATGCCAGGGCAGCCTGAGCGAGGGTGTGCCCCTTTGCCGTGAGCACCTCGCGCAATGCTTCCACCTGTTTCAAGCGTTCGGCAGGTATGCCCTGGTGAAAATCGAGCTGGTGACGGATATCATCCGCTGGAAAAGATGAAGCGGGGTTGAATTTTCCGGTAAGAATGCCTTTGTTTAACGGACTTTTATTAATACCACCCAAATCGAACTGGTGGCACAGGGCGCGCATTTCTGGATTGTCGTGGTTGATATTCAGGGCAAACTGGATTACCGTGCAGTGAGCTCCATGCGCGAAGATCCCGGCGCGGTCGACGAGATCCGTACTCCAGCCGTAGTGACGGATTTTACCTTCCTTAACCAACTGCTCCAGCACCCCCATGACTTCAGAGGCCAGCCCTGGATCACAGCTGGCTTCGTGAAACTGGTAAATATCGATGTAATCCGTATTCAAACGGCGCAGGCTATTTTCACAATCCTGTCGCAGGTTGGCAAGTATTTGCTGGTCATCCCTGTAAACTACTTTACTTGCTTCATTGATCACGTGCCCAAATTTTGTGGCGATGATGACCTGGTTTCGCTGTTGGCCAAGCGCTTTGGCGAGTATCTTCTCACTGTGACCGGCACCATAATTGGCAGCGGTATCGAAGAAATTGATCCCCAGGTCCAGTGCGGTTCGTATGGCACGGATGGATTCTGCATCATCAATCTTGCCCCAACCGGCGGGGAAGGGTTCCTCCCCGGGTTGTTTCCAGGTCCATGGCCCACCCACTGCCCAACAGCCCATGCCAATGGCACTTACCTGGATGTTACTTTTACCTAGCCTGCGAGTCAGCATTGATTCTCCTGTTGAATATTTGCGTGATGAATATTATAACCATCAAATGAGGGTACAATATTGAGCACGGACATACCAAAAGGAGATCCGCCATGAAAAAAGAAATCATCGCAACCAGTAATGCGCCCCAGGCGATTGGACCTTATTCTCAGGCAGTCAAAGTGGGTAGCTTTGTGCATACCGCAGGTCAGATCGCCATCAATCCTGAGACAAGCCAGCTCGTAACTGGTGGAGTCAGTGAACAGGCAGAACAGGTAATGAAAAATTTAGGTGCGGTGCTTGAAGCGGCTGGGACCGGTTTTGAAAATGTGGTCAAAACGACTATCTTCCTGCGCTATATGAAGGATTTCAGCGCGGTCAACGAAGTTTATAGCCGGTACTTTGCGCAAGATAAACCAGCCCGATCAACAGTTGCCGTGAGTGCATTACCGCTGCAAGCTCTGGTTGAGATTGAAATGGTAGCGCTGGTGCCTTTTCCAGAGGTAGAGAAAAAAACAGCCGATAAGAAAGGAACCAAGAAGAAAGGCAAGCGGAAAGGAAAAAAGAAATAGTATCGAAAAATTGACGGGGATAGACCAAAAGAGAAAAAGAATCTGCTCCTAGGGGCAGATTCTTTTTTTATAGGACAAAACTTTATCTATGGAGTTCCACCATTTCTATGGCACTTCGAGCACTGTCTACCCCAGTGATCGGCTGGTTTTGTGTGGCAAGATTGGCAATCCGCGGTGTATTCGGGGCAATGAGTAAAATTAGGCGGTACCCAACCTGATGGCAGATGGCAGGTTGAGCACAGTCCTGCGAGGTGCCCTTCCGGGCGCAGGTCAGCATGGCAGGGGGCGCAGTCGAAGTCGGTGATCGAAACGTGGGAGAAATTCACCTGGCTCCAATCATCATTGGTATGGCAGGCTGAGCATTGAGTTCCGTAATGTTGCTCGGGTTGATTCTCAAGATGGCAGACAGCGCAGTCCTTGTAAACTAATCTGGAGTGATCGATTTCAGCAGGGTTCCAGCCGTCCAGTGTATGGCATAATGAACATTTGGCTTCCTTTTTCTAATCTTTCTTCAAGCCAAAATTACCCTTCTTGTTCTTCAAGTTGAACTTGTTTTATTTTGCCAGCAAGCTAGAGAGCTGGGTAGCGATTCCCCCATTGTGAATTATTTAGCCTGACTTGAGTGCAGCCCTGACCTGCTGTGGTGTAATAGGGATTTTCCTTACGCGAATACCGACAGCAGCATAGATCGCATTCGCAATTGCGGCCGGTGTTGGTCCCTGTGCGGCTTCACCCGCGCCAAGGAATGGAGACCCGGGGCGGTTAAGTAAAACAATTTCGATCTTCGGTGCCTGGGGGAAGTTCAGGATGGGGTAAGAATCCCAATCACGGCTGGAGATAACTCCCTGGTCAAAGGTTACTTGCTCATGCAAAGTCCAGCTGGCGGCTTGAATGAAGCTGCCTTCGAGCTGGTTGCTCAATCCATCTGCACTGACGATTTGACCTGCATCGGCGGTGATGATTGCCTGCAGCAGGGAGATATTCCCAATCTCAGGGTCTACCTCGACTTCCACGGCGACAGCAGCGTAGCACTGACGGTTCTTGTATTGGGCGAAGGCGATCCCCCAACCGCGCCCACCTTGTGATTGCAGGGTGACATCCTTCCAATGTGCGGCATCGGCAATAGCCTGGAGGACGTCTTGCGCGCGCCTATCCTGGAGATGTTGCAATCGAAATTCCAGCGGGTCTATGCTGGACAAATGCGCCAGCTCATCCATGAATGATTCAATCGCAAACACGTTGGCGAAAGCACCCAAACCGCGCAGCGAGGATGTTCTCAGGGGGCTGTTGGGGACAAAATGCTTTACTATCCTGCGCTGTGGGAAATCGTAGAGCGGGTCTGCATTACGATGGCTGCCAACATGGGAGGCCAGAATAGGTTGTTGGGCTGGCCTGGAAAATGACTGTTCCAGATGCCAGGCAGCCAGCAAACCAGAAGAAGATTGACCTGAGCGGGCTCGACCAAAATGTGGGTAGCTCCATACATCATGATTCCAATCGATCACTGACCCGTCTTCATCAAGGCTGGCCTGGAGCTGCATCACCATTGCTGGACCATAGGGCTCCCAGGTGTGCTCGTCAGCCCTGGTCCATTTCAGGGAGACGGGTCGTCCTGGGACTGCCCGGGCAAGCAAGGCTGCGTCCAGGGCAGCATCATCTGCCCCGGTGTGACCATAGCTGCCTGCACCTTCCAGGTGGGTCACATGGATGTGGTCGACTTCCATGGCCAGCACAGCGGCTATCGTGCTGCGGATTGGGTAAACCCCCTGGCTGTGCACCCACAATTTGAGCTGGCCATCTGACCAAAGGGCTGCTGCCGCAGATGGGGCGAGGGAGGCGTGCATCTGGAAAGGCCGGAAATAGGTGGCGGCATAGGTTTGTACCGACCCAGCAGGGCGGGCAATTGGGCGGATTTCTCCTTCAACGGGTGTGCCATCCACGACCAGGAAGGATTGAGCAGGTTGACTCAGAAGATCGTCATAGATCCTGTCTTGTTCTGGCAGCTGGGACTGGCTCTCCCACCGGACAGCCTGCTCGAGACGTGCGAGTGCTTCGACTGCCTGTATCTCTCGCTCACAGATCACTCCCAGGAAGTCTCCATCGTGGACGATCTTGAGTAATCCAGGTATGCCATGCATTGCTTTCTCTTCGAAAGCCACAAGCTTTGCTGATTGATCCGGTGGTCTGAGTACACGCCCATGGACAATACCGGGCAATTCCAGATCTTGGACATAGGTCGTCTGGCCGCAAACTTTGGCGACAGCATCCAGCCGAGGGTTACGGTCTCCAAGTAGGTTAAATTGTCCAGAGGATTTCGGTCGTGCAGAACCAGATACCTGCAAGCCAAAGGGTTTCCCTCCATATAGCTGCCAGTAATCCGTACTTCTGCCACTGATCGGATCGATTATCTTGCCATCCTGGATTTCCAGGCGATCCAGCGGTGCTTCGAGTTCCTCATAGGCTACTGAAAGTAATACTTTCCTTGCTTCGGCAGCAGCCCAGCGCAGGGCTTCTCCACTGGTTTCCAGGGACATGCTGCTAACAGTGAGCCCTTCATCCGGGGAATGGGTACTGTCGGTTGGAGCGACCATTATCCTGTCGACGTTTACATCCAATTCCTCTGCCACGATGAAAGCCAGCGCGGTTTTTATCCCCTGGCCGAGCTCTACTTTGCCGGTATAGATGGTGATGGTATCCGTCGAATTGATCCGCAGCCATGTGTCCAGATCCGGATATTTCAACAATATCCTGGGCAGATCAGCTGCTGGTCGAGAATGGGTAGGATGTGCCTGGAGGGTGTATTTTGGATTGTCATCCATCCTGCCGATGGCCAATTTTATTGCCCTGCGCACTCGATCATAGATCCCGCAGCGACAGAGGTTTTTCTCGAGCGCAGCGCGGATTTCATCGTCACTTGGATAGCGCGTCTGGTTCAGCAACCCCTGGGCAGCCAGGACCATACCCGGTGTACAGTAGCCGCACTGGAATGCCTGCTCTTCGATGAAGGCAAGCTGCAGGTGGTGCAAAGATTCTGGATTTCCAAGTCCTTCAACGGTGGTGATGGCTAAGCCCTGAACATTCTTTACCGGCAACTTGCAGGTAGGCACTGCCTGGCCATCGACAAGCACTTTACAGGCACCGCATTGTTCAGAGCCACAACCATATTTAACCCCTTTCAGGTTCAGATCGTTTCGCAGGATGAACAACAATGGCGTGTCAGGGTGGCTCTCAACTATTCTCGCCTGACCGTTCACTTTCAGGGTAAATTTGTTCACAAATACAACTCGAGAAAATTAGTTATCTCCAATTATAGATGAACTTTGAATTGGATAGAAAGTGATTGCCAGCAGCTCAAGTTGGCTCTATCAAGCTGAAAATTTCCAAAGGTATGCCCTTCGCTGGCTCGAGATGCAACGTGATAGCATCCATAGGGCATTTGCTGGTGCAAATCCCGCACCCCATGCATAAATCACGATTAATTCTGATCGAGTCAAGAGTCCTGCTCAAGGCACCGAAATTGCAGAATGGCTCACATTCATAGCAAGCAGTGCATAAATCTTGATCTACTTTAGCGAGGTAACCGGATGGGGCAAGCATGGGGGTTCCACGTTGATGAGCTTTCATGGCAGTACAGCAGCATGAACAGCAGTTGCAGATGGCGAAGAAGCGACCCAGCATCATCTCACTGAAGAAAGCGTGGTGGACTCGGCCGCGTGAATCTTCTGTTACTAAGATTTCGCAGGCTTCATCAGGTGAAATCCACCGGGAACGAGAAGAGTAGTGCTGGTAAACCATGGAGGCAAAAGGTTCACCCACTATCAGGCAAACATCCAATGGTTGGCAGGGTGATTTTTTTGCCATACGGCAGGGACATTTTACCTGCAAGATATGGTCCGGGTTTTCTAAGATCAGTGCCCTGGCGCGGTGATAGGGAATCACCTGTTCCAAATCGGGTAACCGTACAGGTTCATTGACCATAAGTAATTTTTGAGCATTTTCAACTGGTATCACCTTGCCATGGTAATAATCTGCAGTCGTGCCAGTTGCCTTTCCAGCAACTAATTCTACTGGTTTTGCTAACTTCTTCTTAGGCAATAATTGGATCAAGACGTAAGTAAATTTCTTTGCAAGCTGGATTATCCCGTGGTCGCTATTCGCCAGGGCGATATATTTGTATGGCCAGCGAGCATAAATGTAAGCGTGCAGGAAATCCCAGGGGATGTTTTGCTGGGATTTCCATGCCTCGCTGATGAATTGTTTCTTGGCTGGAGAAATGGAGAATATTGTTTCCAAGAATCTGCTCATCGCTCGTGTTGGGGTAAGCAGGTGATCATTTTTATCCAGCATGGTGTTATTTGTGTTTCCATCGGAAAGATTCGATTAGTTGTCCAGTTTTGTCCATAATGTTTCTGCCCATTGCTCAGCCCGTTCCAGTTCACCTTCTACAAGGGGCCCTTCTCTTCCTGTAACAAGGAATATTTCCGGGGGGAGGAGTACTTTACCGCCGATCTTTCGCAGCTTCCTAGCCAGATGTTTCGCAGCAGTAAACTGGTTTAGCATCCAGGACATCTTGTAGGAGGTATCAAAAGCTGCTACGGGGGTTCCTGGTAAGGTGTGTTTGGGAAAGTTCTCAAATACTGGCATGACTGTCTTGGGAAGATTCATGTTGTGAGTCGGGGAACCCATCACCAGCAAGTCGAGGTCTACAAGGTGATCGAGGGTGAGATGATCAAAATCGATCGTGGTCACATTTACCTGCTGAGCAAGTGTACCCGCGATTGTGTCGGCGATTTGATGGGTGTTGCCAAACTTGGAGAAATAAACGATGAGTGTACGCATATTAAAAATCTCTCCCTGTGAGATAAAATCGGTGTGCATTTACCGCAGGTCCACCCCAGAATGTGAAAAACTTGAAGACGGTAGGAATGTTCGTGACGGTTGATATGGGGGTGAAATCTATTCTCCCTTTCTGTTTATCGTAGAAGAGGGCATCAATGTAGCGAATTTCGTCTTCAACCTTTACACTGACCCAGGCATGGGATGTTACTTTTCCATCCGGGAACCTGTTCTGGAAAGCCTGGACGACCTGAGCCTTGAATCCTAATTCTGTGAGCAAGTAACTCAAGGCATAGGCGTGCTGCATGCAGTAGCCATAGCCGCGCTCAAAAGCCCTGGAGGGGGAATCGAAGCTATTGCGCCGGGAATACGCCATGCGTTCTCCGACCAAGGTTCGAGACGCCTCCACCAACTCCCAGCCACTTTTGCCGCTTGCTTTTAACTGCCGGGCTGCCTGGTGAATGGTCAGCTCCCCGATACCTGGACGATACCCTGGGGCGAGGGACAATGTGGCTGGAAGTGCGTAGAGGGGCACGCCAATCGCGAAAGCGACCATGAAAAAGGCGGCGAATTTGAGGATAGTCATTGTTTTTCTTCCTTTCCTAACTTGCTTACACAAGGAGAGATTTCAATACGAAATCCGCAACCTGTGCGGCTGGAATCCACTGCTCCCCTTGTTCGTTAACCTGGGAACCTGTACCGAGATAGATGTTCATGATCAATCCTGCTGTTGAGACAGGCTCCACCGGGCGAAATGATCCCTGTTCCATGCCTGCAGCGAGAATATCCTCAGCAACCAGCTGGAATATGGGCTGGTAGGCTTCGTACATGCGCGTCTTGAACTCCATATCTGGTCCGTTTAAAGTGGTGAATAATACCCTTCCCCTGGGAAGGTTTTCTGTGACCCACTGGAAGCCAGCCGCGAAGAATTGTTCCATCCTTCGTGAGGGATCAGCAACCAGCAATACTTCACGAAACATGAATTCCCGATGAGCGCTGGCAATTTCATCGATCATTTCCAGCATAAGGGTACGCTTACTGGGGAAGTAGTTGTATACAGTACCTTTCGCGTAGCCGGCATTCCTTGAGATACGGTTGATATTGGCGCTGCTGTAGCCTTCTCTGGCAAATTCTTGGATGGCTGCATCTAGTAGCAGGGTGCGGGTTGCTTGCTTGGCATCTTCTTTTTCACTGTTCTTGTAACGTGGCATCCAGAGCCTCCTGATTAATATGGGTGGGCGGTCACCCATATTATTGCATATATAACATGGTTTGTCAAGTATCTTTCCGAGATTTTGTTTCCATTCCAGGTCTTGGAATCCGTTGAATCTGTACTGTTGGATTGGGCACTTGTGAATTGTGATAGACTCATGCCATCAAATCATGGAGGAGATAAATCAAGATGGCAAAAATCCGTAGATTGGTGCTGGATACATTGAAAGCTCACGAGCCCAATATCATCGACCTGGCCAACGTACTCAGCGAGCTGGTGGGTGTTTCGTCAGTTAATATCAGCATTTACGAGCTCGACCGGATGGTTGAAAATGCCAAGATCACCATCGAGGGAGATGCAATATCATTTGAACAGGTTTCTCACACGATCGAGGATATGGGGGGGACGATCCACTCGATCGACGAGGTCGTGGCCGGAAAAGAGATCATCGACGACGCAGTTACATTGCAAGGTTAATCATTTCCCATAGCGTTATCACAACTGTTCAGCGCTGCGATCCGCAGGGAAGGTGCAGTAGATTCGAAAGAGGTAAGTGATGAGGTCTTTACTGGAAGCTGTCTCGTATTTTCGGGAATATGACAAGCTGGCTAATATCAGCGAAATCGCAAGGCGCTATTTTGCCATGAATGCCTTTGATGGCGTACTAACCATCATTGGGGTCTTGATGGGAAATTTCGTGGCTGGGGTAAGCGATGCAAGGATCGTTTTGAGCACAGGGCTGGCGACCTGCGTTGCAATGGGCGTGTCCGGGCTGTGGGGGGCTTACCTGACGGAGTCAGCGGAACGCAAACGAGATCTTGACGAATTGAGCAAGGTTACATTAACTGACATGACTAACACCCGCATTGGAAGAGCTTCCAGGGCGGCGATTGTGATCGTTGCCGTTGTGGATGGTTTATCACCCCTGATAGCTGCCCTGATAGTATTGCTGCCGTTTTTCGTGGCCGGGAGCACGGATGATCTGAGCTGGGCTTACTACACTGCACTTGGTTTAGCTCTGGTTACCTTGTTTGGTCTCGGGTTGTTCCTCGGTCACATATCCAAAGGCAGGATGATCATTTACGGGTTGAAAACTGTCCTGGCGGGGGTGGTATCGATCGCGATCAGTTTTTTCCTAGGTGTCGAAGGCTGAGGGTAGATAAAAACCTTGTATTCTTTTTTCCGATGGATCTAGTTGCCTTATCCCCCTTCAAATAAACTAAATTAGGTTATAATAGTCCCAATAGTAAGTGAAAATGTAATTGGAAGTATGCCCCTGACATTTTCACGCGAGATTTATGTGGGCGATATCTTGATCCTGAAGCAAGTCTTCCTATTAAACCTGCCAAAGGCCGCAGGGATAATTTATTCTGGTGAGAACCAAAATGTGGTAAGTGGAATCCGAACCTGTGCCTTTGGATTGGTGCCGGTTAAGCGACCCATAGTATCGCCAAGAGAAATGTCCGTAAAAATTAATTTCCCTGGAGGAAGCAGATGACTACAGAACAGTGTTTTGCAATCCCGGAAGATGCAGTTGACGCGCATGTCGAAAGTGTAGTCGAGGGAGCAGCAACTACGGCAGATACTAAAACTTCGACTCTACCAGACAGCAAAACCCTGGTTGCATTTGGATTTTTTATTTTATTGGCTGGTGGTGCATCTGTGGCTGTACGCATTACCTATGGGGAATTAGCGCCCTTCTACAGTGCCGCA
>Ga0209536_100017275_pt1 | contig 10225 bp, 4 predicted proteins | sample DeeMarSeWOR28_12_FD_187461 | JGI IMG/M metagenome (GOLD analysis project Ga0209536, IMG submission 187461) | Marine sediment microbial communities from White Oak River estuary, North Carolina - WOR-2-8_12 (SPAdes) (version 2) | ecosystem: Environmental > Aquatic > Marine > Intertidal zone >... | reverse complement strand
TCAACCTTGGTTAAAATGTCATCAGGGAGATAGGTTTTTTGATCCACCTGCATTAGCCTAGAAATCATAGACCAACCTTCGGTTTCCTGGAAAACCTCTTGCAAAAATTGGGTCGTATGGACCGTAAATCTTTCATCTTCCCATCTCATACGGGATTGATTCCCCACGGGCGTGAGTGCTCACCTCACTCCATAGTCTGGCAATTGCTGTTGGCGGTGGCCTGTATCCTGGCCCTCGGCTTTTTACAGCCTCAGCAGGCGTTGGCCCAAATTCATCCTGGGGAAACCGCATCGGTCGAAGCCACCGAAGGTGCGCAGGAACCTCCTCTGGCCACCATGGCGGCACCCACAGCGACATTGGTGACATCCGAGGCCAATTCGACCCGCCTAGTGATCCAATTCCCGGTCGAGCAGCCTCCCTCCCGCTGGCAAGATGTCACAGCGGATCGGTTGGCCTGGGTCATGCCCGGATTGGAAGGTTGGGACCAAGAGGGCGAGGCGTTTCAGCTACCGCCAGTGCATCGGGTGAACGTGGCTGTTCCATGTCGTGTCACTCCTCGCTGGCGGGTGGTCGACACCAAGTGGTGGCGCAATCCGGAAGCCGAGGTCGATCCGCACAGTCTCGTCGAAGTGTCTCCGCCCAACATTTGCCGAGACGTTTCCCTGGTCACGGTGACAGTCAATCCTTTAGCCGAACCGGGGGGACTGCTCGCCAGTTTGACCTTGGTCTTGGATCATCCGCCTGCGGGTGTCTGCATCGATCACCTGCGGTTGGGAATCGCAGCCAAGGCCGAGCTCCGAAACCGGCCGAGCCTGGTACCCGGCGCGGTTTTGAATCCAGAACTTTTCCGCACCTTGTGCGAGGGTGCACGTCAGTGGCGAATTCAATACAAAAGTGCCAAGCAAGATGATGAAGGTCACCCCTTTGCTTTAACTGCTAACTGGCTTCGTCTCGAAGTGGAACAGACCGGTGTTTACCGGCTCGGCGCCTTCGAACTCTCACTATTGGGAGTACCGACTAATGACGTCGATCCGGCGAAATTGCGTCTGTTCAAAGGTGGCGGACAGCCTCTGGATCCTGATCCTGAATTACCCGACAGTGTCCAGGCAGCACGGATTGGTCTGAACGAAGTCGCCATTCTGGTCCGTGATGAGGATGACGGTTGGGATAGTACCGACGACTTTCTCTTTTACGGATTCGGAGGCGATGTGTGGCTGGATCGATTCGATCCAGCGGCACCACCGTTAGCGCATTTCGAACATCCCTATGCCGGCCGGGGAATCTATTGGCTGACGTGGGAAGACTACAGCAGCCCCAGCCCCTTCGCGGGGATGCCTCGACGCGTACCGGAACTGAATCCCATCGAGGGTGGCGAATCGGTGACCAGTCACCAAGCGCGATTGCATCGGGAGCAATCGAACATCGAGTGGACCGGCCATCTCCTCGACAATTGGGCGTGGGACACCGCCGTTTTCGATTCCAAGATCGTCACCTTCGATATTCCTTCCACCGTAGCGGGTAGCCAAGCCCAATTCGTGATGGACATTCGCTCCGTCGTCAAAAGGCGCACGAGTCATTCCTACCTGAACCACGCCGTGGCATGGCTCAATGACGACCTTGCCAATGCTGCGAACGCCGACTGGATGGTCGGTCACCAAGACGACAGCCTGCGGGTTCGCATCGTCGGTTCGAGTGACGGTATCCGGTCCGGAACTAACAGCTTTACCTTACGGAACGACAACATACCCGACGGAATTCGGGGCGCGCTGGCCATGGTCTTGGATTCCTTCGATATCCTCTATTGGTCCCAGCTCGCCAAGGGAGCGACCCAACTCCCGGTCGTTCATTGGGACCATCAGGTGAGTGCGCCGGGGGATACGGTGAACATGAAGATCCAGGTGCCATCGCCCACTTCTTTGGTGAAAGTGTGGGACGTGACACGACCCGATTCGGCACTTGCCTTACGAGGAACTGTCTCGGCCGAGCCGGACAGCATCCTCAATATCGGCCTCGTGCGCGATCCTACCAACAACCGGCACTTGGTCGTCTTCAGTGAGAACGATCTGCTGAGCCCTGCAACGCATTCCGTCTTTGATTATAAGCCACGCTCCTTGCGTACGGAGATTGGCCCGGCTGATTACGTGGTCGTTTACGATCCTGTCTTTCGCTCCGCCGCGCTGATGCTAGGCAACCTGCGGGCCAGTCAGATTCCAGGTTATAGCAATCCTATCGCCATCGCGGTGAACGAGGAAGACATCTACGACAATTTCTCAGGCGGTTTGAAAGATCCCTATGCCTTGCGCAACTTTCTCAAGTGGCTCTACCAGAAAGACAACCGGCTCGCCTGGGTTTGCTGGATGGGAGACGCCTCGCGGGATTACCGGAACTATCTGGGCCACGATCCCGCCACGCAGCTCTACGACTTTGTGCCTACGGTGGTGAGACATTATTTCCCGGCTCTACCCCAGATTGGTTATTCCACAGAGCCATATGCAACCGATGAAGAGTTGGTCTCCTTTGATCGTCCTTTGCCGGGTAGTTACATGGATCAACCCGATTTGATTTCCGGGCGACTGACCGTCGTCAATTCTTCCGAAGCCGTCGCAGCAGTCCAACGCATAGCTGACTACACCAACCAGCCCGAACCAGGCCTGTGGCGCAACCGCGTTGTTTTGGTGGCAGACGATCTGGAAACACCGAGCGGTCCGGAGTCCGGTCAGCACATGCGTCAATCAGAGAATATTGTCAACCTCTACTTACCAAAACCGCTCGATGTCGAAAAGATCTACTTGGTGGATTACGAGAAGCCGCCCGGCAGCAGTAACAAGCCAGGCGCCAGGCAGGAAGCCAAGCAACTGCTCAATCAGGGTACCACCATCTTTCACTACGTGGGCCACGGATCCAACGCCGCGTTGGCCGACGAACAGGTCCTGTTGATCGAGGACATCTACAGTTTGAACAACGACGGAAGGCGAGGGGCGTTCATCGCCTTCAGCTGTGACGTTGGTATCTACGAAAGTCCGGTGACTCAGAGTATGGCCGAGATCTTCGTCGCCCAGCCCGACGGTGGCGCCATCGCGGCGATATGCGCCTCCCAGGTCAGCTGGAGCACTTACAATGATCAGCTTTCCTATGCATTTTATCGCAATATGTACGAGGGGAGGGCTATCAGTCTGGCCCAAACCCTGGGCAAAGCCCTGTGGGATGCAAAAATCGATATTGGGAACGAGTATGGTCAGTACCTAGGATACATGCAGAATGCCCACAGATATCTATTGTTTGGCGACCCGGCCAGCCGTTTGCCTCACCCCGTCACTGGAGTCGTCTTTGCGCCAGCGAGCCCTGATTCCTTGCGTGGTGGCATCAAAGAGACAGTAATCGTTGATTTGGTCAGTTCGGGGATTAATCCGGGTCCGGGAGTCGCTTACGATTTGCGGGTCGAGGAATCACGGCAACACAAGAGTGCCACCGGAACGACAACGGTTTATTACTGGTTGCCGGGAGCAGCAGTCTTTCGCGGGGCAGGGGAGGTTTCGGCATCGGAGTTGCGGATACCGTTCAAGGTGCCGACGCAGCTGCGCTATGGTGACAGTGGTCGGGTCAGGGTGGTTGTCACGACACCGGAAGGTGAATGGGCCGGTGCTGACTCGATACCTGTGGTTACCGCTGATATCGGCGAAGTGGATGATGTGGTGGGACCAGATATCTCCTTGAGCTTCGAAGAAAATCGTTATCGTGTCCGAGCGGGCACTATGCTGCATGCAGAGTTGCAAGATACAAGTGGCGTGAGCATCCTCGGCACCAATCCCAGCAACAGTGTTCTTCTGGAATTTGACGAGAGTGGATTCATGACCAACGTATCCGAAGCCTTTATATTCGATCCGGGGAGCTACACTAGTGGCCAAGTTGCCATACCTTTACCGGGAGATTTGGCGCTTGGCAATCACACGGCCGCGTTACACGCCAGCGATGTTCTGGGTAATGTGGGTAATGATACCCTATCGTTCCTTTTGGTTGCCGAAGGTGTCGCCGGGATCGAGGACGTGACGGTTTACCCTAATCCTACCCCGGGTCCGTGCCGACTAATTTTTGAGCTTAGTGATCCCATGCACGTCGAGTGGAACATATTCACTCTGGCTGGGAGGCGTATCAAATATGTGCGCCAAAAATATGATACGGCTGGTCCCAAGGTGATTCCTTGGGACGGACGTGATCAATACGGAGACGAGATCGCCAATGGCGTCTACCTCTTTGTCTTGCGTGGAAGTCCAGAAATTGATGGAGGACGTGACGTCCAAAAAACCGGTCAACTCGTCATCATGAAATAAGGGCCGCTTGTTGGGCTGGGGATTTGTTCCGCCTCGGTTGCACCATGCGGGCTATCATAGGAGGTCGACAACGATGAAACGGACGGTTATCGCAGGCATGCTGGGAACAGTTTTCCTGCTTAGTCTTGCGACTACCAGTTGGGCAGTGTCTGGAGCTGGCGCGATCAACCTCGTCTTCCCCATCGGCGCGCGTTACAACGCCATGGGAGAAGCAGGGGTGGCGCTTGCTCAGGATGCCACGGCCATCTGGTGGAATCCAGGCGGCCTGGCCTTCATGCGGGACCGAGAGAAAGAAAAAGACATCCACATCATGCAGTCCCCGCTCGCGGAAGGTTTGGCGGACGATATCAATCTTTACTGGATTGGTTATGCCACGCCCTGGGGCTCGGGTATCTTTGGCGCGAGTCTGAATTATCTGTCCATGGGTGAGCAGATCGCCACAGACGAGCAAGGAACCGAGCAAGGGACTTTCAAGTCCCACGAATTCGCTATTACCGCTTCCTATGGTTTGAAGCTCTCTCCCAACGTGGGTTTCGGTTTAGCGGTCAAATACTTCCGCGACAAACTCGCTGAAGATCAATTCTTACAGGATAGAGCCGGTGGATCTGGAGACTCTTTCGGTGTAGACTTCGGTGTCCTATGGAAAATTCCTAGTTTTCGTCTGAATCTGGCCGCCGCTGTCAGTAATCTGGGTCCAAATATAAAGCATGTCGATGCGGATCAAAGTGACCCTATGCCGCGGAAGTTCACGACCGGCCTGGCCTTCAGCCTGTTCTCTTCCGAGGCCTCCTCGTTGATACTCGTGGCAGACTATTTGGTCCCGTTGCTGAAGTGGGATACGGACGAGCAGCAGTATGGCATGGGGGCCGAATTCGGTGAAGAGGAATGGGGGACCGGGGCCGAGTGGTCCTACGTCCAGTCCCTCTTTTTCCGAATCGGATACAAGAGTGCCAAGGCTGGTGACATCGAGGATTACACTTGGGGCTTTGGTGTGGACCTGCGGCGGTGGCTCGGACAGGGGATCAGCTTTGGTTTCGCTTCCGTGCCGCAAGCCAAAGGTTTGGAGCGTGTGAATCGTTTCTCCATCGCGTTTCGTTTTTAGAGCTCGGTGGAATTCGCTAAGTGGGGGCTGCAGAGCGAGGGATAACCCCGCCAGGGAGGTGTTTAGTTGCAAGGTGTGACATGGCTGTGGAGAAGGACCGCATCGCCACTCATCGTGGCGATCGTCGGGATCGGAATCCTGTTCTGCAGCCTGGTATCTTCACTGGCAGCCCAACAGCAACCCGTACGTCCTTTGGCCAAGGCCCCCCTGATGCTGTTGGAGCGTGCCGAAGCTTTTTCCGGGCAGATCCAAACGCGTGAACAGAGGCGGCAATTGGCACGCCAGGTGGAATCTTTGCGGAGGTGGACGGAGGTCCACCGTCTGTTGGAACATCGGCACATCTCTCGGAAGAGCCATCGACTGCTGAGTCAACGAGGTCTGGGACCATCGTTGTTCGAAGGAACTGCTGCAGCCAGAAAAAGTCACGCAGCGACCTCCGGCGTGGATACTTTGAAGATTTTGCTGGTGCGCATCTCCTTCGCGACAGATCGGAGCGGGCCGCTGACAAGTGTGACCGAGGATGGCAACTTCACCCTGCGTGAGGCTTATCCGGAAGAACTTATCGATCGTCCCCCACACAACCGGAGCTTCTACGAAGCACATTTGGCGGGATTGTCCGAATACTACCGAATGCAATCGGATAACCGTCTCATCATCCAAAGCCAAGTTATGCCCAGGGGACCGGTTGACAGTTACCAGCTTTCCGATTTAGCGGATTATGGTCCTGGCGCAGATTCATTCTGGACCGTGGAGTCTCTCGAAAGACTAGTGCGTGGCATGATCGGCGTGGCCGATTCGACCATAACTGCCGACGAAGAAGAATTCAGTCTCGCGGATTACGACGACGACAACCCGTTCACCTACATCATCTTCGTCCATGCAGGTGGCGATTGGCAGGGGGACATCAACAACGACTCACCCAACGATGTGCCGACTTTCTTCATCAGTTTGGGGGAGCCGGCCATGTTGACTCACTCCGGTGGCGCGCTGTCCGAGTGCTCCGTGATTCCTGAGACTGTCAGCCAGGATGGATTCATTGGCAGCATTGCGGCTTCTTTGTATCACGAGTTCGGCCACGCCCTCGGCTTGGTGGACATTTACGACACTTATCGTGGCTTACCCCAAGTGGGCGTGTGGAGCTTGATGGACACGGGGACCAATCTCATCGCCAATGTGGGTATCGACACCTCCGATCCACCGGACGGGATCGCGGACGAAGCGCTGCCGGTGTTGGGATTGTTACCTCCTTCGTTGGGTGCTTGGGACAAATGGTTCCTGGGTTGGCTGGATTACGCAACTATCGACAACGCGACCAGTGATTACCGCCTCGTGCCTGTTCAAATTCCACGTGAGGATTACTGGCGTTACCCCCGGGAATATTACGACTTTCGGCGTGCGTATCCACGCGCTCTTCTGGGCGGTGTCTCTCCGGGTGAGTTTTTTCTGATCGAAAATCGCTGGGTTCCCTTCGATGGTACGGAATTGCCGGATCAAGAAGTGTTTTTCGTGAGCGATCCAGAGACGGGAGTCGTCCTTTATTTGGGGGGCGACGAAGATATCCCAACGGAACGGCCGCGTAACACTGGCATGTACGATTTCTTCCTCCCGGAAAGCGGAGTTCTGGTTTGGCACGTGAACATGAACCGAATCGAACCCAATCTTGCAATGAACACCATCAATATCTATGGAGACGGCCTGCGGCTGGTGGAGGCCGACGGCATTCAGGACATTGGAGTTTACGACGCTTATGTACTTGGCTTCTTCGGTTCTTACCGCGATCCATTCAACGAGGACAACGGGGATGCCCTTTATATTGAGGGGCGGCCCTCGAGCCGTGCTTTCGATCGCTCCTGGACTGGTTTGGCCCTGAGCGATATCAAGGGTGTGGAGCCGGGTGGCCGATCCACAATGTCCCTGACAGCGACAGTGACACCGCTCGCCCATGGCAGCCCCATCGAGGTGGCAGCTATCGACTCGGCCGAAGCAGCGATCACTGGTGGGACCGCCACTCCTCGCGCTCTCGCAGTCCAAAGTCTGACTCCTTTCACTTTCCAACGGGATAATATTAGTGTGGAGGCCCTGGTCATCACCGATGCAGTGAGTTCGCACTGGGATGGCGAAAACTATCGTGCCAAACTCTTCGCTTGGCAGCCCGACGGCACCCGGGCTCTTTGGAAAAGGCCCGAGTGGCCAGACGGTGCTGGTTGGGAATTCAACGCGCCGGTGAGCGGATCACCGGTGCAGATCGACCTTTCGCCGCCCACGAACCCAGTGGTTACAAACGGCCTCGTGGTTGGGTTGCAAAATGGTGAGGTGTTGGCGTTCACGGAGCAGCTGAACGTCATCGGGGGCTTGCAATTACAATGGGGTCCCGTTTCCGTGGGAGCGTCGTTGGCGTATGCGCCGGTTCCCGGTGGCTCCTCTACGCTGCTCACCTGCGTACAGCCGGACACATTACTCCTATTGAACACACCGGATGGCTCCCAGCAGGGTGAACCTTTGGTTTTGGCTGATTCCGCAGGTGGTCCCTTTGGTGGATTCAAGGCGCCTCCGTTGCCGTTGCGACCAGGGAATGAACAGATGGGTTGGGCTGTTTTCGGCGCGCAGGGCTGGTTCTACGTGACCTCCAGCAGTGCAGGATTGGAAAACACCACCTTCACTCCTTACATCGCGGTAACAGCCGACAGCAGTTTGTGGCGTGTTGCCCTACCGGAGGGTGACACCGTTTCGCTTTTAGTTTTCGATACTACCGGAATGTTGGGATCTTGGCGTCTCCATACCACGGGGCAAATTGATTCCAACGTCTGGCAAGGTGTACTTCCCTCTGGACCGGTGACCGATCCAGCTGTTGCTGATCTCGATGGTGATGGGCGTCATGATGTCATTCTCTTGACCGCAACCCATGTGCGCGCCTATCAAAGCGAGGGCGCGCCCTTGACTGGTTTCCCCGTGGCGTTGGCGGAGCTTTTTCCCCTGCCCGATTCAACTCGCATCGCCGGTCCTGTGGTGGTGGGCGATGCCACGGGTGATGGTGTGAACGAGCTGTTTTTCGTGACGAACCATGGTCATCTCTTCGGTTTGGATGCGCGGGGAAGGCTCTTGGCAAAGACCCCATACTTGTGGGGGCAACAACCGTTGGCGGGATTAGCTATCGCACCTGGTTTGTCCCCAGATGAACGACTTCTCTGGTTGGTCGAGTCAGGCGGTCACAAGAGTGCGCCGCTCGAGCGTCGGTTCACTAATGGTCGCATCGTGGGTTATCGCCTTTTGGGTTCTGGCACTGCAAGCCAGGCCACCAGTGAATGGTTGGGACCAGAGGGCGGCAGCTGGCGGTTGGGACCGGTTGGATCAGTCTCCCGTTTGACCGTATCAGCACCTTGGCAACAGGATGTGGAACGTGTGGTTTTGTATCCGAATCCCCTCCATGGTCAGGATCTGACTGTCCGGTTCCGCCCAGAGGGCGATAACGCGGCTCGATTCGTGATCTTCAACCTCGAGGGCGAAATCGTCCGGCAAGAGACCATCAGCGTCACTGGCGGACAGATGAAAGAGCACATTGTGCCACTACCCGACCTCGTCTCAGGCATGTATGTATGCCAGTTGGAATGGGAGAACAACAGCGGCTTGACCAGGAAAACCATGACTCTTGCCGTCGAACGCTGAGTCTGGGCTTCGACAGGTTCGGAGCGGAGGATGAGGAATGAGAGGTAAGATAACTCGAGTTTGGTCGCGGCTGGTATCAGTCTCCCTGCCGCTGCTCGCGGTGATGTTGCTGACCAGTGTGGCGATTGCTCAGGTGCAGTCCACGCCCCAGGAGAGAGCCAACTGGATCTTGCACCGTTCCGACTGGGAACTGGCCAGCTTGACCGGTGATCCTCCACCCCAAGCGGAATCTGCTGGGTCCACGGCCGGTGCCGCGGTGGCGGAGGAGGGGAGCCGCCGCAAGGGTTCACCCGCTGTGCCAATTTTCATGTCCCTGGTCTTACCAGGTGCGGGCGAGGCCTATCTCGGCTATAAACGTGGCTATTTCCTGATGGCACTCGATATCGCCCTCTGGATTGGGGTGGTGCATCACAACGACCAAGGGAAACAAATACGTGAGGATTATATCAAATTCGCGGAAGAACACTGGGACGAAGAAAGGCTTTCGGCCGCGTATTGGAGTAACCATCCCGACGAGTACCTCGCCGGGGTCGGCATCCCCTATTTCCCCGATGTGGGAGACTCGCGAACGGCCTATACCAATTTGCCCCTCTGGGTTTCGCGCGAAGATGACGAGCGCGAGTATTTTGAGAATCTCGGCAAATGGGATCAGTTCGTCTTCGGCTGGGACGATTTCGTCCGGCCGGAAGAGCTGCCGGGTTATATCGGCGGAGGGGCCCTATCCGACCTCAGATTGCCGGGAATCGCTGATAATCGAGAAATTTATCGCAGCATGCGACAAGAATCTAACGATCAGTTTACAAAACGTGATAGACTTATATATCTTAATATAGCCACGCGGTTGATCAGCATGGTCCAAGTCGCCTATCTCCAGGGTTTGTTTGGCGGGGGATCGAAGTCCGAACTCACGGTCGCCGGCCACCCGGTTTCGCTGATCGCCGAACCACGAGGACTGACCGCCACCCGGGTCGGGTTCGCCGTAGCTTATTGATTTACCCCAGGGAGGAGTGACCTTCTTTGGTTCAGCAGCTCATTAAATCGATCCTAGGTTTGCGACAAGCGTGGCTTCTGTGGGCATTGGCAGTGATCCTGACCTGGTCCACTCTTGCGACTGCTTCGGTTCAACCACTCA
>Ga0209536_100017273_pt1 | contig 10225 bp, 7 predicted proteins | sample DeeMarSeWOR28_12_FD_187461 | JGI IMG/M metagenome (GOLD analysis project Ga0209536, IMG submission 187461) | Marine sediment microbial communities from White Oak River estuary, North Carolina - WOR-2-8_12 (SPAdes) (version 2) | ecosystem: Environmental > Aquatic > Marine > Intertidal zone >... | reverse complement strand
TTAACCTCTTCCGGCCTGGCGAGACGGAAATTAGTCCACATGCCCTCTTTCTCGCTCCGCACCAAATCGGCATCCTCCAGCAGCCTGAGGTGACGGGAAACGCTGGGTTGGCTAATTCCTAAAACTGATTGAATTTCGCAGACGCAAAGATCCCTCATCTCGAGCATTTTTAGGATCTTCACCCGGGTACTGTCCGCCGCAGCCTTCATCACTCTCAAATACTCTCTCATAGCATCCTCATCTTATAGTTTATTAGGTATATACCTATATAGCTATATAATGTCAAGGACCCAAATAGAAAATGATAGAATATTTTGGACTTTTCTTGACATAGGTATTTGTTGTGCTATACTTCATTACCCTACTACATAGGTATGATAATTCTGAAAGGGGGTGGTGGCGTGGATATGGTCATGTGCGAGGACGACATGGGCTGCTGTTGTGCTCCCATCGGTCTAAATGGCGAGGTTAGCGTTTACAGCCAAGGGTTTTTCTCGGTATCCACGATCTCTAGGTCACCATCCCAGAAGTTCTCCTGCCTCTGATACCCTCGCAAGCAACCCTTTGCCCCGTTGGACCTTTCCATTCACAAAACAACATCAGCTTCATGAATGACCCATTTTTAGGCCTTGCAGCAAAGGGAGGAAAATTATGAGTCCCCCACAACAACACTATGACAAAGATTCTGAGGCATGCCGACTGGCTATCGAGTTCACCAGCGAGAATCGTCATCAGCTGCCTGCTATTATTAACGACCTCGTAGCCTCCAGTCGAGATCCCCAGCTGTTCGCCCACGTCGATGCAGAGCTCATTCCATCTGAAGAGAAGGTAGTGGAAATCATTCAACGGACCAGGCGATTGCTCTTCCCCGGGTACTTCAATCGGCAACCACTTGACAATAGTCATTTAGAGTACGCTGTCGGCATGGAGATGACCCGCCTTTTTGAAATTCTTTCCGGAGAGATCGCATTGAGCATCAGACATGACTGCCAGCGCTACGAATTGGTTTGCACTCATTGCCAAGAACAAGGCCAACGAGAAGCCGTCAGCTTTCTCGAGCAGCTTGCAGACATACGAAAGATTCTCACAACTGATGTGCAGGCTGCCTACGATGGCGATCCTGCAGCTAAGACCATTGATGAGGTCATTATAAGCTATCCAGGGGTGCTGGCCACGACCATTCACCGGATTGCTCACCAGCTCTGGCAGCAGGAAATCCCTCTGTTGCCGAGAATGATGTCCGAGTATGCACACAGTATAACAGGGATCGACATCCATCCTGGGGCCACAATAGATGAGAGTTTTTTTATTGATCATGGCACCGGGGTTGTCATCGGGGAAACCAGCAAAATAGGCAAACGGGTGCGAATTTATCAAGGTGTAACCCTCGGCGCCCTCTCTTTGCCCAAGGAAGAGGTGGAGCAATTGCGGCGCCAGAAGAGGCACCCGACCATAGAGAACGACGTCACTATCTACGCCGGTGCTACCATATTAGGGGGTGAAACAGTAATAGGGGCAGGATCTGTGATAGGAGGCAGTGTCTGGATTACTGCCTCAGTTCCTCCGGGAACCAAAGTTTTTCTAGCCCCACCGAAACTTGTTTACAAAAACGCGCACTCTCAAGCCAAAGATAAAGATTAGGTAACGGTCAATGAAAATACACACTGATATCGGCCATACCATCGGTGGTACCCCTCTGGTTCAGCTCAAAAATATTGCTCAAGATTTGGGCGCGAAGATTTTGGCCAAGTTGGAATTCTTCAATCCATTGGGCAGCGTCAAGGACCGTATCGGGCGGAGCATGATCGAGGCCGCAGAGGTCGAGGGGAGGTTGAAACCCGAGGGCGTGATCATAGAACCCACCAGTGGCAACACAGGCATTGCCCTGGCAATGATTGCTGCCAGCAAGGGCTACCGGCTCATTCTCACCATGCCGGAAACTATGACCATTGAAAGGCGTAAATTACTCACGAGATTGGGGGCTGAACTGGTTCTCACCCCCGGTGGTGAAGGCATAAAGGGTGCGATCAAAAAAGCCGAGGAACTCCTTGCCATAACTCCCCATGGTTTCATGCCAGACCAATTTTCCAATCCAGCCAACCCTGCCGTCCATCGTGAGACCACCGCATTGGAGATCTGGAACGACACTGACGGTGAGGTTGATATATTCGTTTCGGGGGTCGGTACAGGCGGGACCATCAGTGGTGTAGCAGAGGTGATCAAAGCCAAAAAACCTTCCTTCAAAGTTATTGCTGTTGAACCCTCTGAATCACCGGTTCTCTCCGGAGGGGAACCCGGTCCGCACAGAATTCAAGGTATAGGTGCCGGCTTTGTGCCAGCGGTGCTTCGAGTTGATTTGTTGGACGAGATAATCCAGGTAAACGCTGACCTTGCGGAAGAAATGGCTGCACGGTTGGCAAGGGAAGAGGGAATTTTGGCCGGGATTTCAAGCGGCGCAGCCACGTGGGCTGCCATGCAAGCGGCCAAGCGACAAGAGAACAAAGGAAAGACTATTGTAACGCTGCTGCCCAGCACCGGTGAACGGTATATAAGTACCTGGCCGTAACCACTAGGCAGTAGGGACTACGCATTAGGTACAGAGGACAAGACAGCGGATCTTATAGAAAAATCCGAAATCCTAATATCTAAATCCCAAACAAATTCAAATTTTCAAAGTCCAAATGACCAAAACTTCCTGATCATATATTTCTTGTTTTCTCTTTTGAACATTGGACCATTAGATATTCGGATTTGTTTCGTGCTTCCTGCTTAGGATTTCGAATTTGATATTGAAGGCTCGCTGTTTCGAGTTGTACTGCTTAGTGCTTAGTTTGCGCGGTGCGAAATGGAAGGGGGTGGTCCCGTGCTATGGATAATGGTTAGCCCCGCCGGGGTTCTCGAGAACAAAAAGTCGAAGGATAAGAGAATGAATGGCAACAACCGAGGAGGATTCCATGGCAAAGACCATCCAGGAAATCAATGAAAAGATAAAAAGTGGCAAGGCGGTTGTTTACACAGCCGAAGAAATCATCTCCGTAGTCAAACGTAAAGGCAAGAAAAAAACAGTAAAAGATGTCGATGTAGTCACAACTGGCACTTTCGCGCCCATGTGCTCCTCTGGGGCTTATTTCAATGTTGGCCATTCAAACCCGCGAACCAAACTAGGCGGAGGCAGTGTCACCCTGAATGATGTTCCAGTCTATACCGGCTTTGCTGCGGTGGATTTCCTTGTTGGCGCCACCGCCATACCTGACGACGACCCACGAAACAAGATCCATCCGGGCAAATTTCCCTATGGTGGAGGTCACCTTATTGAAGACCTGGTAGCAGGCAAGGATGTGCAACTCATCGCCCGTGCTTACGGTACCGACTGCTATCCTCGCCGCAAGCTTGAGACTTGGGTAAGGCTCGAGGACATGAACGAAGCAGTGCTGTTCAATATGCGAAACGGGTACCAGAACTACAACGTGGCGGTAAACCTTTCCGACCGCATGATCTATACCTACATGGGGGTACTCCACCCAAAGCTACGTAACGCCACCTACTGTAGCGCCGGGCAACTGAGTCCGCTGCTCAACGATCCACTCTACCGCACGATTGGGATCGGAACACGTATATTCCTCGGGGGTGGTGTTGGCTATGTGGTGGATCGGGGCACCCAGCACAACCCGGACGTATCCCGCAACGACAAGGGAGTGCCTCGCATGGGAGCCGGAACCTTGGCAGTTATGGGTGATTTAAAGCAGATGAGCCGCCGCTGGCTGCGCGGTGCTTCTTTTACCGGCTATGGTGTCACCCTGGCGGTGGGAATTGGCATCCCCATTCCCATTTTGGATGAGGAGATGCTGAATTTCACTGCAGTAACCGACAAAGATATAGTCGCCCAGGTTGTAGATTACAGCGAAGCATATCCCAACTGCATTCCAGGCAGCCTAGGTGAAGTCACCTATGCGCAGCTCAAGTCTGGCTCCATCACAGTAAAGGGCAAGAAGGTGCCTACTGCCGGGCTGTCTTCTTACTCCCGGGCCAGAGAGGTTGCAACCATCCTCAAGGATTGGATCGGGAAAGGTTCATTCCTCCTCAGCGAGATGGTGGCTCCCTTGCCGTCAGTGGGTTCGGGTATCACATTCAAACCCCTTCAGGAGAGACCAATCTTCAACAACGCCCGGGTGGCAGTGGATTAAGGAGAAATAGAAATTCCAAATCACAAATCTCAAATATCAAACAGATAACAATGGCCAAAATTCAAAATTCCAACCCTTTTTGGGTCATTTGTTATTGGAATTTGGAATTTGTTTGTAATTTGGTGCTTGGAATCTGGGATTTTAAGAGTGGGGAGGTATAAAATGGCGACAAAACGTTTGGTGTTTAATTTTCCACCACATTTGATCGACCAGCCGGTCACATATCAACTGATCACGGAACACAATCTAAAGATTAACATTCTGAGGGCGCGCATTACCCCCAGAGAATGGGGCAGATTAGTGGTAGAAGTCAGCGGCAAAAAGAAAAATCTCGACGCAGGCTTACAATTTGCTTCTGATTTAGGGTTGGATATCAAACCCCTTGCCCAGGATGTGCAGTGGGATGCAGACAAGTGCATTGAATGCACCGCCTGCTGCTCGGTGTGTCCCACTGGTGCCCTTTCGGTTGCAAGGAAAGACATGCAGGTCTCCTTCGACCACGATAAGTGCATTGCCTGCGAGCTCTGCATACCGGTTTGTCCCTATGAGGCCATGCAAATAAGATTTTAGCTTGAGAATTCTATGCCCTTTCAACCCCCGGGGTCATCTTGCCTCCTGTTCCCCTATGACTTTTTTGTTGTCAAGGTTGGCTTGCCTTGCTAGATACTGAACTCGTCCACTAGGTAAGGGGCTGGCTTCATGGAAAATATAAAACGATCGTTTGTAGCTATTGGGGCATTGCTGACTCTGGCGCTGGCGCCCACCGGCCTCCAGGCGGTGGAACCCATCCATCATGACCTCGAGGTCGTGCTTCAGCCGAGCAAGCACAGATTAACCGCCAAAGACCTTGTGACAATACCCCCTGAATATCTGCCGGAAGTACGCTTTTTTCTCCACAAAGGACTGCGGCCCACCTCACCCAATCCGGCAGTGCAAATCACTCGCGAAATGGGGATGTCTGGAGGCGCACCGCTAGCATCTTTCAAAGCAACTCTCCCCCCGGGTCAGAATACATTGGTCCTTGAGTACGGTGGAAACATACACCATCCCCTGGAAACATATGGGAAAGAACAGGCGCGGGGTTTCAAGCAATCCCGAGGCTTGATTTCCTCCGAGGGGGTCTATCTGGCCGGGAGCTCTCTCTGGTATCCACGTTTTGCTAAGGGGCTCATTACTTTTACCCTGCAAGTGAAACTGCCTCAGAAATGGGATGCGGTGAGCCAGGGTGAAAGAACGCTCCATGTTCGTCGGGGAGGTGTTACCTCAGTGCGCTGGAAATCTCCAGAACCCCAGGAGGAAATCTTTATCGTGGCCGCACCCTTTGTTGAGTATGCAACATCTGGGGGAAGAGTCGGATCAATGGTCTTTCTTCGGTCCCCAGACGAAGAGTTGGCTAATACGTATCTCGAGGCTACGGCTCGCTATCTGGCAATGTACGAGAGACTCATTGGGCCTTATCCATACAAGAAATTTGCCCTGGTGGAAAACTTCTGGGAAACAGGGTTTGGCATGCCTTCTTTTACCCTACTTGGACCCAAAATCATTCGCTTTCCCTTCATTTTGCACTCCTCCTATCCCCATGAAATCCTGCATAACTGGTGGGGTAACGGTGTTTTTCCAGATTACGCTGAGGGAAACTGGGCGGAGGGACTGACTGCCTACCTCTCCGACCACCTCCTAAAAGAGATGCAAGGCAATGGGGTAAGCTATCGCCAAGAAGCCCTGCAGAAGTATCTCGACTATGTCGTGCGGGGGCGGGATTTTCCTCTCACCCAGTTCCGTTCCCGACACAGCTCTTCCTCTGAGGCAGTAGGCTACGGCAAGTCCCTTATGTTTTTCCACATGTTGCGGCAAGACCTGGGCAATAAAACGTACGTACAGGCTCTGCGAGACTTCTATGAGAAAAACAAATTTCAGCTTGCCTCCTTTGGGGATCTCCAGAGAAGCTTCGAAAAAGTTTCAGGGAAAGACCTGAAAATCTTCTTCGACCAGTGGCTTACTCGAGTGGGTGGACCTGAGCTAAAGGTCAGCGGTGTCGAGGCCTGGCCTGGAAGGGATGGCTATGTTCTCAGAGGACTTCTCGAGCAGGTGCAGCCCCAGGCCGGGTATCTGTTAGCCGTTCCGGTTGCAGTCACTATGCAAGGTCATGTGGATGCGTATCAGACAGTGATTACCATGGAGGAAAAGCGGCAGGAGATAAACCTCACTGTGCCTGCAAAGCCTCTGCGAATCGATATTGATCCGGAATTTGACCTCTTTCGTCTACTCGCCCGGTCTGAGATCCCACCAGCTTTAACCCAGGCCTTTGGCGCTAAAAAAATGCTCATACTTCTCCCCTCCTCTGCCGACAAAGAGCTTCTCCTTGGTTACCGCCAGCTTGCCCGATCCCTGAGCCAGTCCGGACCTGATGAGGTGGAGGTTAAGCTGGATGACGAGGTAGACCTCCTTCCCTCAGACAGGGCGGTTACACTCTTAGGGTGGGAGAACAAATTTCTCGACCACATTCGCTTGGCCCTGTCACAGTACAATCTCAGCATAAGCGACGATGAGGTTCAACTGGGTGGGGAAAAATTGGAGCGGGATAATCACTCAGTTGTACTGACGGCCAGACAGCCAAGAAATAAGGATGTTTCCCTAACCTGGATTGCAGTTGATCCACCCAAGGCCTTTCCAGGTCTCGGACGGAAACTCCCCCATTACCATAAGTACAGTTACCTGGGATTTCACGGTACGGAGCCCACAAATATAGCCAAGGGGAGATGGCCGGTCCTTGAATCTCCCATGACAGCATACGTAACCGTCCAGGGCGGTACCATTTTGGAGGTTGAAAGGGGGAAATTGGTATCCAGGCAGCCACTGGTAACCCTGCCTCGCCTTTCTGGGAAAGCCGGATGATTGAGACTGTTCGCTTTCTTTCCAGTGAAGTGCCAAGCGCACGGGGCTTTGCCAGTGAAGGGCTCGACCAGACTGCGGTGGGACATGAAATAGTTTTAGAGGCCGAGGTGGTGAAAAGGAAGATGTCTGACTTTCGCACACACCCAGTAGTACCATTTCCCATAGTGCTTACCAGCTTTCCAGAGAAACTATCCCTCCTTTTGCTTTGATCATATTGCAGAAAGCTCCTTGCCCCCGCAAAAATGTATGTTAAGATTCCTACTAACCACATAGGATAACTGTCCTAAGTTCGATCACTCTTTTCTCCCAGAAACATTTCAGCCAGGAGGTAGACCTTCATGTTGCCCCGGAGCCTCAAGAGCAAATTGCTCCTGACAGTATCGGCCTTGGTTATCGGAAGTGGATTGCTCATCTCGCTCGTGGTGACCCAGCGGTACAGTAAGAGCCTGTTCGAGGCTTTGACCACTCAGGCTGAAAATACAGCTCAGGTGGTTTCACTCGAGGCTGTTGACAAGATCCTCGCCGACAACCAGGTGGCCCTGGAGAAGATGCTGGACCACCATATGCGCAGCAACCCCTCTCTGGCCTACCTGTTCATCGTAAAAAGCAACGAGATTCTTGCCCACACCTTTACCACCGGAGTCCCCAGCGGATTGGTTGGGGCTAACAGTTCAAATCCTGGGCAACAATATAACCTTCGACAAATCACTTCCGCCAAAGGCGATCATTACCTCGACATCTCCTGGCCGATTCTTGCTGGCATGGGAGGGGAATTACGAGCCGGTTTCTCAGAAAAACCCTATCGGCAGCAAGTGCTGCGATTATGGTTACACATGAGCGTCCTCACTCTAGCCATTCTCTCCATCGCCCTCACACTGACCCTTCTTTTTGTCAGAAGGATAACCCGCCCTCTCATTGCCTTAGCTGATGCCACCCAAAAAATCGACAAGGGAGAATGGGACGTAAGGCTTCAGGTGCAAGGGAATGATGAGGTTGGAAGGTTGGCTGGTTCTTTCAATCAGATGGTTGCTCATTTAGAGGACTACACGGGCAGGCTTGAAGAGCAAACATTAGAACTGGAACGTGCCCACTTCCAGACTCGAACCGTCTGCAGCATAGTTCAGCAAGTTGGTGCTTTGCGTTCCCTTGATGAGATCGGATCGTATCTGATAAAGACATTTCAAAACATTCTGAAATGCAGCCGCATATCATTCTTGATTTTCAATGACAACCGCGATCTCCTCTTTACCCTTTCGAGCGAAGGCGTGCAGACTGTCAAAGAACCAAAGTATTTAAAAAACGCAGCGTCTGTGCTGGAAGGACAGGCACAAGTCTCCTTTTTCAAAAAGAAACCTCTTTCCCCCCCACTGGTTCCCAAGGGTTTTCAGGACGCAGCGGCTCAAACCGTAATTCCCATAAGACGTACGAAGCAAGCCTTTGGCTGTTTGGTAGTCATGTGCCCGGCTGATTGCCGCTGCAATGAAAGTGAAATTGAAGTGGTGTCCCTGATGTTGGCTCAAGCTGCTGGGGTCATTAAAAGGGCCGCGTTGCAGGAGGAAGAGATACGTGACCTCCAGAGCCGGGTGGAATCCTCCTCAGAGTTCGGTGGTATTATCGGCAAGGATTCCAAGATGCAGCTGATCTACAAAATGATTCAGGATATTGCTCCTACCGAGGCCACCGTTCTCATCCAGGGAGAGAGCGGCACCGGCAAGGAACTGGTGGCCCGGGCCATACACCTGGAGAGCCCGCGCAATGATAAGCCTTTCGTGATCATCAATTGCTCTGCCTATCCTGCCACCCTCCTGGAAAGCGAACTCTTTGGTCACGAAAAGGGGGCTTTCACCGGAGCCATCCGGCAAAAGCTCGGTCGCTTCGAGCAGGCAGATGGGGGCACCGTATTCTTGGATGAGATAGGAGAGATCCATCCCTCGGCCCAAATCAAGCTGCTGCGGGTGCTTCAGACCCAGAAATTTGAGCGTTTGGGTGGCGAAAAAACTCTTGCGGTAAATCTGCGAATACTGGCAGCCACCAATAAAGACCTTCTCCAGGAAGTTAAAAAAGGTAATTTCAGGGAGGACCTCTACTACCGACTCAACGTAATTCCCATCTATTTGCCCCCACTCAGAGAGCGGCGAAATGACATCCCTCTCTTGGCCAGCCACTTTCTCCAACGGTTTGCCACGGAACAGGGCAAGGAAATTCAGGGCTTCAGACCCGAAGCCATGAGAAACCTCTTGGATTATTCTTGGCCGGGTAATGTTCGTGAATTGGAGAATACCGTCGAACACGCCACAGTTCTCAGCAAGGGCGGACGAATAGAGGCAGCAGATCTGCCCGCAGCCATCCGACCGGATGTATACCCTAGCCAGACAACCACGCTGCCAACCATGGTCGATCACGAGAAGAAACTTCTCCAGGATACCCTCGAGGAGTGTGGCTGGAATAAGAAGCAAGCGGCCAAACGGTTGGGAATCAGTCGCAGCACTCTCTACGACAAATTAAAGAAGTATCAGATCACCAGTCCTACAACACATTAATCTCGAGTTCTTTCGGCATGTGCTCGGATGAGCCTCATGCAAGGACAGGTGTCCGGATTCTGGACAACGATAAGAATCTATTATGGTTCAATAAAATTAAATTCATCCAAAACTGTGTCTTTTATTCACCCAGAAAACCACCTCACACTGCCTCCTTGCTGCAGACGAACTAAGGGCCTCCGCGGTTTGAATCAGTGACTCGGATCGACAAACCTTCATCAATAATTTGTATGTTATTCCAGTTACTTATAAAATCACAAAATGTATGGACTGTAAGTCTCTCGCCTGTTTCAAGCGCCAGAATTTTGGCTTGGCATAGGACTTGCCATGAGAATGGCGAGAGTCCCTGTAGGCTCGAATGCTTTTGACCCTCCCAAATGAACAGATCGTATCTCGGGAGCCTGTGAGATGGAGGAACCTATTGTGGTGGTGAATGCTGATGAAGGAGCGTGCCTGGAACTATGCACCGATCTGGAAAAAGAGCATTTTCCCACCACTGCATTGCATACGCTCATGGCGCTGGAGGATGAATTTCAGAAAACCGTCTGTCGGGTGGTGATTCTCGACCTGGACAACTTGCCGGTAAACAACAGCGTTTTTCGGGAA
>Ga0209536_100017272_pt1 | contig 10226 bp, 13 predicted proteins | sample DeeMarSeWOR28_12_FD_187461 | JGI IMG/M metagenome (GOLD analysis project Ga0209536, IMG submission 187461) | Marine sediment microbial communities from White Oak River estuary, North Carolina - WOR-2-8_12 (SPAdes) (version 2) | ecosystem: Environmental > Aquatic > Marine > Intertidal zone >... | reverse complement strand
CCAGTTTTCCCAGTTCATCGGATAACGTGTGGACCAATTCTTTTAATTCATCTGATTTTTGCATAGCCATTGTCCTGGCCCTTACTCTTTCCAGGGCCAATTGAATTTCAGCTTCCCGCGCTTGGGTTTCAGCTTTCTGGAGGTCTGTATATCTTCGGTAAGCAAGATCAAATACCGATGCAGATCGTCGCAAAAGTTCTTTGGCTTCTTCACTGGGCTCTTCCCTCGGAATTAATAAAAAGGATCCCCCAGAGAAATCTACAAAATACCAATATTGATTTTTTGGTAAGTTATCCCCCCATTCATCTTTTAATCCTGGAATACGCTCCATCGCCATGTACTGCCATTCATTTAAAGATTTTCCTTGTACCCTAATCATATATTCTGATTTACCAGAATTATAATCTGGATATTTCTCAAACAGAAGCTCAGGGTATTTTTGTAATACATCAGCCATATTAAACTCGCTTAATCTTTTGGATTCTTTGTAAGAGAAAGTAGACTGTAAAAATCTATCAAACTCTGCTACATTATTTGGTTTTATGTATCCTCTATTTGCTAACAGTCTTGCATAACCCCCATGGTAATCAATACCACTCTTAAAAAGAAATGGCATATCTACATATCGATAGTTTGGGCCATGCCTAGTTTTTATTACTGTTGCTCTTATCCAATTGCCTAATACTTCATTTCCTCTCATCTTATCAATTATCTTTTTCTTATCATCAACTTTTATTCTTGTCGACGCATAGTACTTAACAGCTTCGCCACTTGTAACTGTAGTATTATCACCAAATTGAATTCCAACTTTGAATGTTATTTGATTAGCAAAGTGGAATGAAGTATTAATATCAACGAGTGGTAGTATTTCTTTAAAAAGATGATGAATACTTTTAGCTTTCTTCCCCATATCTGATTTCATTGGATCACTTCCTTCTGCAAAGGCAGATATGGAATCGATAGCTATAAATTTATGTATCTCTCTATCTTTACAAGATTCTAAAATCTTTCTTAAGAAAACTTCTGCATCAGGTACTGTATTAAGATCTGCCGGTTTTATAACTATGACAGAGCTTAAATCAACTCCTAGCTCTATTGCTCTCTTACTAGAAAAGGCATTTTCTCTATCTAGCCATATTGCAATTCCATCTGGATATTTATACTGGAAATCTCGTAATAATATTTGCAGCATTAGAGATTTCCCAGACCCAGAGAATCCTGACCATTCGACAACCTGCCCCATAGGTATGCCACCTTCTAATATAAGATCAAGCGCTAGGTTGCCAGTAGACAACATATCTAATGCAATTTCTTTTTCTTCCTCTGCTATTCGCAATGTTCCATATTCTTTTTTTAGCTTATTAGTTAAGCTTATGATGTCTTTATCCATTATCTGAACCTCTTACGTAGCTCAGACATAATTCCTTCTACCATATCTGCTACTTCTGAAGAGGTACGTTCCTCAACATCAAAATAAACTTTTACATTAAATGATACATTACCTTTAGCATTTATACTAACTTCGGCTGAACTAGTTCTTTCATATCTTTTCTCGTCCATAGTTTCTCTCCTATATCTTTAGAAATGAATATAGGCATACAATTAAATTTGCCTTTTCTGGTATAGTATATTCTCTGTCTAATATATTATATAAGTTAATTAGTTTTATTCCTTCTGTGTCATTATTAAAATAGCTTGATAATAGTCTTCCCCCTATTAAATTTTGTAATCCTATTCTAATTGAATTTGGTGTTTTAGTTTTTAATAATTCAATAAGTGATTGTTGAATAATAACCCATATAGTATTGCTAATTAATAATTTATAAAGTCTTAGTATGTCTTCGTCTATATCTCCTAAAGTTGAAATCTCTAATACATATCTTGCTTTGTCAATATTGTCAATATTCTTTATTACATTAATATTCTTTAATAAGATTCTTGGTATTCCTTCAGCTTTAAGAATTAGTAATTCTTTCTTCCATTTCTCAAATTGTAATCCTTCACTAGTTAATACATAGTCTAATAAGCTTCTCGCTTCATTATCTGCCAGTAGATCAACTTGTAATACTATAAATCTACTTAATAGTATTTTACTTATCTTGTTTATTTCTGTAGTACAGCCTATTATTAATACGTCTTGTATAAATTCTTTTTTCTCTAGTGGAATTAAGAGTTGCTTGAGACTTTTATCAGACAGGCCATGTATTTCATCTAGTATAAAAACTCTCTTCTTTCCAAAGATAGAGGACTTATTTAACTTAGTTAGTTCCTCTCTCATATTAGAAACCTGAGATAGGTTCTCGCAATCCTGCTCAGTTATAGAAAACTCGTCTGCTCCGAACTCAGCAGCAATTATCCTTGCTATAGTAGTTTTACCACATCCATAATGCCCAGATAAAAGTATTGGTCTATCAAGACGTATAGATCTCAAAACTGTTTTTAAGTCTTTATTACCAAATACCTGCTCTAACGAAGTTGGTCTATATTTAATATGCATACTATCTCCAAAGATAAGCGTAAGCCCCCATAATTAAATAGGGGCTTACATATTAAAGACTAACCTTTAAGTTCTTTCTTCTTTTGTCTACGTTCTACTTCTGGTAGACAGGTTGTAAAAGCAGGACATGCTTTACAATCATCATCCTCGTCATTATAAAAAACTACTGGTTCTATTCTTCCCCAACAAGCAGGGTTAGATACTGTTTTTGTTTGTGGTTGATCATCTGTCATAAATGGCAGATCTTGTGTAGGATTAGCTGTCTTAGCTTCTTCATCAGCTCTCACAGACAGATTCATATTTAATGCTACTACTCCATCTACTTCCTCTTGGGTAACTCCTCCCCAGTGTCTGTATACAGGATATAAGATTGTCTTTCCTCCATCCATATGATCAAATGCAGGACAAATTCTAATCAATACAGATTCGTCCATCTTTAGTGATGGAATTCTAAAGAAATTATTATTTTCTTCTAGCTCTCCCTCTGATAGCATTCTTATAATATTTGATTGGCTGATGTCTGTAAGATTGTTAAGAATTTCCTTGTCAATATCCCAATCGCACGTATTCATTTTATAAACTGAGTATGAATTAAACCCCATATCGCCTTTTATCTTTTTAATACGTACCAAAAATCCTATTCCAGCTCGTGGATTAACAACATTGCCCCAACCTGCTTCTGCATCGTGGCATGAATCAATTATATAATCGCCTACCTTTTTACCAACCTCCATAACAAAAGCTTTAGTTCTATCAGAATCAAGAATAGCATTCATGAAGTATGCTACTTTTGGTCCTTTATCTAAAGCTATTTTACGTTCAGGAGAAGAATCTGGCAAAGGCCAGAATGGTTGAATAGTATTACAGACATGACATACGCCATTAATGCTTGTATTTCGTTTTGGGCAAAAAATTCCACCACCACCGCTACCTTTTGCTAGTCTCTTCATTTCTTCTGCGTCTTTGCTTGTAATTTCCCAAGGGTCATTAGCTGTTTCTTTAGTCATATTGTATATTCTCCTTATTAGTCAAAGTTTAATTTATCTTCCATTTCTTTTATCCGTTGTTCTGGTGTTTTAAATCTATGAGCATACGCATCTCCGTATACAACTATCTTTTCCTCACCATTATAAGTTTCATCCCCCCTTTCAGAATTTATCCCTTCGCCCTTTAGTCTACGTTCTTCAACTTTAAATATCTCACCAAGGCGATATCTCCTACCATCCATTCCTTTGGAGTATCCTTTCAGAATTGAAACTGTATGCTTTAGTTCTATTGTTTTCTTTCTTAATTTCTGATACCTAATATCTTTTTTAACTCCCACTTTAAGAACAATATCTTTTCCAGATGCTGGTATTGGAGTTCCATTTTCTTCAGCTGCTGTAAATATTTCATCAGCTATTTCTGCAGTAACAATTTCAAGTTGAAATGTAGTCTCATCTAGCTCTTTAATTGCATCAGCTAATATCTTTGCATACTTTCCTTCTAATTCTGAATGGCGTTTTATACATTCCATCAAGTTATACATTGAACTATTATCTATCTTCACATCATATAAATATTCATCTTCACTAATAGTCTTCGTCATATATTTTATATCCTCGTCTTCTATATTTATGCTCAAGCTCTAAAGATTCATCTTCTTGCCTACAATAAAAACATTTGTGTTTGATACATTCCTTTCCTAGGTGTTCCTGATATTCTAAAAATCCATTATCTGTCTTCATTTTTAATCTCAAACTCCTGTTCTAGTTTTATAACTACTGGTAATATATCCCACTGCTCATCTAATATAAAATATTTCCTTGCAGCCTCTATAGCAAATAGTTTTCTGTGAAATATCTCAGCATCTGCAAAAGCAACTAAGCCTCTGCCAATTACATCTTTTGATAGAAATCTATTATTTGATTTTACTACATAACGTTCATGCCTATCTGTGCGTTTTCTAGTTTTCTTTCCTGTTTTCTTTTTTGGCACTATTATCCCTCACTACTTAATACTTATAAACAAACTAATTTAAAATATGGCTCGTATTCTATCTCTTTTATAACAATATTAAATCTTTTTAAAAGTTCATATACAACCTTAGCTTTTCTTGGGTTACTCATTAGATGCGTTAACATTGGTAGTTTAAACTCTTCAAGAGGCAGAAACATAGCACATGATGTTGTCTTAGCTTTATAATATTGGCAGTCTTTAATACCACAATAGTTGCACTCTATTGTATAATCTATATCTTTCATAAGTATCCTTACTATATTTACTGCATTTATAATCAGTAAAATTTTGCTAATTAACGCCTAAAATGTTACTTAATAGTAAATATTTTACCGATTAGTTGTTGGTTTCATAATCTTTTATTCAGCTTCTTTATAAGTTGGAATCCATTGGTTTTTCGTCCTCAATCAGGTTTAACTCTGTTTTTTCATCATCTGGGTGTTTTACACCACTTTTTTGATATCTCCATATCATATGATCAAGCAGTCTTGGGGTTAGATGAGGGTATTTCAATTTTAGCGCTTTACACGAACCAGGAAGTAGATCCTGGGCATTTTGGATGCTTATTTTTTTTCCTAGGGGTCTTTTTATAAAAGCCAAAATATGTCTGTCTGGTTTTATCAGATCATCTGAACCGGAAAGCATAAAGAAGTATCCTAATGAAATTCCGCTTCCCTGACCGGGTATAGACTTAATTTCTTTTTCAAAATCAACACTGTTAAATATTTTGGAAACATCTTGTAAATAATTCACCTTGTAATTTTTTAAAGCTGATGCAAATCTAAAAACTGCTTCAGTTTTTAGGATTCCACTTTTTGTCGATGTTCTCTGTTCATTGATGAAAATTTCTTTCGAGAACTTTTCAAGCCCAATAAAAAGCAATTTTTCAATAAATTTATTAACTGATTCCTGTGTCCTTATTGATGGAATTCTCTCTCTGTCCTCTCTAATTCTTAGTAGGTTAAAATAATTACAATACCTGATAACGGTTCTTCTTGTTCCTTCATAGTTTACACCAATGGAAAAAACCGCATCTATAATGCACAAGGGGAGACTTTGATAGAAGTACTCATCACTTAATCTCGCGTTTTTTAAATCAAGAATACGATCACAATATTCAGAAATTTTTTTTATTTCTCCCGCACACATAATAGGTTACCATAATGGGAAGTTTTTTTGTCTTTAAAAACTGATGACTCGAATTTAGTTGAATCAATGTTTATAGGGTATAGATGAAAAATCACAATAGAATCCTAGACTTTATTTACTAACTACATTATACCACATTTTTATTCATTTGTCAAGTCTTTTTTTTAATTTTTTTTAAAAAAATTAAATTAGTTCTAACCTACTTAAATCTCTAAGATTTTTTCCGGACTCTAAATCAACTTTAAGTATAACTTCATTAAGTTTTGGAAATGGCTTGTTTATAGTTGTTGCAATTTTAGTCATTTTCTCAGCCCAATAAGGTACATATTCATCTAAAACCTCACAAACAATAGCATCATATACCTGCATAACTAGACCATTACTATTAACAGACTCTTCAAACTCGCCAAATTCTTTTGCTAACTTAATCATAGCAAGTTGAACTAGTTGCCAAGCTGTTGATTGTATTGGCATATTAACAGCTTCTCTTATATAAGCATGGTCTTCCTCAGTATGAGAAGGCCAGAATCTTTTAAAGCCAAAATAACTGCTAACATATCCATTATCAATAAAAAATTTCTTAGTGTCCTCAATACCTTTTTCAACACCTGGAAACTGACTAAAATAATCTTTAATAAAGACTTCAGCCTTATCCTCCGATACACCAATACGATAAGCAAGGGCAATAGGTGACATCTGATATAAAATACCAAAGCTAACGTTCTTAGCAGCCTTTCTCTTATCAAGAATAGCATTATTCCCAGCTTTCTTTCCAGCTATGAATTTATCTAATGGAATATTATATATCTTTGAAGCTATATTAGAATGGAAATCTTCACCTTTTGTGTTACAAGCAGCTATTAAATTTTTATCATAAAAAATTATGCTAGCAACACGAATCTCAATCTGTGAAAAATCCATATACAGGAATGTATAGCCTGGTCTTGATATTATACATGATTTTATATCTTTATCGGCAGACTTAGCCGGCAAGTTTAGAATATTAGGATTCTTACTATTAGGGCGGGAGGTTGCTACTGAATGTAAACTATAAGTTGTATGAGCTGTACTATTATGCAATTTTGGCAATACCCCACTTAAAAAGTTCCCTCTCATGGCTTCAATGCCACGATACTCTTCCATAATAGTGCAATATTCGTTGTTATAGGGCGCTGTAGCGTACTTTTTCATCTCATCCTTACCTATACTAGGGTTTTTCTTTTTCGTCTGTTTAAGAACTGGTAAGGCGTAATAATGCAATAACAGATATTTAATGTGGGCTGGGGACTTTGGATTAAACTTTTGCCCAAAAAATCTTTCAGCCTCATCTATTCCATCAACCTGCACTGCTTGTTCTAATAATTTTTTTGATTTTATCTCATACACTTTATCAACTTCTAATAGACGATCTTTATCGTATAACACACCCCGTAAGCTCATTTGTGTTAGAACATTATTGCACGGCATCATTATATTGGTAAAATACCACCACATTTTTTCTTGAACTAGTAAACGTATCTGCTTACGCATTATCTTAAATAAGACACCAACATCACATGCTGCATATTGCAACAAATCATGTACATTTTTTACCTTATGTGCACCACCAAGAGATTTTACATATGTATCATACCCTAAACTTTCATCAGCATACTTAGCAACTAAAGAGGTTAAATCATTATCTTTCATACCTGTAAGCATAAACTCTGCTAAACAAGTATCAAAATACCAATTTTTTATATAGATACCAGTATTTACATATAGCCATTTGCAATCAAACTCAAATGTTTGCCCAATTACTGGTTTAGTGCTAAAAATATTTTTAAAAAAAGATTTTAGATAGTTAACTATCGAAGCATCAAACACATATACTGGACCTTTTCCAATTCCAATCTGCAGCAATCTCAATCTGTCTTTAAATGGATCACCACCATACGCTTCAATATCAAAAGCAATTGCTTTAGCTTCATTTATTTCGTCTAGTGCTAATTCAATTCTATGATCATCTTTAGACTCAAAAAATATATAATCATACAACTTAAGTTTTTTCTCTGGTAAATTAACAGCTTGTTTTAATTGTTTAAAATCTGACTCTACAAGTTCTCGTCTAGCATAATCATATCCAGCAGCCATTGGGTGAAATGTAGGCATTACATTACATTGTAATTTTTCTGACCATAGAATCTTTCCCCTATAAGCTGAGATAGACTCAACACCAAGAGCTAATCGTAATGCATGTTCCCCCAATAAAACAACTAACTTTGGCTTTATTTTCTTAATCTCATTGTAGGTATGAATAAAACAAGCTTCAAGTTCCTTACCAGTAGGCTTGCCATTATTAGCTTTATAGCACCGTAATGAATTAGCAATAGCAACATCTGCTCTATTAATTCCAGCAAGATCTAGCAGATAGTTTAATATATTTCCAGCTTTTCCGACAAAATGCGTAGGCTTTATTCTAGATGCTTGGGCTTCATTACGCCCTGCCATCTCACCAAGGAAATATAAATCAGCATTAGAATTTCCAGAATATGAAATACAGTTTATTCCATATTCATTTTGATAACAACCACATCTAGTACATTTAATCATTTAAATCTATTGACCTCTTTTGTTTTGTAAGAGGAACTTACCTCTTCACTTGATTGCCATGATAATAATTATCTATAAATTCCTCAACTGTTTTTGCATACCCTTGTTCTATTTGTCTATCTTTCTCTCTTAAGTGCCATAGTCGTTCCATGGACTTTTCAAAAGCTTTATAGTATTTAGGCCAACGTTTCTTGTGTCGCAACAAAGCATCTTGTTTTAGATTACAAATAAATGGACAGATTACGCATCCTATACGGCTAAATCCTTCATCATACAATGAGCAGTAGGGGATATTGTATTTTTCTATATAGTCCCAAATCTGCCATTCGACCCAATAGTATAGTGGTGAGTATATTATCTGTTTATAAGTCTTAGTCTCACTTATGCGTCCATATTTTTCTCGTCTAGGAGACTCTTCTGCTCTAATTCCCATTAACCTATGCTTAAGAGGAATATGTTTAGTTGGGTCTTTCTTTAGTATATCACAGCACCATCTAGCATATTTAGTCGGGAACCCCTTTATTGGAATCATCCCAAAAAATGATCTATGCCCTTTATAATTCGGCCTCATAATTTTTACATCTGGATAGTAATTTTTAATATACTTTACAACTTCTGGAGGATCAATACCTGTACAAGAATAATAGGCTTGAAACTTTACGCCTGATCTCTTTGTTATATGATATAGTACAGTAGAATCTTTTCCGCCACTAAATCCCAGAAAATATCCTTCAGGTGGCTCATGTTGTCTGATAAAGTCTATAGTATCATTTTCTTTATCAAACTCAATTACTGCGCTCTGGTACTTCATATAGATTCCCCCTCTGTTCTGCCATTGCTTCGGCGATTCTGCTGTACTCACACGCTACTAAAACCTTCATTTTTTAGTTCTGTGTGATCTTTGTAATCTATGTAATATAAACGATGTTAGCTCACTAATTGTTACTCCTAAAGGTCTTAATGTAGAATGAAATTCTAATAATGCTTCATTTTTATTTAAATAGTCTACAATAGCACGTGCTATATCATATCGAAGATCTTCAAATTGAGCTAACGATAATACATCTGGGCACTCTTCTATCTTCTCAAGCAGAAAGGTAGCATGTGATCCTTTATCATACTTATCGTATTTTTTTATATCTCTCAGATACCAAATACCTCTAGCCATATCTTTAACTTCAATCTTGCTAGTAGTGGAAAGCTTATATCTGGTAATTTCCTCTGCACACATATTAACCTCCTTTATTTAAACCCCATTATAATAATCTTAGCATTCTTATCTATCGTCGATAAAAACAATAGCATATCAGCTTGCGTGCCAATATATACATCATAATCAGTAATACCTTTAACAAGATCAATGTCAAACGTCATTTCAAAATCTCTTGAAATATCTCTAGGAATATTAAATTTAGCAGTTCCGTTTAATGATTGTGCTGTTACAGTTAACATTCTATCTATTGCCTTTAAGTTTGCTAATCTTCGAGTCTCTTTAAATAGCACAGTCTCAACATTGATAAATGCAGTATTTAATTCCTCAATTGGAAACATACGTTCTGAGTCACTAAATGACTCATCAGCAAAACTTTTTATTTTATTGTGTGGATATTCAGATAATCTGTCAGAAGAGAACATAGCTATACCACTATCAAAATATAAAAATGTATTACTATCACTATTACCTATCCTGTCTCCAACACTTAATACTGACATCATTTTTCTTGGTATTAATAGTGGTAAGCCCTTATAGTCTGGGTTGTATTTTATATATAACTTTGACCCATTAGTCGCACATAAAAAGTCTCTTGAAAGAAATATATTTTCTCTCAAACTCATCATTAACTTTTAATTCTGAGAGATATCAACATGTAGGTTTTGTAGCTGATTTTGGAGCTGGTTCTGGAGCGGGTTCTGGAACGGGTTCTGGAGTTACAGGTGTTGCTGCTGCTACAGGAGTAGGTCGGGGGTTGGCAACCGGTGCGGATTTTAA
>Ga0209536_100017271_pt1 | contig 10228 bp, 6 predicted proteins | sample DeeMarSeWOR28_12_FD_187461 | JGI IMG/M metagenome (GOLD analysis project Ga0209536, IMG submission 187461) | Marine sediment microbial communities from White Oak River estuary, North Carolina - WOR-2-8_12 (SPAdes) (version 2) | ecosystem: Environmental > Aquatic > Marine > Intertidal zone >... | reverse complement strand
TCACGATGAGCAGGGCAATGACACTGTTTTAGACACCTTTGCTCTTGAGGTGGAGGATTCGGATGGTGATACAGGAAGCGACACGCTGACCATCACAGTGGTTGATGATGTGCTGTTTGCAGAAGGTGCTGATGATTCAACAACTTTTAACCATGAAGGTTTCACTGCAACTGAAGATTTAAATGTAACATTTGGTGCAGATGGATTAGGAAATTATACCTTTACCGGATTTGCTGATGGTGACCAAGGACAGGTATCTACTGATAGCGGTCTCCTTAATATGACAGCTGGAGGTATGCCTGTTTTCCTTTATGGTGTTGGAACGAATGTACTTATCGGCACGACTGAATATGGCAATACAGATGCAACAATTTTTACTGTGACCTTGGACACTGACGGTACTTATACCTTAGACATGGAAGGAACGCTGGATTCTCCGGCTACATTCAACGTGGTGGATCTTGGCGATCTCGGCATTTCAGGAGGCCTTGGAAGTTACTATATTGTTGGTTCTGGAACCCCTGGCACGAGCGACGATATCAAAATAACCGCAGTGCAACCCGGTGGCACAATCAACACCTCTGCAAATGATATAGGTACAGAAAGTCAATGGGTTGGAGAAGCTACCGGTATTAAGTTTCAGTTCGTTGAAAACATTGATAATGACGGCAATTTTGACGGGACACGGACTCTGACCGGTGTTCAAGTAGGCCTGGCTGATGTTAAGGGGGGTGATACCCAAGCCAACGTCTTGATATCGCTGTATGACGGATCAGACAATATCATTGAAAATACAACTGAATTTCACAATGTTATTACCTCTATTAAATATATTTCCGGTGGTGTGGAGATAACACTTGACTCACCCGGCGAAATTGCCCAGGCGATTGCTGATGGGGATATTGCCTTTGTTACTGACTATGATGTCACGAATGGTAAAGATGGTACTACCCAGGTGAGTGGAATCGTGGTTTATGATGTTGATGAAAATACAGATGTAGGAATCACCAGCAACACCGGTTTTGACTCGGCTGATTTTGTGAACTATGAATCAACCGGCCATGCCTCTCAGGATTTTGCCGTAAACAGTATTTCAGGCGCCTATATTACCAATAATCCGTTGTCCTTTGATGTCAGTTTTTCGGCAACAGACGGAGATGGTGACATAGTCTATGACGATTTTACCTTAAATCTGAATCCGGTTATTGATGGGACCGATGGCCATGACATACTCACTGGTAGCGACGCGGATGAGTTATTGAGGGGCTTTGCCGGAAATGACATCCTGGATGGTGGCGCAGGAGACGATACACTGACAGGCGGCCCCGGTGCTGATACTTTCAAGGCTGGCGAAGGTGATGACCATATTACAGACTACAGCCATGCAGACGGTGATGTCGTTGATATCAGCGATGTATTTGAACCAGGAGATTACCTTGCAGCCAGTGATGACGGCAGCGGTCATGTCAAGTTAACTGTTTTTGACAGCAGCGATATCGCGCAAGGCAGCGTTACGTTTGACAATATTGATCACGATGGATCATTTGAAGATGATATCAATAACCTTGTTGGACCTGTTATTGATGTCGACGATGGCACCACCTGATAATGAAGTAATTTTAACAAATAAAATTCTATCAAAAAAAGCGCTCCCGTAATTCAAAGCGGAACGCTTTTTTTGTTTTGAAATTTAACTCGACTTCAACCCCGGTTAAGCAGCAAAGCCAGATTCAGGCGGCTGCCGGTCTTGGTTTTTTCATAGATTGAGCTTAAGTGGGCCTTGACCGTTCGTTCGGTTATTTCCAGGAGGGCTGCAATTTCAAGGTTCGTATGGCCCTGTGAAACGAGATTGGCAATCTCACGTTCCCTGTTTGTCAGGCTGCTGAGTTTCTGCTCAGAGATGGAAACCGCTTCCTCCTTTGCCCTGGCATAAGAGTCCAGTATCAATCGCTGCATGACCTTCTGGCCGAGCCATACCGCGCCATTCGAAATAATCCGAACCGCTTCACTTAATCGCTCTGCAGAAATATACGTATTGGCATAACCGACAATTCCCAGCTTAAGAAATTTCAACCCTTCTTCTTCATTCGGTTGATCGGAAAGCAAAAAGATCTTGACAAGGGGATTTTGTCTCCGGATTTCCGTAAAAGTTTTGATATCTACTAAAGAACGATGCAAAAGGATAAGGCCGAATGTATTATCAGCACAGCAACTTTTGAGCTTGTTTAAAGAATCAGCCCTTTCCAGCTCATAGCTGCCAGCCAGCAGGTCTTCCCACCTTTTGAGAACCGTATCATTCGTGCTGCTTAAAAGTATAGCCATAAATTACTGTTCCCTCAAAGCCATATACTTTGCCCGTAAAACCGGCTTCAAAAGGTAGGATAAGATTGTCTTCTTTCCAGTCAGGATATCAGCAGAAGCAATCATTCCCGGGATGATTGGGAGCGGATTGTCTTCAGGACCAAGATAATTTTTGTTGGTCCTTAATCGGACAAGATAAAAACTGTTTCCTTTCTCATCCGTAATACTGTCGGCACTGATATGCTCAAGTTTAGCTTCAAGGCCGCCGTAAATAGTAAAATCATAGGCTGTGAACTTAACCTTTGCCTCCTGGTTCGGCCTGAGAAATGCAATGTCAGCCGGTTTTATCTTGGCTTCGATCACCAGAGTGTCTTCCAGGGGGACTATCTCGACAAGATCCATGCCGGGTTGAATAACACCACCGACTGTATTGACCAGAAGCCTGTTAATGGTACCAGTCACAGGCGAGCGAACATTGGTGCGCCGCAAACGATCCTCCAGTGCAATTGCCGAGGCAGAAACATCTTCAAGTTCTGCGAGCACTTCGTTTAACTCCGATTTCGCCTTATTGAAAAAAGCCAGCTGTTCCTCACGCATTTGAAATTCAGCTTCCTGGAGCCTGGACCTGGCCTTGGGAATGGACTGTTTGATGGTTGCGATCTCTCCCTGCATTGCACTTGCCTGGCGCTCAAGGTGAAGGACTTCAACTTCAGAAACAGCGCCCTGGGCAATCAGAGGCCTCGTCAATTCGAGTTCCTTTGTTATCAGGGCATAAGTCCGGGTCAACTCTTCCAGTTTAGTAATTAATTCATTGTGTTCATGCTCCCGTTGCCTGATCTGCTCCTGCAAGATCTGCATGGTGGAAGTGAACTCACGTTTTTTTGATTCAAACAACTCCTTTTCCCTTACACCGATCTCAGGCTTTTCGTCAATAACCTCCTGCGGAACTTCGAAATTAATGCCGTTGGCTTCCGCCATTAACCTGGCTGCCTTGGCTTTGAATGACAGGTATTTCACTCTATTCTGTTTGAATGATGATGAAAATCTCGTTTCATCAATTCGCAGCAGAAGCTGGTCTTTTTTAACAAGTTCGCCAACATCGACCATAATCTCAGAAAGAATACCGCCCTCCAGGTTCTGTACCACCTGTATCTGGGTAGATGGTATAACCTTGCCATCACCGCGTGTTACCTGCTCAATTTCCGAAAAGTAGGCCCAGACCATGAAAATGACAAAAAACAACATCACCACCCAGAGTATGGCACGGCCTCCCCTGGGTGACTGGGCCAGGATAGAAGTCCGTATATCTGTGGCCAGATCAATGTCTTCTACCGGCATGCGATAGAATAACTTGTTTGATCTCGATTTTTTTTCTGATTCTGCCAAACTCATATATCCTGATTTAGATATTTAACTGGCCTCTTTTGAGCGCTTCCAGCACTGAGGTCTTCGGCCCATCAGCAACCACGGTACCGCTATCAATGACAATAAGACGATCAACCATTTCAAGCAGGGAAGCCCTGTGGGTTATCAATATCAGAGTTTTGTTCTTTATGACTTTGGAGAGATTATCCCGCAGCAGGACTTCTGTCCTGTTATCCATATTGCTTGTGGGTTCATCAAGAACCAATACCGGCGGGTCAAGGAGCATTGCCCGAGCCAGAGCAACACACTGTCTCTGGCCGCCGGAAAGACCTCTGCCCAACTCCCCTACTTCCATATCAAATCCCATGGAGTGTTTTTTCACAAACTCTTCCACTCCGGTGAGCTCCGCTGCCCTTATTATAGTGGTGTCCTCTACATCGTGGGTGCCCATACTTATATTGTCACGGATCGTGCCGCGAAAAAGGGTGATATCCTGGGAGACATATCCAATGCCATTTCTCAAGTCTGCCGGGTCTATCTGCCTAATATCGGTGCCATCCATGCTCACCATGCCGCTGATCGGCTCATACAAGCCAAGCAGCAGTTTGCCCAATGTTGTCTTTCCTGATCCTATTGGACCAATAATGCCAACTTTTTCCCCAGCTTTAATTTTCGCGGAAATATTATTCAAGACCTTGATAGTCTGATTCGGATAGGAAAAGGTCAGGTTCTTAACTTCAATCTCTCCTTTTATCTGTGATCTGTGCAGGAATGTTTTGCCCTCAGGCCGCTCCACAGGAAGTTCCATGATCTGATTCAGGGTTTTGAGCGCAGTCCTGGCCCGGTGATAACGGGTGGAAAGGTTTACCACCTGTGACATGGGGGCGATAGCCTGACGTGAAACTATTACCAGTGCAATCAATCCGCCCTGGGAAAGCTCACCTTTTGAAATCATGTAAACACCTAAAACTACAACACCGACAACGGACATGCCCTGCACAAAAACGGCAAAATGGTTCACGGATGATGAAAGAAACCTGGAGCGCGCACCCCACTTTGCAATATAGCTGACTGCTTCTTCCCAGGCTCTCTGAATCTGGCTTTCTGCCCCAAGCATCTTGACGGTTTCAAGACCGGTCAGACCTTCAACCAGAATTGCATTTTTCTGTGAAGAAGCCTGGAATGAATTCTCAACTGACTTTTGCAGCGGGACCTGGATAAAAAATGCAAAGCTCAACAGCAGAACTATGGCGACAATCTGCACGAGCACGATATAGCCGCCGAGATACCATATGACCAGGAGAGCCAAAACCACAAAAGGCATATCAATCAAAGCAGTGATAGAAAATGAAGTGATAAAATCACGGATGGATTCAAACTCCTGCAGGTTTTTTGAAAAAGAGCCTATTGATTGTGGTCGGGCCTCCATGCGCAGGCCGAGTACCTTCTGGAAAAGAATAGCGGATAATTTCAAATTCGCCTTATTTCCAGCCTCGTCAACAAAATATCCGCGAAGACCACGAAGAACCATCGAGAAAACATAAACAACAGTGATCCCGATAGACAACACCCAGAGTGTTTCAAAGGCGGCGTTGGGTATAACCCGGTCATAGATATTTAAAACATAAAATGGGCTTACCAGGCCGAATACATTGATTAAAAAAGAAGCGATAAAAACATCGCGATAAATGCGCCAGGACTCAAAGAGTGTCCCCCAGAACCATCCTCTTTTTGATGTGGGGCTGATCTCTTCCAGGGATTGCCGATCCATTCTGAATTTAGGCCGTACAAATATGCCATAACCGGTGTAGATATCTTCCAGCTCCTGTTTTGAAACTGTTTTCTCCCCCATACCTGTTTCAGGCTGCAGGATCCTCAACTGCTTGTCCCCATTTTGAATGGACACCAGTATACAGGCCCTCCTGTCCTTTAACAGCAGAACAACCGGCAGCTGCAAATTGGTAATTCTCTCGAGGGGGCGGAGAAGAATGCGGGAAGATAAGCCGGCACGGTCAGCAGCCCTGGCGAACAACTCGACTGTTAGCCTGTTATTGACGAGGGGCAGTCCCGAACTTAAACCGGTTCGGGTTGCGGATCTGCCGTGCATCTTGGCAAGATGCATCAGACAATCAAGTAGAGGATCGTCATGGGTGTCTGTCACCCCTCCAAGATTCCACTCGCTCGAAGGAGTTATATCTTTTTTTCCCGGCATGAATTCGTATCAGGTATTTAAAAACAAGTAGTTTCAATCCACAAGCAACCACCCATTCTTAACGTATTAATGTTACGTGGTAAATATATTTTAGTGTAAAAATAAATAGATGTCCATTTTTAGTTGGATAACTTACCAAAATGGCTTATAAAATAATTATGATCAACTCTAAATAATGGAGCAGACTATGCTGTATGTGGAAAGGAATAAAGCTGGAGATATAATTGCCTTACATATAAAGCCTGAAGCAAAAGCTCAAGAGCAAAAGTCCATAATGGATGAAGAGATCCTTCAATTTCTCAACAAAAATGTCGATACAGACCCGTGGATACAGCTGCTGTCACTTTCTGACATCGGGATCATCCGTATTCTTGAGGATCTGATCGATCTGCTCATCCGTAAGAATATTATTCTGTTTACTGAATTACCTGAAGAGGCACAGGCAAAAATCAATGAACGAAAACGCGTACGCAAAAAGTTAGGCCCATCTCACCTTATGGTTGATGATATTATATAAGGTTGCCCCCGTAAGTATATCGTTTTGTCTCAGCCCTCCGGACTCATCCCTGTCAACGGCTTTGGTCTGTCAATTAAATACCCCTGGATCGCATCAAGATTGAGCTCCCTGAGCACCTCCCATTGCTGTTCAGTTTCCACGCCTTCTGCAATAACCGTAATATCAAGGCTGTGCGCCACACTGCAGAGAGCCCCTATAAAGAAACGGCTGTCACTGTCCTCGTCCTTTAGTTCACCCGTGTAGGCCCTGTCAACCTTCACATAATCAGGCCGTAGCGACTTCAAGTAACCCAGATGTGAAAAGCTCTGACCATAATGGTCAAGGCCTACCTGGTGCCCGTATTGTCTGACAACTGAGCTGAACTCCTTTATCAGGTCCTGATTCTGGACTGCCCCAAATTCTGCAAATTCAAAATTGAACCGCGGGGCACTTGCTGGAAGGCTTTGCATAATATGCACTATCCATTTCTTGAATGAACTACTCTGCAGCGATGCAGGCGAAATATTGACTGCAACACGTTCGACACTTAGTCTGGCAGGGTCTATTAGCATGGCTTCCTCGATGACGATTCGATCCAGGTATGAAACAAGTTGTAAACGCTCGGCAAAAGGCATAAAAACGCCTGCACTTAACACGGTGTTGTCTTCATTGATAATGCGGCAGAAAATCTCAAGATGTTGAATCCGGCTCCTGTCAGACGTCATAACAACAGGTTGGGCATACAATGAAATCCTGCGCTCGGAGAGAGCCTGTTCAATGGTTTCTTTCCACTGCTGCTGCCCCAGTGGCATTTTTTCAACCTCCTCAGTTAGAGCATGAACCTCCCACCTGTTCGGTCCTGACTGCTGGGCACATCGCAGTGCCAGGTCTGCCTCTGAAAGAAGCCGGCCCAGCGTTGTAGGATTTTCATAACTAACCGCTCCGACATATCCCACATTATCGCTTAGCGTAAGCTGCTCAACAGCCAGCTGGCTCATTTTAGTAATTATGGAATCCGCGATACTTTCTGCATCCCACGAAGATGCATCGGGCACAAAAACACCAAAATCACCACCCGTTAAACGGGCAAGGACACAGCTTACATCCTGTTTCGTTACTTCCTGCAGCACGACGGCAACCCTTTGCAGGAGTTCGTCTCCGGCCTGCAAACCTTTCTGTTGGTTCAATTCATACAATTCATTAACCTGTACAAGAAGGACGATACCTTTTGTCGTGCTGTCATGTCTGCCAAGCCTGGCTGTTATCTGACTTTCGAAATAACGCCTGTTCCCCAATCCGGTCAGGGTATCATGATAGGCATGCTTTCGGAGCCCTTCTGCAATTGTCACCTGCTCCTCAAACAACTCCCTAACTTTGCTGGTCATGCGATTCATGGCCTCAACCACCCGACGCAACTCTTTTGTCTTTGGGAGCTTTTCCTGGATTTCGTACTTTTTCTTGCAAAGAGCATCTGCTTGACGTTCAACCAGCGCAAGGGGTTTCAGCAGCAGGCGCAGCCCGAATCCTCCTGCAAGCAACACAATAATACCGCAGGCCAGGAACCATAACGTCATGCGAACAACGTTCTCCCAAAGGGATTTATAGGCATAACCGGGATGGCTTTTCACATAAACGGTTCCTGCCTGGAGCCAACCAGCCATTACATTTGCCGTAGCTTCCGGGGTTTTCAGGGGAACAAGATGTATAAACCATTGGGGAACATTCTCGATGGAAATGTCAAGCTCCCGATCTATGAGGATATTTCCCTCCATATCAGAATACCTGACTATCCGATAATAACCCCTGTCAAATACTGCATTGATCATACCTTCTATTGCAGGCCTATCATTATCAATACTGTACTGTGAAATTGATAAACCAAGGGAGGTGGCAGTGTCCTGGGCATGCGATTCCAGCTGGTCAATGAGAAACGAACGGGTACTTTCCAGCTTTGCAAACCACGCACCGGTAAAAAGCACAAAAAACAGAAGCAGGGTAAAAACAACCAGTTGTCTATAAAGTGTCATAGGGTACACCAAGGTATGAGTTCAATTATTCGACCAATAAATGTAACAAAAAATATTAATGCAAGTCCTGAATCAAATTTCCCTTCAAATATTTCTGAATTGCATCTTTTCTATTTCGCGGCAAATCTTTTTTTGATGAAAATATCATTTATTGCCCCAGATTGTCTTCAGACATCCTTTGTATAACATCCTGCCAGCGCTGCAGTCGGTTGCTGCTTCCAGCAAGCTTGCCCCTCCCCCGTTGCTTGGCGAGCCAAAGGCCGGAACCGTTAAAACTATAAATCGGCATCAGGTCATTACGCATGGATGCAGGCTTGATTTCAGTTACAAGGTTATCCAGAACAAGAGGTTCAACGCCAGGTGTACCGAAGTATGTGAGAACCATGTGATGAACGTTATAATTAAGTGCCTTTACATAAGTAAGGTTTAACTTTTCCTCATCCACCCCCATGAATTTTAAAGTAAAATATTTCGCAATGGTAAAATCCTCGCAGTCTCCAGCCTGTGTCCCCAGAAATTCAATCGGGGTTGCCCAATAATCCTTTTCACCCCAGAGAACCATGTCATCGACAAACTCCAGCCGGTTGAAAAACCGGTTAACTTTCTCAAGTTTTTCCAGGTCATTTTCGCTGTCATCCTGGATAATCAGGTTTTCCCACTCAGCAACAAGGGAACGCGCATTCGCGCCATATTTAAGCTCAACATTATGCAGAAGTTCTGAGTCAAGATGGAAATTTTGCCCATTAATGATCGGGACAAACATGATCAGAAAAGAAAAAAAAACCAGGGTGTACAGCAGGTGCTCTAATTTGTTGGTATATTTAACCACTATGGCTCAGTTAGAGAACGACAGTTATTTATTGACTCCCTTGGGAAAATTTTCAGGGGAACAGGTGATGTCAAAAAAAATGGGGTAGCAAAATTTGCTACCCCATTTTAACAACTTACAGCTTAATTTATCAAGCCACTAATTATTGTTACGATGCAACGGGTACTTCATCTTTCGGATATGTTCGTGAAACCCCAGTTGATTGCTCCGGTTGCATTGGAATACCATTCATCGCTAACCGGACCGAGATTCGTGACTGGTGTGGGACCTTCCTTAATCTCCATGGTCTGAACCCGCATGTCGTCTTTCAACTGGCTCTCAACTGGCCACTGCAGTCCAAAAGTATGAACTAACTTCCCCATACCACCCAAAACTCTGTACTGGGCATAAACCTTATCATACTTTGCATTGACGAGGTCAATCTTGGCATTGATAAGTTCTGCTTCTATGTCAAGAACATCAAACATTGTACGCCTGCCGATATTCCACTGCTTGGAAAATGCTTCTGCAGTTGTATTCGTTGACTTTACATAATTTTCCAAATAGGAGATCTTATCCAGGGAAGATTGATAAGCAACCCAGGACAAGCGAACGGATTCGACGATCTGTCGATAGGTGTTATTTCGGATCTCGCGTGCTTCACAGATTAGCTTTTGGGTCTCTGCAACGCGGGCCTTGTCTCTCCAGCCGTTAAAAATGTTAAACCGTACCAGGGCAATGGCGCTGAGTTCTTCTTTATATTCAGGGACGTCGACCTCATCTTCCCATTTCTGATCCACGGCTATATCAAGTTTTGGATAATAGCTGCTCTTTGCTACGACATGCTGTGCTTCCCTGGCCTGTACATCAGCCTGGGCTGACTTGAGGATAGGATAGTTAGACAGTGCCAACTGCTCAGCCTCATCAATTGATGCCGGCATTGCTGAATCTACCGGGTGCGGCTCGACCAGGTTCTCCGGCATGCGACCAACGGTAAAATGGTAGTCTGTCATGGCATC
>Ga0209536_100017270_pt1 | contig 10228 bp, 11 predicted proteins | sample DeeMarSeWOR28_12_FD_187461 | JGI IMG/M metagenome (GOLD analysis project Ga0209536, IMG submission 187461) | Marine sediment microbial communities from White Oak River estuary, North Carolina - WOR-2-8_12 (SPAdes) (version 2) | ecosystem: Environmental > Aquatic > Marine > Intertidal zone >... | reverse complement strand
TGATTGACCGCTGAATACGCCGAAAGGCAGTCCATATATTTGTTGCCCTCGACATCCCATACCCAGATACCTTCACCGCGGTTTAGGACGACATCCAGCGGCTTGTAATTGTGGGCTCCGAGTTCCTCTTCCAGGTTTATGTAATCCTGCGGTTTCGTGGGTTGTCCTCCCGATTCAGCCTTCATAATGAATACCTGCGCAACAGCTAAAGTTTTTATTGTATTATTTCATATTCGCGTTGCCGGGTCAATAATATCAAAATGCTGTGGATTGGAGCTGGTCGATGGGTGCTTTGATGGATATCGGGCGGGTAATGATCGTTTCAAATAAACACCGGATTGGAACGAGCAAAATTTCCCCGTCCGTCTCAAATCTCCAGGCAGGTGCAGCCCTGTCAACCCGGAGTAAAGTTCAAGTTCTTAGAAAATTTTTGTTAATATAAAAAAAGATTTCGCTACCGAGTTGTATCGACTGCTCAACTTCTTTTGCAAATTTAACCTATTTATGATTTATCATTGTTTGAAACACGTTGGAATTCATCATAGCAACTAAGAAGGCTCAAATGAAGGAGGCAAATATGAGAACCATTGTTATCTTTATAACAGTGATCGTACTGATTGTGGCTGCCGGGCTGGCAGAGATTGAAGCGGACGATAAACGCACCCTATATACGGCATATAACATGTGGAAGTCTTCAAAGATGAAGTGCATCAATTTTAAGGAGGGTGACGACATTTTGCCTGCAGGCACGGAAGTCAGCAGTGTTCGAATCTTTCAACACATCATTGCCTTTACAACTGTGAATGATGGCAAAACCTATTCTGTTGGTTTTACCCAGAGATGGCACCCTAAAAAAACGCCTGATGACTACACGAAAATGATGTTTACGACGAAAAATTTTGGAGAATTAACAGACGGGCTGAGTGAAATTGAAATAGACGCTATCAAGAAAGGCATCCTAGTGAATGGAATGAGCAAAAAAGCGGTGTTTATCTGTTATGGTCCACCGCCGGAGCACCATACTCCGAACCTGGATGTCAAAACCTGGTACTATTGGAAAAATAGGCGGGACAAGTTTGCGGTACGTTTTGACCAAGATCAAAAGTTAGTGTTAAATAATTAGGGGGCTTTAAAAATGAAGCGCCTGAATATTTTTGTCGTTTTAATTGCATGCTCATTACTATTTTTAATTTTCGACAGTTGCGTCCAGGATATTTCCGTTGAGATACCACCACATATGCCGACCGATAATAATAGTCAGCTTGCCGCAATCCCTTCCCAAAAAATCTGTCTGAAAGCGATCAAAGATGTCCGGATTCTGGATCGTGCTGAAGGTACAAGAGAAGCCGCATTTGGTGTACCGATGGGTACTGTTGATTTTTATCCGTCGGTAGAATCAATATTCAAAGATGTAATTAAAGCAGAATTCCAAAGCGCCGGCCATACTTTGACCAAAGACGAACAGCCCATTACCCTTGCGGGAGAGATACTGACATTTGAAGTTAGGACAGATACAACCCCTTTGTATTGGGATATTATTGGAAGAATCCTGGTTGAACTGCAAATTAAAAGCGCTGACGGCAACGCATCGAAACACCACTATGCATCAATCTGTAAAGAAAGGACCTACATTTACCCGAGTAGCACGCTCATTCAAAAAGTCATGAAAAACTGTATAAACGATTTCGCAAATAAGCTAAAGAATGACGATAAATTAGCCCAAGCGCTGATGTAGAAAAACCATGACCATCTAAAGCACCAAACAAAAGCCGAGGGCTACTAATTCTTCAATTATGCTCCGCCCGAAAATTTAATTGCGGAGAAAGGAGATGACTATGAAACATGGTCCGGCTTTATTATTCATTGCTTTGGCCGTGATCGGCATGTCTCAGCAGGCCTTTGCCCGCGATGATAGGTTAATGTTTCCCATAAATGATGCATTGGCGACACCTGCGGCTCAAGAAAAACTGCAGGGCATTGATTTTTATTTCGGTAATCAGAAGCATCCCAAAATACTAGAGGACTTTGGGGAGTTTAGCACGAATAAAAAAACGAATGCTATTAATAAATCAGACCTCCAGGCCTGTGAATGGGTTTTTCTGTCCGCTCTATTGAGTTTACAGGAACGGGCGAGAAGGCACGGGGCGAACGCCGTGATCAACATTAAGAGCAATTATCGGAACAACGAAGTGGTGAGCGATACAGAATATCAATGCGGCGCGGGCACCCTATTTGCCGGGGTGGCGCTCAAGGGCAGGATTGTAAAGCTCGCCAAGTAACGCTATCGTATGGTTTTCTTCCTTATCAAAGTATGACTGGAATAAAATTGAATAGAAAAAGTCTATTTATCGGATTTATCGTTCAATTTATCATCATTTTCATACTCTTCTCATCGTGCGCAACGACGCCTAAGATTGGGCAACCGATAAATAGAAAATTAAAAGATGGCGTTTATGAAGGCAGCTATATGGGAGGCCCCAATAAAGCATTTGTAAAGGTAACTATAGAAGATAATAAGATAATAGAAATTAAAATCACAGAACACTGGGCATTGAAAGGGCAAAAAGCAGACCTGATTATACCGGGAAGAATACTAGAAAACCAAAGGACGGATGTGGATGTCGTTAGCGGTGCCACAAATAGCAGCATTGTAATTATGAATGCTGTTCAAAGAGCGGTTGAAAAAGCCTATCAAAACTAAGGTAATAACATTTCATAGGAGGTTGGTATGAGAGTTCTGGCAATTAATTCAAGCCCGCGGGGTGGCGACCGCAGCAAAACCGAACTCATGCTTAATCATCTTGTCGAAGGTATGCGAGAAGCCGGTGCAAAAGTTGAAGTCGTTAACCTTCGCAAAAAAGAAATTAAAAATTGCATCGGCTGCTTCACATGTTGGACCAAGACCCCTGGTAAGTGTTTACACAAGGATGATATGACCAGTGAACTATTCCCTAAATGGCTGGAAGCCGACCTTGTTATCTATGCGACACCACTTTATTACCACTTTATCAACGCTGCCATGAGTACCTTTTTAGAACGCACCCTACCTGCAATCCAGCCCTTCTTCAAGCGAAGCGAAGGAAAAACTTATCATCCCCTGCGCCAAAAAATTCCCTCAATTGTCTTGCTTTCCGTGTGCGGATTTCCCGAGGAATCAGAATTTGATGCACTCTCAGAATTTCTAAATCGCACACGCCATAAAGACGCAAAGTTGGTGGCTGAAATTTATCGACCGGCTGCCGAGGTAATGACGAGCGCATTTTTAGAGGATAAAAAAAATGACATTTTGGGTGCAACAAAATTGGCAGGAAGAGAATTGGTAGAGTCACTGAAAATAAGCCCGGAAACGATGGCGCGGATCAGGCAACCGCTTACTGATGCTCAAACCTTTGCAGATTTGGGCAATATTTATTGGAAAACCTGCATCGCCGAAGGTGTAACACCAAAGGAATTTAAAGAAAAAGAATTGGTTCCGCGGCCGGATTCGATCGAAAGCTTTATGCTGCTCTGTCCGTTCGGGCTTCATTCTGAAGCCGTCGGTGAAGGAAGGGCAATTCTACAGTTCAACTTTTCCGGTGAATTGACGGATTCATGTTATTTCATAATTGATAATGGCGACGTTGATGCAAATAAAGGAAGCGCTGAAAACCCGGATATCTCCATTGAAACGCCCTTCGACCTGTGGATGGACATTATGACCGGCAAAGCGGATGGACAGCAGATGTTTATGGAACAAAAATACCAGGTAAAAGGTGACCTTTCATTAATGATTAAATTATTTCAGAAAAATGAGTCGTAACGAACTCACACCCAGTCCTACAGCATAAATCGTCAAGCAGGGCTAAACGAAATAGGCAACGTCTGGCATGACAAAAAATATTTTGTTAAGCCGGTTCAAATATGAAGATCATGGCAGTATTTTATCCAGCCAAATCATCATCGACGATTACAATTAGATTCTGAATTCTGCTTAGCGGACTCGAGGGTGGCATAACAGTGATTTCGGCATTAACAGAAAATATGTCGTATTGATAAAACAAGGAATGATTAAGGGTAATGCTTTCTTAACAACTCATCGTATAGAAGGGATTTAGCCATGAAACATTGCCTGATTCTGTTATTCGCAGCTTTGGTCATAATCGGCTTCCCCCGGCAGACTTTTTCACGGGACGACCGGTTAATATTTCCAATTAGTGACGCCTTATCGACAGCTGCAGCCCAGAATAGACTTCAGGGCATTGATTTTTATTTCGGCGACCAAAAGCATCCGCAAGTATTAGAGGCCCTTGGTGAATTTAGTACCAATAAAAAAACCAACGCCTTCGCTAAATCAGACAAAAAGGCCTGCGAATGGGTGTTTCTGTCTGCACTGCTGCAATTGCAGGAACGGGCGGAAAACCTGAATGCAAACGCCGTGATTAACATCAAGAGCAATTATAAGTACCGCGAATTTGCGAGCGAAACGGAATTCGAGTGCGGTGCGGGCCACATAATGGCCGGGGTGGCGCTCAAGGGCAGGATTGTAAAGCTCGCCAAGTAGTGATCCACGGCAGGTTTTCAACTTTCATTTTAATATATACATGTTCGAAAAGGGCAGCTTTTATATTTGGGGCCCTCAACAAGCAGAATCACATAACGTCTTCTTTGTAAAGTTCGGGGCGGTCCATAGCGGGCTTCGACATCCAATTCTGATAATAGGTCTAACGCTTTGACTGAATACTGCCTGTATTATCGCTTGCCCACTGATACGAATTATTCGTGTTTTCGACGAAACAACAGCTGCTAAAACAATCCATAAATTTTTCCGATTCCAGTTCGTCTTTGTGGATCGTTTTCAGAGAAAACCGGGCTTTCCAGACCCCGACTCCTGGCGTCACAAGAGCGTAATACTTGTACAAAACCGATACGTTAAAACTTCCGGTGGTTGTGACGATATGTTTGCCAGATTTTTCAGATCAATTATGATTTCATAAACGAAAATCGTCATTCATAATGGTGCCGAAATATTTTTAGCCCTTCGCGTTTATAAAAAAACGCGACCCTGCCAAACGATCAAATTTTATGTATGATTGTTTTTTAAAGAAAAATTACCACCAAGAACCATACGCGAAATTTGACAATTAGTGAATATATAGGCTATATTTTAGGTATTAGTACCGCTTTTTGATAATGTTAACTTTTGTATAACTTTTTTTACTCTCCTGCTAAAAATTTTTGGAAGCGGATTCGTCTTATCGCAACTCATTCAAATTGAAACTAAAAAGGTCTGTTTGAAAACCCTTTTCAAAAACAGCACCTTGAGGGTGAAGGAACGATTATGCATTCCAGACGCATCGGTTTCATTACTTTTTCGCTTCTATTAACAATAATGATTACAGCAGGTTGTCGTAGCACATCTCCGAAAGCAAGCCATACTTCTATTGAGAATCCATTATTTCTCCAAAATAATATCCATGCCCAGGCCGGTTCGCGTGATACCAAGGCGAGTTATGCCAATTGGACGGATCCCGGCGCCGGTCATATTATCATCCCTGTGAATACCCCGGTGGTATTTGGAAGATACCGCAGGGGACTTACAATAAAAAACCTAAATGATGGAAAAGCGATTTATTTTGAGTATAATAGCAAAAACATGGGTATGAGTGCAGAACAATATATAAGCCTGATTACATCTTCGCAAAAAGTAAACTTGAACGCATTATCAGAAATCGATCAAAAAGGGATCAACAGCGGAAAGGCTTTGGTTGGAATGTCAAAAAAGGGCGTTAGAATTGCTCTGGGCTATCCCGCAGTTCACCGAACACCATCTTTAGAAAATAATTCATGGATCTATTGGCGCAATAGATTCAGAACGAAAGTGATCGAATTCGACACGGAAGGCAACGTTAAAGAGATCCGATTTTGACAGAGGCAAAGGATGGGCAACAGGATTGCATTGGTAACCGGAGCAAGCAGAGGTATCGGAGCTGCTATTGCCAGAGTTTTGGCACAAGATGGCTTTGATCTCTGGCTTAATTACAGAAGCAACCATGAAGCGGCCGAGAGGGTTAAAAATGAGATCGAGCAAACCAGCGTGCAGTGCCGGCTGTTGCCTTTTGATGTTTCTGACGCCGAAGAAACGCTATCCGTATTGGATCCCTTAATTGAGAAAGAAACGCCGTATATACTGGTAAACAATGCTGGTTTTACCAGGGACATGTTGATGATTTGGATGAATCAAGATGACTGGAAGGATGTTTTGTCCGTTACGTTAGATGGGTTTTTCCAGGTAACCCGGGCTGTGATCAAAGGCATGTTGACAAAACGCAGAGGCCGAATCATTAACATTGTTTCCACATCCGGCCAGAGCGGTATGGCCGGTCAGGTAAATTATTCTGCCGCCAAAGCGGGGTTGATTGGCGCCACTAAAGCATTGGCCGCTGAGGTTGCAAAACGCAATGTATTGGTTAATGCCGTATCGCCTGGATTCATTGAGACTGAAATGATAAAAAGTATTCCAAAAGAAAAAGTGTTGCCCATGATCCCCATGCAACGGTTTGGCACACCCGAAGAAGTCGCTGCAGCTGTAAGATTTTTATGCTCGGACCAGGCCTCCTATATTACCGGACAAATTATCGCTGTGAATGGCGGCGTTTACATGTAAGATCCAGCTGACCTATTTTTCAGGCATTTTTCAGTTTTGGAATTTTTACAAAATTTATAAAATCGGCACGGAAACAGCGTGCGCTCTGGATAATCACAATAGGGGTTTGGAGAGGATTTATGCACCGCGTAGCGATCACAGGCATCGGCATTGTTTCATGTCTGGGAAATAATGTCCAAAAGACAGCCGGGGCACTGCGACTGGGAAAGTCCGGCATAGGTGTCGATGAAAACCGAAAAAAACTCGGCTTTCGCAGTCCTCTCACAGGCGTCATACGAGAATTTAATGCCACAGACTTTTTATCGCGCAAACAGCGTAAAACAATGGCGGATTTTACCATCCAGGCGTATGCCTCTGTGAGGGAAGCCCTGGACATGTCCGGGTTAGCGGATGAAGAAATACAAAATCCAGAAACTGGATTGGTATTCGGATGTGATTCCAGCTGTATCGCCGCTGTCGAACAGGTTGAGCTTCTGCAGAAGCATAAGGAAACCAAATCCATCGGAAGCGGTTATGTTTTTCGCTCGATGACGTCCAATATTACCATGAATTTGAACACTATTTTTAAAACAAAAGGCGCCTGTTGGACAATCAGCTCAGCATGTTCCAGCGGGGGCCATGCTGTCGGCCAGGCAGCGGACCTGATCGCTCTCGGTCGACAGGATCGCGTTATTTGCGGCGGAGCCCAGGAAATCAACTGGGAATCCATGTGCAGTTTTGACGCAGTCGGGGCGTTTTCAATGCGAATTGAAGAACCGGAAGCAGCCTGCCGGCCATTTGACGCCCAACGCGATGGTCTTGTTCCCAGCGGAGGTGCTGCAGCGCTTGTTTTAGAACGATATGACATGGCCAAACAGAGAGGTGCAAAAATCTTAGGTGAGATCATCGCTTATGCGTTTTCTTCAGACGGCACTCACATTTCTGTTCCAAGTCATGAAGGCCTCACGACCGTTATGCAAAAAGCGCTGAAGAGTGCAAATCTAAAACCGTCTGAAATCGACTATATTAGTGCCCATGCCACCTCGACTCCCGTTGGCGATTCCATAGAGGCACAAAGTATCACTGCCGCTTTCGGTGAAAAAACGCCATGGGTATCCTCTTTGAAGTCCATGGTGGGACACGAGCTTTGGATGGCAGGCGCATCAAGCGTGGTTTACTCGATAATCATGGCGCAGGAAGGATTCATCGCCAAAAACCTGAATTTTGAAGCACCGGATGCAGACTCCAAAAAGCTCAATATTGTCACTGAAACAATTAACAAAGCACCTGAAACCATTCTATGCAATGCCGCCGGATTTGGTGGTACAAACGCTTGCGTTATTATAAGGTGCAGCGAATGAAATACGACTGCGTTATTATCGGAGCCGGTGTTTCCGGAATGACGGCGGCATTGATTCTAGCCAAAAACGGATTTAGTGTTGCTTTAGTCGAAAAATCTAAAAAAACGGCACCGTTAATCAGAGGATTCACCCGCAACGGTATTTATTTTGACACCGGTTTTCACCACACGGGCAGCCTGGGTAAGAATGAAATATTAGATATTTTATTTCACTATTTAGGTCTGTCCGACAGACTCGGAAAAGAGCCTTACAATCCGGATGGTTTTGACCTTCTTCGTTGCATGCAATCCGGTTTCGAATTTCGCTTTCCATACGGCTATGAACGTATCCAGGAACGCTTGCTTGAAAAATTTCCAGGAGAAGCAAAAGTCTTAAAAAAATATCTGGTCGCGGTCAAGGAGACCTTCGATTCTTTTCCATATATTAAACTCGATCCTAATGGATTGGAAATAAGCCCCCAAAAAAGTTTACAGGGGCCCAGCCTGCAGGAATTTTTAGATCGTTCAACAGACAACCAACAATTGAAATGGGTGCTTTCACTCCACTGTTTACTTCATGGTGTTCCCCCGGAGGAAGTACCTTTTGCTTACCATGCTTGCATTGCCGGTTCATATTACGAATCCGTTCACCGTATCAAAGGGGGCGGAAAGTGTCTGGCCAAAGCCTATGACAGCCAGCTAAAAGATCTCGGAGTCGATGTCTATTGCGGTCAGCCGGCAGTTGAAATTTACATCTCATCAGATCACTCTCCTTCGGGAATCCGCCTAAAAGACGGTACAGAGCTACATTGCCGGGGTTGTGTCTCAACAATTCATCCAAGAAACTTCCTAAACCTTTTACCGGACACCATCTTCCGACCCGCCTATCGAAAACGCTTGCAGCAACTGGAGGAGACATGTTCGGCCTTTATACTCTATGCCGGTTGCAGCACCTTGCCGCAATCATTAACCCGCAATAACTTATTAATCACATCCGATTGGGACTTAACCGGGCTCCGACCAAAAGATCCGTTGGAAAATCGACCTTTATATGTTTGCCAGGCACATCAGCCCAATGGCAAAGATTCAAACAAAGGATTAATCGCTTTCGTACCTGCATCAAGTGGACAAACAGATCGTTGGTCGGATTCTAGACCGGGGCAACGTCCGCAAGATTATATTCAATTTAAGGAAGGTGTCAGCCGTAAACTCCAACGACGCATTGAGGTCTGCGTACCGGAAATCGTTGGGAATATCAAATCTACTGAGTGTTCTACGCCATTAACTTTAAGAGATTTTGCAAATAACCCATTCGGCAGCGTTTACGGCGTTAAACATAAGATCGGTCAATACAACCCCATACCGGTAACAAAAGTAAAAGGTTTGTTTCTGGCTGGCCAGGCCACGGTGGCACCGGGAATCCTGGGTACTGTCATTTCAGCTTTTCTGGCCTGTGGATTTATCCTGGGACATAAACAACTTATAAAGCAACTGCAGAAATATAAATGAGACGAGTCGTCATAACAGGAATGGGGGCTGTTTCGCCCTATGGCAAAGGTTTGCATATTTTTTTCGAGTCTTTAATCGAAGGCAAAAGTGCGATAACTTCCCTATCAAATTTGGCTGATATTAAGGGGCTCAGAAGCTGGGTGGCCGGTTTGGTCAATGGCATTGATCCAAAAGAAATCCCCCGAAAATATCGGCGTTCGATGTCCAGCATGTCGATCTATGCGGCAATGGCCTGCCGGGAGGCTCTGGATCAGGCTCGCTTGAATGAAGAACAATGCACCGGCGGCCAGATGGGTGTGGCTATTGGGTCAACAATCGGCAGTACCCTAACAACCCAGGAATTTTTTAATAACCTTCTGTCCACCGGCAGTCTCGAGCAAATGAAATCCACGGTTTTTTTTAAAATCATGAATCACTCGTGTGCCGCCAATGTATCACAGCTCCTGGGCATAACCGGCAGGACCCTTTCGCCTTCGGCGGCCTGCTCAACAAGTTGCCAGGCTATTGGTTATGGATATGAAATGATCGCTTTCGGGAAACAGGACTTTATGCTTTGCGGGGGAACCGATGAGTACCATCCTCTGTTTACAGGAACATTTGACATCTTGAACGCTGCCTCAGTTAAGTTCAATGATCAACCTTCTCGAACGCCACGCCCCTTCGATCGCGACCGGGATGGGGTGGTGTGTTCCGAGGGCAGCGGTATTTTGCTACTGGAATCTCTGGATTCGGCCGAGAAACGGGGAGCGAATATTCTT
>Ga0209536_100017269_pt1 | contig 10229 bp, 9 predicted proteins | sample DeeMarSeWOR28_12_FD_187461 | JGI IMG/M metagenome (GOLD analysis project Ga0209536, IMG submission 187461) | Marine sediment microbial communities from White Oak River estuary, North Carolina - WOR-2-8_12 (SPAdes) (version 2) | ecosystem: Environmental > Aquatic > Marine > Intertidal zone >... | reverse complement strand
AAAGGTGGGATGTAACAGCTACAAGAACTCTCTGGTGGCGCAAACCGCCGGCCGAGGGCACGATCGCAGGGGTGACACGCGCTCGTTACCCCGCGCCTCTCAATTCCCGCGCCGCGAAGAAGAAGGCGAGTTCCTGCCTGGCATTCTCGTCCGAATCCGAGGCGTGAATAGCATTTCGTTCCTTGTTCTCGGCGTAGAGCGCTCGGATCGTCCCCGGAGCCGCTTCGGCCGGGTCCGTGGAACCGATCACTGTACGAAGGTAAGGCACGGCCTCATCACGCTCGAGGGCGAGGACCAGAACCGGCCCCGACGTCATGAACCGCTTCAGTGCCTCGTAGAACGGCCTCTCTCGGTGAACTGCATAGAACTCACCCGCCTGGCCACTGTCGAGCCGCAGGAAGCGTGCGGCTCGTATCCTGAAGTCCTCTTCTTCCAGTCTCGCCAATATCAATCCCGCCCTTCGAGATTCGATGGCGTCCGGTTTGATGATCGCAAGTGTAAGACTCATAATAGATTCTATACCAATGGCTCAAGTAATTTATGAATGAGATCCGTGCGCGAGAGGAATCCCACCAGGATGCCTTCCCGGACCACGGGAAACTGGGCCATCCCCTCGGCGAGCATGGTCCCCAAAACGTCGGTGATGAGTTCGTTCTCCGACAGACACATCACGCTCCTCTGCATCACATCCCGCACCTCCGCGTCCTCAATCTTTGGCCGCCTACCCTCCGAGGCGGTGCTAAGGACCTGAGGTAGAAAATGCTGAAGCAGTTCCCTCTCGGTGACGATGCCCAAGACCTCTCCGTTGTCGCTAACCACGGGCATACCCCGTCGCCGATGCCGCACCATCATGTGCAAGGTCTCGGACAGGAGGGTTTCGGGAGAAACGGTCTGGAATTCGCGGCTCATCAGATCGGACACAAGAAGCTCCGGCCTGATGGCGACGTCGTGTCCAGCGACTATCGTGAGGAAGGCCTCCGACGAGTCGGCCGCCAGAAGCTCATCGGCGACAGCGGGGTCACTCAAGAGGTGGCTCAAGCCCGCCAAGGTCTTCAGGTAGTATCTCGCAGCCGTGCGGGGAACGATGATCAGTACTAAAAAGCGCGACTCGGGTGCCGTAGCGGGGGCGAACTTGAAAGGGGTTGCCGAGGTGGCAATGGCGACACCGAGCTCTTTAGCCTCATCACTCCGGTAGTGAGCCAAGAGCGCCCGTGTCCCCATCGTCGGGATGTCGCCCCTAGCTACCTCGGCATCCACGAGGGTGTCGATGGCCGGTCGGTCTCCGACCAACCCAGCGTCGTCCAATCTGTCGAGCAACCGCTCTACCGCATCCTTGTAGCTCTTGGCTTTGAGTCGGATGATGACCCGATCGGGTAGCAGAAGACTCGACACAAGAACGGGTTTATCCATTCAGGGCTCCGGCAATGATACCTGGGACGTCGACCGGACGCTCTGCGACTTCCACATCGTTCTCTCTAAACGTGGCGATCTTCTCCTCTGCGGTCCCCGAGGACCCCGAAATGATAGCTCCGGCGTGACCCATTCGACGCCCAGGGGGGGCGGTCTGTCCCGCGACAAAGCCCACGACAGGCTTGGATAGGTTTTCTTTTATGAATCGCGCCGCGTTCTGCTCGTCCGTTCCACCGATCTCGCCGATGAGCACGATCGCCTCAGTCTGTGGGTCCTGCTCGAACGCCGCGAGACAGTCAATAAAACTCGTGCCGATGACCGGATCACCGCCAATCCCCACGCAACTCGACTGCCCAAAGCCAGCGCTGGTCAGCTTCCATACGACCTCATACGTCAAAGTCCCGGAACGACTTACGACGCCCACCGGCCCCGGCTCTACGATTTGGCCCGGTATGATCCCCAGCTTGGTTTGACCTGGCGATATCATGCCCGGACAGTTGGGCCCGATAAGGCGCGCGCCGTTGTCTTCCACGTAGCGGACGGCCTTGAGCATATCGAGCACCGGTATGCCTTCGGATATGCAGACGATCAGCTTGATCCCGGAATCCGCCGCTTCACAGACAGCGGCGGCCGCGAAGGCGGCCGGCACGTAGATGACGCTAGTCGAAGCACCTTCCTCGTGTACGGCTTCCTCAACAGAATCGAAGACGGGCACTCGATCATCGAATCTCTGGCCACCCTTGCCAGGCGTAACACCGGCCACGACCTGGGTTCCGTACTCTATCATCTGACGCGTGTGGAACGAACCATCTCTACCGGTGATCCCCTGAACTACGACACGTGTACTATTATCTGCAAATATCGACATCGGATTCGCGTCCTTGGCTAGTTCTTGGCCAACTCAACCGCAGTCTTCACGGCCTCGTCCATGTCTGTCATGGCGCTGAAGCCTGCTTCCTCCAGTATCTTGACCGCCTCATCCTCATTCGTGCCGGTCAAACGGATCGTGATCGGCACCTTTAGTTCGATCTCCTTCGTCGCCTCCACGATGCCGTTGGCCACATCATCGCAACGCGTTATACCGCCGAATATGTTGAACAGGATCGATCTCACCGCCGTATCAGACGTAATAATCTGTAGGGCCGTCACGACCTTTTCAGGGCTTGACGATCCACCAATATCCAGGAAATTGGCAGGCTCGCCGCCGTAGTACTTCACGAGGTCCATCGTAGCCATAGCCAGACCGGCTCCGTTCACACAACAACCCACCTGACCGTCCAGCTTGATGTAGGTCAGGTCCTTCGCTCGCGCCGCTACTTCCTCCTTCGCTTCGCTCTCGACGTCGCGAAGGCCGGCGATCTCCTTATGGCGAAAGAGTTCGTTGTCGTCGATGTTCATCTTGGCGTCGATCGCCTTTACCTCACCGCTCTGGGTCGTGATGAGTGGATTGATCTCGATCAGCGAGGCACCCGAATCAACCATCGACGTGTAGAGTTTTTGAATGATGTCTGCCGCCTGGCGAGCGCGGGCAGCATCGCCAGCATAGAGCTTGTAGCCCAGACGCTGCGCCTGGTGCGTGAGCAGGCCGTATCGCGGGTCCACGGTCTCCTTGTAGATCAATTCCGGCGTCTTGGCAGCTACTTCCTCGATGTCTATCCCGCCCTCGGGCGAGACCATAAGCACCACCGCGCCCGAAGATCGGTCCACAATCGCCCCAACGTAGGCCTCATGCGCTATATCCTCAGCAGGCGTAACGAGGACCTTCGTGACGGTGAGACCCTTGATTTCCATACCCAGAATCTTCTCCGCTGCGTCCCGTGCCTCTTCCGGCGTTGTGGCCAGTTTCACACCGCCCGCCTTGCCCCGGCCCCCGGCCAGCACCTGCGCCTTGACCACCACTCGGACCCCGTAATCCCTCGCGATCTCTTCCGCCGCCTCTGGAGTCGTCGCCACCTCCCCAGGCGGTACTGTAATGCCATGCCGTCGGAATATCTCCTTCGCCTGATACTCGTGAATGTTCATGTCGTTACCTCTTGGTGATCGCGGTGCCCGCCGCCCCATCCAGCGCGGCAAGCCCCTGATCGAGTCTTGCGATGAATACTCGCTTGCCGCCGCGCTTCAAGAAACTGACAGCGGCCCGCACCTTCGGGCGCATACTTCCGCGGCCCAATTGCTCGGTATCCAACAACGCTTCAGCTCTCTTTAGCGACAAGCGCTTTATCGGCTTTGCATGGTCCGTGCCGAAATCCCGGTACACGGCGTCTACATCCGTGAGCAGCAACAGCGTGCTCGCCCCGATTTCGCAGCCCAGCAACGCCGCAGCGAGATCCTTGTCCACCACAGCGTCTACTCCCTCCAGGCCGAGTGTCGGGTGTCTGTATACCGGGATCCCTCCTCCACCCGCAGCGATGACGATCCCGCCTCGCTCTGCAACGCGCCTGATCGCCTCCCTCTCGACGATTTCGAGTGGTGCGGGACTCGGAACCACACGCCTCAATATCCCTTTGGAATCCTTCTTCACCACCCAACCTGCCTCACGGAGACGCCTGGCCTGATCTTCGCTCAACGCACGACCAATGGACTTGGTGGGTTCGCGCATCTCCGGCGCGAGGGGATCTACAACGACCTGGGTGATCTGTGTCACGACGCGTCGCTCGATGCCGGCGGAACGCAGCCCGTTCTCCAGCGATTGCTGGATCATGTAGCCGATCCAGCCGGCTGTGGACGCGACAAGCACACCGAGGGGTTGCTGCGGTAGGACGTCGGCGGCCAGTTCGCTCTTTAGCAGTTCGTCGCCAACTTGGGGGCCGTTGCCATGGACTATGACGATCCGCCACTCACGCCTGGCGAGCTCGATGATGCTACTCAGACTCTCCCGCGTGTGGCGGAACTGGTCGAAGATCGTGACGTTCTCAGCCGCCGGGGCGAGCGCGTTACCACCGAGGGCCACGATCACTGCGTTCCGTTTCGGTGCCATCTAATACTCCGCTGGCCTGCTCGTCAGACGGTACGAGAGTCTGATGAATGGGCTAGATTACCAAGCCCTGTGCTCCAAGCCAGCCGTACAGTTCGCCGCGAATCGCCTCGAGCCGTGCTTCCGTTGCTGCCTCGACACGCAACACGAGAATGGGTTGCGTATTGCTCGCGCGAATCAGCGCCCACCCGTCCTCCATCCGCACTCGCGCGCCGTCAACGTCAATGACGTCGTACCTCTGCTTGAAATGCTCGACGGCCCTGGCAACGATTTCGAATTTCTCATCGTCCGAGCAAGCCACACGTATCTCGGGCGTAGATGCAAGCTCCGGCACACCCTCGAGCAATCCAGATAGTGGGCCACCCGAGCGAGCCACTACGTCGGCAAGTCGACAGGCTGAGTAGAGGGCATCGTCGTAGCCGTGATAGTCATCCCCGAAGAACATGTGGCCGCTCATCTCTCCCGCGACCCTCGCACCCGTCTCCCGCATCTTCTCCTTGATCAACGAATGACCCGTCTTCCACATGATCGGACGGCCACCTGCCTTCGCGATCTGGTCCTCCAACACCTGCGAGCATTTGACATCGAATATCACCTGCTCGCCCGGCGTCTTCTTTAGGGCATCAAGCGCATAGATCAGCAGAAGATAGTCGCCACGGACGATCTTCCCGTTCTCATCGACCGCACCGATGCGATCCGCATCGCCGTCAAAGGCGATCCCCACCTCCGCACCGGTTGAGCGCACTCTCTCTATAAGTTCGACTAGGTTCTCATCGACCGTCGGGTCGGGATGATGGTTTGGGAAGCTGCCATTCGACTCGCAGTAGAGCGCATCCACGCTGGCCCCGATGCGCTCGAGCATGGAGACGGCCGCAAGGCTCGCCACTCCGTTGCCACAGTCGATGACCACGCGAACCGGACGCTCCAGCCGAAAGCGACCCACCACGTCATCGATGTAGGCATCCAGGACGGGGCTCTGCTGAATTCGCCCATTTCCCACGACGAAGTTGTTGCTTTCGATTCTCTCGCGTAGCTTCTGGATCGCTTTGCCGTAAAACGGCCCACCCGAAGTCAACATTTTGAAACCGTTGTACTCGGGCGGGTTGTGAGAACCAGTGATCTGCGCGCCTGCGTCGCCTCCAAAGTGCTTGACCGCGAAGTAGAGCGCTGGAGTCGGCACCAGTCCCACTTGCAGCACTTGCGCCCCTGTCGAGCGCAGCCCTTCGGCATAGGCCGCGGCCAACTCCTCGGAGCTAAGCCGATTATCGTGGCCCACCACTATGGTCGGGCTCGCCAGGCCGAGGTCGAGCCGCACCTGGCTGCCAAAAGCCCTACCCAACAGCGCAGCCACGTCAGCAGTTACATCTTCACCGACAACTCCTCTGACATCGTATTCGCGGAAGATGAGACGGCTAACTTGGGTCATGTTTCCCTCCCCAACGACGAGATTCCGGGTAATAAGAACAGCACGCGCTACGTCTGGAAGCAACCTAGCGATTAGCTAGCGGTCTGGTCACTTCTGAGTGCTCGGCGACGCGCGTCAGCCCTTGCACGCTCTGCTGCGCCTTTAGGAGCGGCCAGGAGGGGAGGAGCCCCAGGTAGAGCGTGACAATGGCGCAGATGACCAGCGCAGCCCGCAGCGCGCGTCCCCAGACAACCTGCCCCAGCGGTTCCACTTCCGGCTTCATGTACATGGCCACGATGACTCGGAGGTAGTACCAGTAGGACACCACCGTAGTGATGGCCAGAATCACTGCGAGATTGACGTACCCGGACTCGATGGCGGCCCTCAGGATGTAGAACTTGCCCACGAAACCGGCGGTTGGCGGCAGTCCAGCCAGAGACAGCAAGAAGAGTGAGAGTATCGCGGCAGCCCAAGGATGACGGTAACCCAGCCCTGCATAGTCGGATATGCGATGACGCCGATCGTCCTTACCGGCCAAGACTAGAACGATCGCGAACGCCCCGACTATCATCGCGATGTAACCCCACAGGTAAAACACGAACGAGGCTATTCCCGACTCGTTGGCCGAAATCAAGGCGACCAGCAGGTATCCGGCGTGAGCGATCGAGGAGTACGCCAGCAGGCGCTTGACGTTGTCCTGTGCAAGGGCGATAAGGTTCGGGACGATCATCGTCAATGCAGCAAGCCACCAGATGAACTGCTCCCAATAGACGTGCAGGTCACCCAGCGCGACGACGAAGATCCTGATAAACGCGGCGAACGCGGCGCCCTTGATCGCGGCAGCCAAGAAAGCGGTAATTGGCGTCGGTGCGCCTTCGTACGCGTCCGGCGTCCAGACGTGGAAGGGCACCGCTGATACCTTGAACGCAAAGCCGATGCCCAATAAGGCGATGCCCATGATCCCGACGGGGCCGATGCCTGCGACCGATAGTGTCTCGCGCATCAGCGCAAGGTTCGTCGTGGCGCTTGAGCCAAAAAGCATCGCCATCCCATAGACCAGAAAAGCGCTCGAGAACGCCCCCAGTAGGAAGTACTTCAAGGCCGCTTCAGCCGACCGGGGGTCACGCCGCTTAAAGCCGACCAGCGCATATACGGCCAGCGACATCAGCTCGAAGCTGACGAAGATCAATATCAAATCACGACTATTGGCCAACAACATCATTCCCACGAGGGCAAACAGCAGCAGAGCATAGAACTCGCCCTCGGTGATCCCTTCCCGGATCGTGTATTGGAAGGATATCAGGATCGTGAGCGCGGCCCCGCCGAGAAAGAGGAAGTTGGTGAGGATCCGGAACCCGTCCACCGCAATCATGCCGGTGTCGCCGACCGTTGTCACGTCCGCCAGCCAGATGTTGGCCACCACGGCAAGCGCGATCACAACAAGGCTTCCCACGCCTACGGCGTGCGATTCGGCCTCGCGGGATCCATGTTTGGCAAACCCATCGTAGACCAGGAGAGCCAGGGCGCCGGCAGTCAACACCACTTCCGGCATCAACGCCCACAGGTAGTCGACAAAATTCGAGAAATCTATCTGCATCGTTGCGCTCACTGAGTTCCCGGACGGCCGCGAGCGGCATCACTCGCGGCAACGGCATCGGATGTCGAGCCAGACTCCCGCTCGGCCATCAAAGTGATGCGCTCACTCAAATATTCAGCCGACGCCGCGATTCTATCGATGAACGGCTTGGGATAGACCCCCATCAGCACGATCATGATCAACAGCGGTACGATGATTACCATCTCAAGCCGCGACAGGTCGAGCAACTTCCTGTTGTTCTCTATCGTCACTTCGTTCCAAAGAGCCCGGCGGACCGTAGGCAACATGTAGTAGGCTGCAAAGACAACGCCGGTCGTAGCGAGCACCGTCACCCACGGGAAGCGCCCGAACGAACCGACCAGAATGAGAAACTCTCCGATGAATCCGTTCAGCCCCGGCAGCGCAATCGACGAGAGTGCCACCAGGACAAGACAACCGGAGTAGATGGGAATGATCTTGGCCAGCCCTCCATACTCCGCAATCTCGTACGTATGACGACGCTGGTAGAGGAATCCCGCCAGAATGAACAATGCCCCCGTCGAGATCCCGTGATTGATGCTCTGCAGTACACCGCCCGTCACCGATTGCCCCGTCAGCGCGATCGTCCCTACCATGATGAAACCCAAGTGCGCCACCGACGTATAGGCGATCAGTTTCTTAAGATTCGGTTGCACCGCCGCGACCCAGGCCGTGTAAAGGATTCCTGCCAGCGAGAGGAAGAGGATGATCCCCACGACGGTCTCGTCCAGCGCTGCCGAGGGGAATAGCGGGATGGCAAACCTTAGGAAACCGTACACCCCCATCTTGAGGAGCACCGCCGCCAGAATCACGGACCCCGCTGTCGGCGCCTCCACGTGTGCATCCGGCAGCCACGTGTGAAACGGCACCATCGGAACCTTGATGGCGAAGGCCAGGGCAAAAGCCGCGAACAGCCAGTAGTGTAGCGACGTCGGCACGTTCACGTTCAGCTGGTCGAGGTAGGCCAGACTTGGGAATCCGTATTGGTCGACGTGCAACCAGTACATGACGACTATTGCCACCAACATCAGCAACGAGCCCAAGGCCGTGAACAGGAAGAACTTCACAGCTGCGTAGATGCGGCGCTCGTGCCCCCACACTCCGATCAGGAAGTACATCGGGATCAAAGTGACTTCCCAAAAGACATAGAACAGGAAGAGATCGAGTGCAGCGAATACGCCAATCATCCCCGTTGCAAGCAGCAACAGCATCGCGTAGTAGAGCGGCTCCTTTTCCCTGATCTGCAGCCAGGAAACGAGAACTGAGATGGGCAAAAGGAATGTCGTCAGCAGTACTAGCAACAAGGAGATCCCGTCGATGCCGATGGTGTAGGATATACCCCAATCCGGAATCCATGGGATCATCACGATGTTCTGGAACTCAGCCCGCCCGATTTCGAAGGTCCAAAACAACGGCAACGAAACCATGAACTCGATCATCGCTGCGACGAGAGCCCAGTACTTCAGCTGCTCCTTTGGGAGCAGAAGGCAAACGACGGCCGCCACAAGCGGGAAGAAGATCAGAAAAGTGATGACCCAGTGACTGCTGTAGAAGTCGGCCAGAAGCGACATCGAGTACTCTTCCTATAAGGTCACCGCTCCGAGGATGATAAGGACGCCCAAGACTATGATCAGCACGTAAGTACCGATGTACCCCGTCTGGAAGCGACTCATCACCCAGCCACCGAAGCGGGTTGCGTAAGCCGAACCGTTGACCAGCGCACCGTCGATGATACCCTGGTCGATCACACGCCAGCAGAACACACACACACCCTTGAAGGGCCGAACGATTACGAGATCGTAAAGCTCATCCACGTAGTACTTATGGTACAGCACACCAGCCAGCCCCGTCGGCTCGAAGGACTCCTTCGCAGACAGATACTTCTTGCCCTTCAGAGCTTGAAACGTTACGAAGACCACGACGACCGCCGCCACAGTCGAAATGACCGCCCACGTCCCTTCACCGCCACCGAAAGGAGCCCCATGAGCCGCCTCGCCCATGTGCTCGACGATGACATGCTCGGCGGCCGCGAAGCTCGGGTGGAGGAAGTGGTGAAGCCAAGCGAATCCGGGCAACAAAGGCAGTGCTTCCGGAATGTTCACCCATCCTGTGACGACCGATCCAACGGCCAGCACGACGAGCGCACCTCCCATCACCAGCGGTGCGCGATGCAAGTGCTTGCGAGAATGTTCGCTCAGCCGAGTCTGACCGTGAAATACCATGACCAGCCAACGCGTGATGTAGCCGGCCGTCAACAGTGCCGTGACGATCGCGACGACCCAAAGGACCGTCTGACCACGGGCGCCAGCCGACCAGATGATTTCGTCCTTCGAGAAGAACCCGGCTAGCGGAAAGACGCCGGCGAGTGCCAATGCGCCGATCCAGGCCGTGCGGAACGTCGTCGGCAGGTAGCTCTTCAAGCCTCCCATATTTCGCATGTCTTGAGAAGCATCTTCACTGGAATCTTCGCCGGCGTGATGCAGCGCGTGGTGCATGGCATGGATCACCGCGCCGGAAGCGAGGAACAACAAGGCCTTGAAGAAGGCATGCGTGCCAAGGTGAAAGATCCCAGCTGTGTAAGCGCCGACGCCCACCGCAAGGAACATGTAACCGAGCTGCGAGATTGTGCTGTAAGCGATGACCCGCTTTATGTCGAACTGCTGAAGTGCGATGGTACCGGCAAACAGCGCCGTAACCCCTCCGACGATCGCCACGACGTTCGGCATAGACCTCGAACAGCACGGCTTCATCGGCAACGCGAACAAATACGGTGCCATGGCTGCAACCTCACGCCCGGGAGTATTTGTGGCTGGCGCGGCCACCGG
>Ga0209536_100017268_pt1 | contig 10229 bp, 9 predicted proteins | sample DeeMarSeWOR28_12_FD_187461 | JGI IMG/M metagenome (GOLD analysis project Ga0209536, IMG submission 187461) | Marine sediment microbial communities from White Oak River estuary, North Carolina - WOR-2-8_12 (SPAdes) (version 2) | ecosystem: Environmental > Aquatic > Marine > Intertidal zone >... | reverse complement strand
GTGGGTATCAATCGACCTGCTACAGAAGCAGCGTTTAATGAGGTTTATAAGGTCGTGTCGATTACCAATCAGGCCTTTGCCACCAGCGGTGATTACCGCAATTTCTTTGAACGCGATGGCGTGCGCTACTCGCATGTGATCGATCCACGCACCGGGTATCCGGTTTCCAACGGTGTTGTCAGTGTTTCCATCATTGCAGACAACTGTACACTGGCAGATGGGCTGGCCACCGCGCTAATGGTCATGGGGGCTGAAAAAGGTATCCGCCTGGTTGATCAGTTGGCCGACCTCGAAGCATTTATTGTCGTCGAAAAATCCGATGGCAACCTCGTCGATTATTCTTCGCGGGGATTTAAATCCGATACACCACCCAAATAAAATTGGCTTTGCTTTATCCGTGGGCTATTAGCTCCTATGCCATATCCATTTTTATTTTCTTGACACCTCCGGGTCATTCTAATATTTATTTTATGCCCCCACTTATCCGAATTCATTCACATAACCAAACATGGCGATGATACAAGCATCAGATAAGCATAGCATAGAAGTGAACCTTCCCAGCAAGATTGGCTATGAGCGGATTGCCATAGCCAGTTCGGCTGCGCTGGCCAAAATGGGGGGATTCCCTGTCGCACGCATTGAGGATTTGAAAAGTGCGGTTGCCGAGGCCTGCATCAATGCCATGCAGCACGGCAACCAATGGCGCCTTGAGGCCAGAGTGGTGGTCAAAATGAATCTAAGCGATGATCGTGTTGTTATTTCGGTAACCGATCAGGGAGACGGCGTAAGTGAGGTTCCCAAATATCCGGGTATTAAAAAGATCATCGAGGAAAATGCATCTCCCAGAGGATTGGGTGTCTTCATTATTCAACAGCTGGTAGATGAGGTCAAATATAATCACAGCTTTGACGGTGGGCATACCATGACAATGGAGATCAGATTGCCCAAATAGATAGCCCGCGTTTTATCAATTTAAGGTCATAGGTTAAACATGACGCAAGCAAACAAAATTCTACTGGAACAACACGGTGATGTAACGTTGCTTGACATCCGTGGGGATATAACGATTTTGTCTGAATCCTCTCTGAATGATGCCTATGCAGATGCAAACAATCAAGGCGCTGGCAAAATTCTACTTAAATTCGAAAGAGATATTTATATTAACAGCGGCGGCATCTCTGTACTGATTCAGTTGCTTGCCAAAACCGAACAAAATAATCAGCAGATCGGTATTATCGGCCTTTCAGACCACTTCACTAAAATCTTTAATATGGTGGGCATTACGAAATTTGCCAAACTTTACACAACCCGCGAAGATGCGCTGGAGGCCATTTCCTAAGAATTAAAATGTCCCGGCGGGATCCTGCCACCCGCTATTTATAGCGAACCTGTTTCTGAGTGTCTGCTGTAGATCAATTGAAGCCATCTTGGTACCCGTCTAAAGGAGGATACCGGATCCCGGAATGAGTGCAAAAGAGCAAATGGTCAGAAAGCTCAATAGCCATACGGTTGAGGTCAGTTTGCCCAGCAAGCTGGGTTATGAGCGGATTGCAATGGATTGCTCGGCTTCTTTTGCGAAAATGGCCGGTTTTGCTCAGGATCGTATCGAGGATTTAAAAACGGCTGTAGCCGAGGCCTGCCTCAACGCCATTGAACATGGCAACAAGGGCCATCCGAATCCCAGAGTACTGGTGACCATGAATTTTAAAGATGACCGCTTCAGTGTTTCGGTTAAGGATAATGGAAAAGGCATCCCCCGGATTCCCAAAGACACAACGGTCATGCGAAGGATAGAAAATCTAAAGCCGCCCAAAGGTCTGGGCACGTATCTGATAAAGCAGCTGGTGGACGAGGTCGAATTCAACAAATTGACTGCAGACGGTCATACTGTGAAAATGGTAATCAAACTAACGGATAAACGGCTTTCGCCGGGAAAGAGACAGGCATCCGGTGGAACAACCAACTGAAATCGCACTGGAAACGATCGGAGATATTACCCTGTTTGACATCAGGGGTGACGTGACCGCACTCTCCGAACCCTTTCTCAACGACGCTTACACCAAAGCAATCGATCTGAATGCCGGTAAAATTCTGTTTAGATTTACAAAAGACGTCTACATCAACAGCGGCGGCATTGCTTTGCTCATTCAGATTCTGGCCGAAACGAAAAAGAACAAACAGCAGGCCGGCATTACGGGTCTTTCGAGTCATTTCAAAAAAATATTCAACATGGTGGGCATCACCAAGTTTGCCAAGATCTACGACACCGTAGAGGCGGCATTGGAGCAAATGGCCGGGGGGGATTAATCCCATAGGGTCTGATGACATCTTCAATGGATTGCGGATTTTATTGCCAAAGGGCACTTGCCGTTAAATACGAATCTCACCCGTTAAAATTCGTACACTAATTTTAATATCCCTCGGTCTTCTTTAATCTCCCTATAACAGTTTAGCCTGAAGGAGGTTCCATGCGGTTATCTTCTTGCTACCTTTTTCAAGGCCTATCTGAATCTCAACTTGACCATCTGCGCACGTTCGGCAGCGAAGCCCCCATGCAAGCGGAGCAATGGCTTTTCCATGAAGGTGATGCCGCCGTACAGATGTATATTCTCAAAGATGGCGCGGTAGAGTTGCTCACCTCCGTTGATGAGGTTGAACTTCCGATTACCATTGTCAGAGAACCGGGGAACTGTTTCGGGACCTCGACAATGGTTCCGCCGCACCAATACAGCCTTTCAGCGCGCTGTGCCGAAGATGGCACGCTATTGTGCATCCAAAAGACCCATCTCGAACAGATGATAAGAGCAGATGTTGAACTGGGAAACGTGATTTTATCCAATTTGGCAAAGCACTTCCTGGATCGGCTCAAAGAGACCCGCCAGGAATTAAAGATCCATTTCAAGACAATCATCAAATCCATGCATCATTAGGGGATTGATGGTTGATTGGTTAATTGGTTGAGTAGTTAATTGGTTAAATGGTCAATTCGTTAAATGGTCAGGTGGCTGATTCGTTTAGTAGTTTAAATAGAATCGATAAAATCCTTTGACTATTTAACTGATAACCAGTTAACCATTCAACCTCTAAACCACATGCGGTGAAGAAGTAAAGAGCGCCATGACCAATATGGAAGAAATAGAACAGCTAAAAGCCTCCCTCAAAGAAGCCGAGCATGTCCAGGCGGAGCTGGATCGCCGGGTTTTTCACCTCAAAACCCTTTACGATGTCAGCAAGGATATCTACGGCAGCGTTGAAACCGAAACGATCCTGCGAAACTTCCTGCTGATGACCATGGGCAATTTCGGCGTCATGCAGGGCTTTATCATCCTGCTGGATGCGTCATCAAAAGATATCAGCCAGCTGGTATCCATCGGGATGCAGGATGGCGAGGTGGACGCCCTGCAGGAAAATGTCATCGACCTTCTTTCTCAAAGAGGCCTGACAGTCTGGACGGACGGCGAGTTGAAATCACAAAATTCAGGATTTTTTCCGGATAGTATCGCCTTTTCACTCCCGTTCCGGGTTGAATACGAATGCCTGGCGCTCTTAGGCTTGGGCGAAAAATTGATAAAAGAAGCGTTTAATGAAGACGATCGGGAACTGCTGGATACGCTGGTCAACAACCTGGTGGTTGCGCTTAAAAATGCGCGATCCTTTGAAGAGATCAAAAATCTGAATGAAGAATTGGTGGCCAAAAATGAGCAGCTCCAACAAACCCTCGACGAACTCAAAAAGGCCCTGAGAAAAGTCGAAATTCTGGAAGACGTCAAGGCCAATTTAAGCAAATTTGTCCCCAATACCGTCAGCCGCTTGATTGAAAAATCCCCGAACGGCGTCATACCGGAAAGCAAAGAGCAGGATGTTTCGGTTCTGTTCCTGGATATCGAGGGTTACACCAAAATGTGCGAGCAACTCCAGGGCACCGAGGTGAATGAACTTATCGAAAATTGTTTTTCGGTGTTTATGGATGCGATTTTCGCCAACAACGGTGATGTCAATGAAACCGCCGGCGATGGTTTGATGGTCCTTTTTCTCAACGAAGACCAACAGCTCAATGCACTGGAGGCGGTGCGTGCCGCACTCAAAATAAGGGAAGAGGCGGTGCGCATCAAAAGTGAGTTCAAGGCACTTTCCGAGCCGCTGACCATTAACATGGGCATTAATTCCGGGTCCGCTTTGGTGGGCGCAGCCAAATTCGAGAGCTACACCGGTTCGCGCTGGACCTACACGGCCCGGGGCATCGTGACCAATATAGCCGCCAGAATCGGGGCCCAGGCCACCCAGGGAAAAATTTTTCTTTCAGAAGCCACCGCTGAGCGCGTCATAGATCATTTCCCATTGACCTCGCAGGGAAAATTCGACTTGAAAAACGTTTCTAGACCAATTGAAATTTTTGAGATCTAGCCGAAAAGCGGATGTGCGCTCTCCTTAGATCAATAATATCAGTGCACCCAAAAAATAAATTATGAAAAAATGGATCATCCGGATTGGTGTCATTTTAGTTGGTTTTATCCTGATCAGCATTGGCGCGGTCTATGTATGGTTTCAGTACTCTGTGCGGCAAAGCCTGCCGCAAATTTCCGGGCAGGTTCCGGTTTCCGGCATCAAGGAAGATGTAGAAATTATCAGAGATAATTATGGGGTGCCCCATATCTATGCCCAAAACGAACCCGACCTTTACTTTGCCCTGGGCTATGCCATGGCGCAGGATCGATTCTGGCAAATGGAGTTCCAGCGGCGCCTGGGTCACGGGCGCTTGGCGGAGATTTTTGGTGAAAAATTACTGGAAACCGACCGCTATTTCAGGCTAATGACAGCCGCCGGGGTCAATCAACCGTTTTCAGATGAATTTGCTTTTGTTACGAATTCTTTTGCCAATGGTGTCAATGCGTATCTTGAAACGCATTCCGACCGTCTTCCCATCGAATTTAAAATACTTCGCTACACGCCGGAGCCCTGGAGCTCTGACGATTTCCTTGCGATTTCAAAGGTCATTAACTGGGGCTTGAGCTTGGGCTGGCGGGTGGATATCACCGCCGGCAAGATCCTCGACAAAGTCGGAGAAGCAAAATTCAAAGAGGCCTTTCCTTCCTGGCCTGCCGATTCACCGCTAATTGTCCCGGAGGGCATTCAGGTATCAGCCACACTGACTGATGCGATATTAAAGTTATTAAGCCGCATTGAAAAGCAGGTGAATTTACCGGCTCCGGCGGCCAGCAACAACTGGGTGGTCTCCGGATCAAAATCTGCCAGCGGCAAACCCATTTTGGCCAACGATCCACACCTGATGCTGACCAATCCCTCTGTTTGGTGGGAGGCTCACATGGTCTGCCCGACGATCGACGTGTCTGGCTTTGCCATAGCTGGAGCGCCCGGTATACCGCTGGGCCACAATCGACATGTGGCCTGGGGCGTTACCAATGTCATGGTGGATGATGTCGATTTTTTTATCGAGAAAATCAATCCGGACAACCCACATCAGTACCTGTACAAGGGGCGTTGGGAGGATATGCGGGTCATCAAAGAGACCATCCGGATTAAAGACAAAGACCCGGTTCATATCGATATCAAATTGACGCGTCACGGGCCGATTTTGAAAGAAGACAAAGCGGGTTCGGAGCCGACGGCGATTGCGGTGAAGTGGGCCTTTGCCGACGGGCTTCAGTCGGCCAAAGCCTTTTATCTTTTAGCGAAAGCAACCGATACAAATAATGTCGTGGAGGCGCTGAAATACTGGGAATTACCCAGCCAGAATTTTGTGTTTGCTGACACAGGAGGTAACATCGGCTACTGGTGCTGTGCGACCATTCCCATCCGATCCAGGGGTGATGGCCTGCTGCCCGTGCCCGGATGGAGCGGCGATTACGAGTGGCAGGGCTATGTCCCCTTTGAAAACAGACCCCAATTAATCAATCCCGCACAGGGCTATATTGCCACTGCCAACAATAAAGTTGCTGCAGAAAATTATCCGCATTTTATCAGTCATTACTGGGAGCCCAGCGACCGCATCAGGCGTATCCACCAGTTGTTGAATACGCCCGGAAAACTGTCTGTTGAGGATGTCAAACAGATGCAGCAGGATATTTTCAGTGAGTTGGCTTCCGAATTGACGCCTGAAATCGTGCGGGTTCTCGCAAAAGAATCTGAAGATCCGGATCTTCAAAAAGCCCGGCAGATACTGGCGGAATGGAATTTTAAAATGGAACAAGACAGTGTCGCGGCCTGCCTGTTTGAAATGACGTTTATGCATATGCTGCAAAACATTTTCAAAGATGAGTTGGGCCCAGAGCTTTTTCAGCAATATCTGAAAACATCCGTTTTCCCGCCGCGGGCGATGCGGGCCCTGATTCGAAACGGTTCCTCAGCCTGGTTCGATGACGTTAACACCGCTGATACGGAAACCAAGCAGGATATCATTGCGCGCAGCGTGAAGCAGACTATCGGGCAGCTCAAGGATGAATTCGGAGACAATCCGTCCCGCTGGCGGTGGGGGGACAAGCACACGCTCACATTTGAGCATCCACTTGGTAAAATTAAACCACTCGATCGGTTGTTTAACATCGGCCCGTTTTCGGTCGGTGGCAGCCGCCAGACCGTCAATATGAAGCTTTACTCCTATGAAAAGCCTTACAATGCGATCCTCGGAGCTTCCTATCGAATGATCGTTGATTTTTCAAATATGAGCGTGGCGCACCATGTCTTGCCCACGGGTCAATCCGGCCAGCTCGGCAGCCCCCATTACAAAGATCAAATCGATCTGTATCTTAACGGCCAATACCGCTCCGCCTGGCTCGAGCGCAGCGATATCGAAAAACATGCCAGGGGAACCTTATTCCTAAGACCCAAAAAATAATTAGGGATAAGCACTGGGGTTATAAAATTTTTTTACATTTGATAAAATTAGATAACCCTCTGAAAAAGTCTTGACATTTTCAGAGGATATAATTGATAAAAAATAAAGGGACGTCCATATATATATAAATAAGTCTACACGGAACCTCAAGACTGCTAAGGAAAACTTATGCCACGTAAAGCCCGCATAGATGCTCCCGGTGCGCTTCACCACATTATCGTCAGAGGGATCGAAAAACGCAATATCTTTGAAGACGACAAGGACCGCAAACAGTTCATTAAAAGACTTGGTGATATTTTTAGTGAAGCTGAAACACCCATCTATGCTTGGGCCTTGATACCCAACCACCTTCATTTGCTGTTGAAAACCGGTCTGACACCAATTGCCACCCTCATGCGGCGATTGCTCACCGGATATGCTGTTTATTTTAACCACCGTCACCGCCGTCACGGCCATCTGTTTCAAAACCGTTATAAATCGATTCTTTGCCAGGAGGAGCCTTATTTTCAAGAGTTGGTGCGTTACATTCATTTAAATCCCTTGCGCGCCAAACTAGTTGGGAGTATCAAAGCTTTAGAAAAATATCCATTTAGCGGGCACAGCGCAGTGGTCGGAAAAGTGAAAAGAGATTGGCAGGAGGTCGAGTATGTGCTGGGATTTTTTGGAAAGCGAAAATCCAATGCCCGCAAAGCATACCGGCATTTTGTTAAACAAGGCGTCAAACAAGGACGCAGGTCCGATCTCGTTGGCGGTGGGCTGTTACGCAGCGTGGGTGGATGGGCGGCCCTAAGCGCTTTAAGAGACGAAGCGGTGCGCGTCAAAGGAGATGAGCGTATATTAGGAGACAGCGATTTTGTCGAAGCGGTTTTGAAAGAAGCCGATGAGCAATTAGAGCGCCGTTACCGACTGCAAGTAGAGGGATTTGACCTCGAGTGGGTTGCACGGCGCGTGGCTGCCGTGATGGGAATCCCGCTGGAACTGGTTTGGGAGCAGAGCCGGCGGCCGCTGGTGGTCAATGCAAGGGATTTGCTATGCTATTGGGCCTCCAAAGAACTGGCAATGAGCATGACCGATCTGGCAAAAAAATTAAACCTTACACAACCGGCAGTCAGTTTAGCAGTGCGGCGGGGGGAAAAGGTTGCCAAGAACAATCAATATCAGCTGATGGAAGACTAGTTATTTATATATTTATGGACGTCCCCCTATGCCTTATAATGCTGGGGAACATTGTCATTTTTCGACACTGACGACAATCACGGTCAGGTCGTCATGCTGGGGAGCATTGCCTGCGAACTCATTTACACGGGTCAGAACTTTTTGCAGGAGTGAATCTGCATCCAGGGATTTTGACTCCTGAACCACATCGATCAGCCGTTCGAATCCGAAGATCTCTTCCTTGGCGTTCATGGCCTCCACAATTCCGTCGGTGTAAAACAGCAGGCGGTCACCCGGCGAAAGCGGGATTTCGGTTTCCTGATAGTTCGCTTTTTCATAAATACCCAGCGGAATGGTGTCCCCTCGAGTATTTATCAGGTGGGCTTTACCGGTTTTTGCAGATAAATGTATGGGCTGGGTCTGCCCGGCGCTGCACAGCGTCAGCGTGCGGTTTGCTGAATCCAGCACGGCGAAAATCAAGGCCACAAACATGCCGGTTTTGACGTCTTTTTGCAGCCTTTGATTGGCGCGCATCATGTGCTCGCGGACACTCAGATCTTCTTCTGACAGCATGCGGAAAATACTGCGCGAAGCCGTCATCACCAGTGCACCGGACACGCTTTTGCCCGTCACATCGCCGATGACCAACCCCGCTTTATCTTCTCCCATCACGATACAATCGTAAAAATCTCCACCCACCTCTCTGACGGGCATTGAACGGGCGGCAATCTGGAATCCCTCGACCTGCGGGCAGGTGGCCGGCAGCATGCTCATCTGAACGTCCCGGGCCATGGACAGATCTTTTTCCATGCGCAGTTTTACCAGGGCTTCTCTAAAAAGTCTGGAATGTTCAATGGCGACAGCGCCTATAAAGGCAAGAGGGGTCTGTATAAATAACGGAATGACGATAGGGTACCAGCGACCATTGGTTTTAAATAGATACACTGCAGCGACCAGATACAGAATGCTCAGCCCGACTGCGCCAATGGCGCCGACTTTTAATGTCGATACTCGACAGATGAAACCCACCAGAATACCCCAGAGGAGAATAACAAGCAAATGCCACCGAAAGCCTATCGGCCGCACCGGGCTGTCTTCAAGAATATTGGCAAATGCCGTTGCAGCAATTTCAACACCACTGATAAATATGCCGTTGGCCTGTGAAAAAACCGTATAGAAACTGTCCTTTCGATCGGCCAGCAAGATTTCCGAGAGCCCTACAAATACAACCTTGCCGCTAAGGTCAACCTGTCTGTTGTCAATACTCTCAGAGCCGATTTGCAATGCCCGATGATAGGGTATGGTGGTAATCGTGCGCGGCGGGCCATAATAATTGATATAGCGCCGATTCGGTGCGGCGTACATCATTATAAGGGATTCGAGCAATCGGTGCGTTTTGTCATCGTATTCCGATTGCTCTAATTCTGCCAGCATTCTCTCTGCCATCAGCGGCTTGCTTTCAAATATTTCTCTTATTTTTCCAATCAGCCTTTGGGCACCTCCGTTTTGCATTGCGCTATGACGGTCTTTTGGCAGTTTTACGGATTGATCAGGACTTATCTTTTCAATCAACTGGATGAACTTCTCATATACCGGTAAAGTGAAAAGCTGGAAGGTTACCACCGGCAAAGTCGGCGAATCACCGGCTCCCGTCTGGAAGGCCCAATATTGGTTGACCTTGAAGGGTATTCTGGGCAAAGAAAAAGGTGCGGTGGCAGCGGCCGGTTGCGAAAAAAGTGCAATCGGTTTCACCGATTTGACAATGCGATGGACGTCAGACGTAGATTTGCTTTGGGCGGATAAAGGAATCTCCTTGGCGATCAGCGGCTCGGCAAGCACAACCTTGCGTGCCTTTTTGATGGCTTCGGCCAATAAATGGTCGTCTTCAGTGGAACGGGATTCGATGAAATGTAGGTCAAAGGCGATGACCTCGGCACCTTCTTTAACCAGGTTGTCAATTAAGCGGGCATGCAGGGAGCGCGGCCATTTATCCGGGTTATTGGGTAAATCCAGATACTCGGAAGATTCTTTTTCGATGCTAATGACGATGACATCAAATGGTGCCGGTCTGGCTCCCCTGAGTTTGAACAATAAGCCCAGTCCTGTGTTTTCCTCCAATTCAAGGACGAAACGCAATGGGCTGATCAACAGCCCCACTACTCCGATGAGAAAACCTAAGATAATCGCTTTAACCAGGCGGGACATCATGAAACGACTCCCG
>Ga0209536_100017267_pt1 | contig 10229 bp, 5 predicted proteins | sample DeeMarSeWOR28_12_FD_187461 | JGI IMG/M metagenome (GOLD analysis project Ga0209536, IMG submission 187461) | Marine sediment microbial communities from White Oak River estuary, North Carolina - WOR-2-8_12 (SPAdes) (version 2) | ecosystem: Environmental > Aquatic > Marine > Intertidal zone >... | reverse complement strand
ATCGTGATCTGGTCGGTCGCCACGACATCCGTCGCCGGCAGGGTGCCAGACGTAACGTGGTACAACAGGACCCCAGTGAGGGCGTCGATGTCGCTGAGCAGAGCCTCGATGGTCCCTTGGGGAAGCTGGGCGAATGCCTCGTCGGTGGGGGCAAACACGGTGAAGGGACCGTCATCCTCGAGTGTCACGTCGAGACCAGCCGCTTCCAGGGCAGCCACCAATGTGGTGAAGTTCGCACCCGCCCGGGCGGTGTCCATGATGTTCGGGAGGTCGTTGTCGTCGCTGCATGCGCCTAAGGCCAGCGAGAGCCCGAGAACCGACAGGGGAGCGATGCGGGAGATCTTCATGATTCCTCCGGTGTTGGTTAACGCTTCTAATCACAATGACTTGGCGCCATCGGCGCGGGATGCGGATTGTCTAATGTGGAAGGAGAATACACCCTCGGCCTGGTTGTGTCAATGGTTTGTCCACTACAATTAACGGACAGAGGCGTATCGGCACCTTATGCGGTAGGTTCGGGGCATTGACCTGGAGTCTGAGGGCATGACGCTGATCGTGGTCGTACTTGCCTGTGCGCTGGCCGGGATGGTTGTGGCCGTCTTGCTCCTCGTGGTCGGGAGCCGCACGGAAGCGGCCCAGCTGCGTGGCCAACTCGCGGAGTTGGGCGCACGGGTCGAGGCGGTGGCGGCGAGTGCGCAGGACTTGCCGCGCACGGTGGCCGAAGGGGCGGCGCTGCAGGCTCGGTCGATAGCGGATGTGCGCGAGCACCTCGGGCGGCTGGCCGAAGCGACGACCCGTCTCGAAGCACTGGGCCAGTCGGTCCGTGATGTCGAGGACTTGCTCAAGGTGCCGCATCTGCGTGGCACCGTGGGCGAGGTGTGGCTGGAGGAGTTGCTGCGGCAGGTCTTCCCCGCGTCCTGTTACCAAATGCAGTACGGCTTTCGGACGGGCGAGCGAGTGGATGCGGCGCTGTTCATCGGCGGGCGCATCGTTCCGGTCGACGCCAAGTTCCCGCTCGAGGCGTGCCGACGAATGATCGAGGCGGACGACGACGCGCAGGTGCGCGAGCGGCGTGCCTTTCGGCGTTCGCTGCGTGAACGCGTGGACGAGATCGCCGAGCGCTACATCCGCCCGGACGAGGGAACCTTCGATTTCGCGCTGATGTACGTGCCGGCCGAAGCCGTGTACTACGAGGCAGTGGTGCGCGACGAGGTCTTCGAGGACACCGAGAGCATCTCCGCGTACGCGCTCGGCCGCCGGGTGCTGCCGGTGTCACCCCACACGTTCTACGCGTTTCTGACAGCCGTTCTTCATGGCCTCAGGGGGTTGGAGGTTGAACGGCGGTCGGGTGAGATACTCGAGTCCCTCTCGGCCCTCGAGCAGCACTTCGACCGGTTTCGTCGGTCGTATGAGCTGGTCGGTCGCCACCTGGATCACGCGATCCGGCAGTATCAGGAGTCTTCCCGCCTGTGGGAACGGGCGTCAGCCCACCTTTCGTCGACCGCATCGTTTGGGGATGAGGGCGCGGGAGCGGAGCGGAGGCTGGGCCCTGCCGCGGGCGAGCGACTGCCCGACTGATGGAGCCCGCGTCGCGAGCGCCGTCAAGGCGGCTAAGGAATCCTTAAAGTCCCTTCACGTTCGCCTCACGCTCGGCCTGCTAGGTGTAGACGTCACCCGTGCGACCCGGTCGGGTCGTGGGGGGACGGACCGCCGGGTTGCCGGCGGCAGGCCCTGCAGGCGCGGGTCGGCCGGTCCGGACGGCGCAGCGTCATCATACGACCCTGCACGAGGGAAGTGGGTAGCGACGTGGGTGGACGGGATGGCGGCATGTCGGGGGGGAGGCCTCGCAGGGGTGTCGTGTCGCATTCTCAGGGCACACCGACGATCGTGTGCCCGATCCCCGGTACAGACCTCCTTGTGGAGCCTCGGGCGGCCGAACCCGGATATCGCATCCGGCCGGCGTCGTGCGTGGTGGGTTGGCGCTCGATTGCGGTTTTACCGATGGGGAAGGTTGAGTAACGCCATGACGATCGAGACACTTGTCAGCCGCGCGAACGGTGCGGATAGAGAGGTGGATCGCAGTCCGTTTCGAGTGGCCGAGGCGCAGTTCACGGCGGCCGCGCGCTACATGCCCAATCTCAAGGTAGGGTTGGTCGAGTATCTGCAGCGCCCCGATCGCACGGTCATCCTCGAGTTCCCGGTACAGATGGCCGACGGCAACGTGCGAAACGTCGTGGGCATCCGAGTACTCCATAACCGGGCACGGGGGCCCGGCACCGGCGGCCTCCGGTTTCATCCCGACGTCACTGCAGATGCGGTGCGTGCGCTGGCAGCGAAGATGACCTGGAAGTGTGCCATTCTCGATATCCCGTTCGGGGGCGCGGCCGGCGGCATCGTCTGTGATCCCAAGTCGCTCAGCCGGGACGAGCTCCGAACGATCACACGGCGGTTCGTTGCCGAGCTCGGCGATGCCATCGGGCCCCACACAGACGTGCCGGGACCGGATGTCGGGGCCGGGTCGGAGACCATGGCGTGGGTGTACGACACCTACCAGATGATGCACCACGGCACGCATTGCCTCCCAGTCGTGATGGGCAAGCCGGTCAACCTCGGCGGCTCGCACGGGAGCCGTGAAGCCGCAGCGCGCGGCTGCCTCTATGCGACGCAGCGGGTGCTGGCCCGAGGCCTGGTCCGGGGAGTGACGTCCGCGAAAGGGGCGACGGTAGCCATTCAGGGCTTCGGAAAGGTGGGAAGCGAGATCGCGCGACTGTTCGCCGACGCCGGCGCCCGGATCGTGGCGGTGGGCGACTCGCGGGGGGGCATCGCCAGCCGGCAGGGCCTCGACTGGGAGGAAGCCCTGGAGCACGTTCGCATCACGGGGGCCGTGGCGGGGCTGCCTGGAGCGAGGCCTATCTCCAATGCAGAACTGCTCGCCGTGCCCTGCGATCTGCTGGTACTCGCCGCGCTCGAGCATCAACTACACGGCGGCAACGCATCCGAGGTGCAAGCTCGGTGCGTGATCGAGGCGGCGCATGGAGCAGTCACACCGGCGGCGGATGCGATCCTGTTCGAGCGGCAGGTGCCGGTCCTGCCGGATATCTTGGTCAGTGGCGGCGGCGTCACGGTGGGCTATTACGAGTGGGTTCAGAACATCGAGAACGAGCAGTGGGAGGAGGATGAGGTGAATGCCAAGCTCCTCGTCCGGATGAACCGGTCGACCGACCTCGTCATCGACGAGCAGGAACGCATCAATGGGTCACTGGACCGGCTACAGGCGCAGCGTCGCGAGCGAGGGCTCGACGAGGCGCCCCTAGCGGCGGTGGGTGTACGGACGGCGGCGCAGGTGTTGGCGATCCGCCGAGTTGCCGCCGTCACGTTGGACCGCGGCATCTGGCCGTGAGGAGGGAGACGCGAGCGAGCCACGACCGGACGGCGGGCGGTGCCGTCGGTGGGCGCGGTCGTCCCCTGAATGACTGTCGAACCGTAACCAGGTGTGTGGAGGAATCCTCATGAGCGACTACGTCGCACAGCTGATGGCGAGCGTCAAGGCGAAGAACCCGGCAGAGCCCGAGTTCCACCAGGCAGTGCAGGAAGTCGCCGAGTCGGTGCAGCTCGTATTCGATCGGCACCCCGAGTACCGGGCTGCCAAGGTGCTCGAGCGGATCATCGAGATGGAGCGGATCATCCTGTTCCGTGTCCCCTGGGTCGACGACGCAGGCGACGTACACGTGAACCGGGGCTTCCGCATCGAGGCCAACAGCGCGATCGGTCCCTACAAGGGCGGTCTGCGGTTCCATCCCTCGGTGAATCTGGGCATTCTCAAGTTCCTGGCCTTCGAACAGGTGTTCAAGAACGCCCTCACCACTCTCCCGATGGGTGGAGGAAAAGGCGGCTCGGACTTCGATCCCAAGGGAAAGAGCGATGGCGAGGTCATGCGGTTCTGCCAGAGCTTCATGACGGAGCTCTTCCGCCACATTGGACCGAATACGGACGTTCCTGCCGGTGACATCGGCGTGGGTGGGCGTGAGGTCGGCTTCCTGTTCGGGCAGTACAAGCGCATCCGGAACGAGTTCACGGGCGTGCTCACGGGCAAGGGGTTGAACTGGGGCGGATCGCTGATTCGGCCCGAGGCCACGGGCTACGGGGCGGTGTACTTCGCTGCGGAAATGCTCGCGACGCGCGGTGAGACGCTCGAGGGGAAGACCTGTCTCGTTTCTGGGAGCGGCAACGTTGCGCAGTACACGACCGAGAAGCTCCTCGAACTCGGCGCGAAACCGGTGACCCTGTCCGACTCGTCGGGCTACATCTACGATCCAGCCGGCATCGACCGAAGCAAGCTCGAGTTCGTGATGGAGCTCAAGAACGTCCGGCGGGGGCGCATCCACGAGTACGCCGAGAAGTACAAGGGTGTCGAGTTCGTCGCAGGGTCGGATCTCGATCACAACCCGATGTGGAACCACAAGGCCGACTGCGCCTTCCCGTCGGCCACCCAGAACGAGATCAACGCCAAGGACGCCAGGAACATGCTCGAGAACGGCGTCTACGTGGTGTCGGAGGGGGCGAACATGCCGACCGTCCCCGAGGGTGTCGACCTGTACCTCGACCGGGGCATACTGTACGGCCCCGGAAAGGCGGCCAATGCGGGTGGCGTTGCCGTCTCCGGACTCGAGATGGCGCAGAACAGCATGCGATACGGTTGGACCCGGGAGGAGGTCGACAGCCGGCTGCATCTGATCATGCGCTCGATCCACGGCGCCTGCGTCAAGACGGCCGATCGTTTTGGCAAGAAGGGGAATTACGTCGTCGGCGCGAATATCGCAGGTTTCCTCAAGGTGGCGGATTCGATGCTCGATCAGGGGGTCGTCTGACGGGCTGGGCGGCCGGTATGCTCCCGCCCCGGTTGACGGACGGGCGCGACCAGATTTCCCTGTAGGAAGATGCATGTCGGCGGAGCGGGGAGGAGGGGACTCCTCCCCGCTGTCTTCCTGGACGGCAGGGGTTCGCCATGAGCGCAGCGCACGCCGTGAGGACACGTGGGACCGACGACCGGCCCAGGGCGAGCCGGTTCCAGCATCTCATGTCCTATCACGTGCAGAATGTCCTCCTGGTCACCAGCCTGTACGATTCCTTCATCCTCGCCGAGGACGGCAACCTCGGTGAGCTCGTGCTGACCGAGTTTCTCGACCTCAATCTCCGCCACAGCCCGGAGCTCACCCACGTCTCGACGGGCCAGGAGGCCCTCAAACACCTTCGGAACAGTCGCCGGTTCGACTTGATCATCTCGAGCCTGCACGTGGGCGACATGACGGTGTTGGAGTTGGCCGACCAGGTGCGCGATGCCGGCCTCGACGTGCCGATCACGATGCTGGCCTACGATGCTCGCGAGCTGGCGGACTTCATGGACCGCAACGACCTCTCGGGTCTCGATCGCGTGTTTCTCTGGCAGGGAGATGTCAAGATTCTCCTGGCGATCGTGAAGTACATCGAGGATCGCCGGAATCTCGCGCACGACAGCGGCGAAGCGGGCGTCCCGGTCATCATCGTGGTCGAGGACAACGTCCGGTACTACTCGTCGTTCCTGCCGGTCATCTACAGCGAGCTGATGCACCATGCGCACAAGCTGATGCCCGAAGGGCTCAACATGGCGCACAAACTCATGCGGATCCGTGCGCGGCCGAAGATCCTGCTGTGCGGTACGTACGAGGAGGCATGGGAGTACATCGAGCAGTACACCGACGAGATTCTGGGCATCATATCCGACATCGAGTTCCCGCGGGACGGCCAGCTGGACATTGTGGCCGGCGTCGAGCTCGCCCGCCAGGTGCGCGCCCTGCGGCACGATATCCCGATCATGCTGCAGTCGAGTCGGCCGGAGAACGAGCAGCTGGCGCGATTGGCCGGCGCCTCGTTCCTGCTGAAGGACTCGCCAGTGATGCTGCACGATCTGCGCGACTTCATGGCGCACGGTTTCGGGTTCGGTGACTTCGTGTTCCGGTTGCCTGACGGCAGCGAGATCGACCGGGCTCAGGACCTCCAGGCGCTCGTTGAGAAGTTGCGGGTCGTGCGCGAGGAGTCTGTGGCGTATCACGCCTCGGGCAACCACTTCTCGCGCTGGCTCAAGACGCGGACGGAGTTTGCGCTCGCGGAGGAGCTTCGCCCGCGGCGTCTGTCCGATTTCGCGAGTGTGGAGGAGTTGCGGCTGTACCTGATCCGCGCGATCGAGGACTACCGGCGCGATCTGAACCTCGGGGTGGTCGTGGACTTCGATCGGGACCGATTCGACGGATGGGTCCCGTTCACGCGCATTGGGTCGGGCTCGATGGGAGGCAAGGCGCGCGGGCTCGCATTCGTCAACTACCTGCTCAAGGGCTACGACACGGCATCCCGCTTTCCTGGCGTGCGGATCAGCGTGCCGACGTCGACCGTTCTCGGCACGGACCTGTTCGACGATTTCCTCGACCGCAACCGGCTCAGGGACTTTGCCATCGAGTGCCAGGACGACGACACGATCGTGTCGCGCTTCTTGGCGGCGCGATTCCCGGCAAGCGCCAGGCGAGACCTCACGGCCTTCATCCGGCTGGTTCGACGGCCGCTCGCGGTGCGCTCCTCGAGCCTGCTCGAGGACAACCAATACCAACCGTTCGCCGGGATCTATCAGACGTTCATGCTGCCCAACAACCATGCGGACGAGGACGTGGCCCTCGCCCAGCTGGTGGCGGCCGTGAAACGCGTGTATGCATCGGCGTTCTCCTCTCACGCCAAAGCCTACCTCGATGCGACACCCTATCGGCTCGAGGAGGAGAAGATGGGCGTCGTGATCCAGCAGGTCGTCGGGGCGCCACATGGAGACTTGTTCTACCCCGACTTCGCCGGCGTGGCGCGCTCGCACAACTTCTATCCCACACCGCCCGCGGGATCGGCGGACGGCATCGCCGCGGTGGCGCTTGGCCTCGGCCGCACGGTGGTGAGTGGTGAGCGCTGTCTCCGATTCTCGCCCAAGTATCCGCGGCACGTACTGCAGTTCTCGTCCGTCGAGGACTTCGTGAAGTACTCGCAGCGGGAGTTCTGGGCGATCACGCTCGACGGTGCGTCCGAAGGCGTGGCGGACGTACAGGACATGCGCCTGGTCCGCTCCGGGCTGGCCGTCGCCGAGGCGCACGGGACCCTGCAAAGCGTGGGCTCGACGTTCTCGTCGGAGAACAACGCCGTCTACGACGGGCTCGCGCGTCAGGGCGTGCGCCTCGTGAGCTTCGCGCCCGTGCTCAAACACGGGCTGTTCCCGCTCGCGGAGATTCTCGATTTCCTCCTGGAGATAGGCGAGGAAGGAACGAGCGCGCCCGTGGAGATCGAGTTCGCCGTGAACCTCTCGACGCCTCCCGGTGCGCCGAAGGAGTTCGGCTTCCTGCAGATGCGACCGCTCGCTCTCACACGCGAGTTCGAGGAGCTCGATATCGGGATCGTACATCCCGGCGACTTGGTGGCGCAGAGCGGCTGTGTGCTCGGACACGGACGCCTGGAAGACATCCACGACATCGTGATGGTCGACTACCATCGCTTCGACCGGTCGCTGAGCCAGCAGACGGCAAGCGACGTCGCGCATTTCAATGCCGAGCTCAAGGCGCGTAACGTCCCGTACCTCCTGATCGGGGTCGGTCGCTGGGGCTCGACCGATCCGTGGTTGGGCATACCGGTCACCTGGGACCAGATTGCGGGCGTTCGAGTGATCGTCGAGGCAGGATTCAAGGACGTTCGTGTCACCCCGTCACAGGGCACACACTTCTTCCAGAACCTGACGTCGAGTCATGTCGGGTACTTCACGGTGAATGAGGACGTCGGGGAGGGGAGGGTCGACTGGTCATGGCTCATGGCGCAGCGGGCCGTGAAGCAGACCCAGACGGTACGCCACCTGCACTTCGCCGAACCGCTGATCGTGATCATGAACGGGAAGATCAACGAGGGAGTGATCCTGAAGCCTGGTGCCACCCCGATCAGCGAGCTCGAAGCGGAGAACCTGGTCCGGCAATCCGGCTCCTTCTGATCGCGCCGAGGGCCCCGGCGGCGTGACGGCTACACGCGGGCCGCGAGCTTGCGGCGAAGCTGTGCGAGCATGTCCGCCGTCATCTCGTCGAGACCGTACTCGGGCTTCCACTCCCACTCCTCCCGTGCCGTCGAGTCATCGAGCGAGTTGGGCCATGAGTCGGCGATGCTCTGCCGCACCGGGTCGACGTCGTAGTCGATGGCAAAGCCGTCGATGTGCCGCCGGATAGCGGCGGCCAGCTCCCCGGGTGTGAAGTTCATTGCAGTGACATTGAAGGCGTTGCGGTGCCGCAGCCGCGCCGGATCGGCTTCCATCACCCCGATGGCCGCGCGCACGGCATCCGGCATGTACATCATGTCGAGCCTGGTGTCGGCATCGAGAAAGCACGTATACCGGCCGTGGCGGATCGCCTCGTAGAAGATCTCCACCGCATAGTCGGTCGTGCCGCCACCCGGTGGCGCAACGTGCGAGATGATACCGGGGTATCGTACGCCCCGGGTGTCTACACCGAACCGGCGATGGTAGTAGTCGCACAGCAATTCGCCCGCGACCTTGGTCACGCCATACATGCTGGTGGGTCGCTGGATCGTATCCTGGGGAGTATGGTCGGGTGGTGTCGTGGGTCCAAATGCGCCGATTGAGCTGGGAACGAAGACGGCGCACGCGTTCTCGCGCGCGACCTCGAGGATACGGTAGAGGCCCCCCATGTTGATGTCCCATGCCACTTGCGGTTTCTGTTCCGCCACCGCCGACAGCAGCGCGGCAAGGTGGAACACGGTGTCGATCTCGTAGCGGCGGATGGCTTCCTGGATCTGGCGCTGAGACGTGCAGTCGAGCCGTTGGAACGGTCCTTCTCCATCGGAGCCGGGCGGTCCGAGCCTGATGTCCGAGGCAACGACGAAGTCCGCGCCGTACCGCGCCCGTAATGCCGGCACGAGCTCCGAGCCGATCTGTCCGAGTGCTCCGGTCACCAGAATCCGCTTCACGCGTCGAGTCCCCTTCCTCGCGCTGGGCGCGTCACGGCAGGAGCTTGCGGTCCTTGGCCGCGCGCTCGAGTTCGTCCTGAAAGGCGGGGTCGGCGATCCGGATTAGTAGCTCCGCCCGTTCCCTGAGGTTCTTCCCGAAGAGGTTCACGGCACCGTGCTCGGTTACGACATAGTGCACGTCCGCGCGGCTCGTGACAACTCCCGCGCCCTCCTTCAAGAACGGAACGATCCGCGACATCGTGCCTCCCTTGGCCGTGGACGGCAGCGCGATGATCGGGCGTCCGCCTTTGGAGTGAGCGGCTGCGCGGATGAAATCCACCTGACCCCCGAACCCCGAGTAGATGTACGGTCCGATCGAATCGGAGCAGACCTGACCGGTGAGATCGAGCTCGATGGCGGAGTTCAGCGCGACGAGATTCTCGTTCTGCGACGCGATGATGGGATCGTTCACGTGGCTCACCGGATGCGCCTCGATGAGCGGGTTGTTATCGAGGAACTCGTACAGGCGCGCGCTGCCGAGGGCGAACGTGCAGACGACCTTGCCCGCGTGCAGCGTCTTGCGTGTGCCCGTGACGACCCCGCGCTCGATGGCCTGCATCGCGCCGTCGGAGATCATCTCGGTGTGAATGCCCAGCTCCATGGGCCCCTCCATGCTTCCATAGACGGAGTCGGGAATTCCTCCGATGCCCATCTGTATCGTGCTCCCCGGCAGGATGAGCGGCAGCACGTGTGACGCGATGGCCCGCTCCACCTCGGTCGCTGGCTTCGTCACGAGCTCGGGCAGGGGCTCGGTCGCCTCGACGACGGCGTGCACCCGGCTGACGTGCAGGAAGGAGTCGCCGAGCACCCGAGGCATCTTCTCGTTGACCTGCGCGATGACGGTCGTGGCTCCCTGACACGCCGCCACCGATGCGAGGACCTCGACCCCGAGGCTCATGAACCCGTGCTCGTCGGGCGGCGAGACCTGCACCATTGCAACGTCGAGCGGCACGATGCCCTGACGGAACAGCCGGGGAATGTGGTGCAGGAATATCGGAACGTAGTCCGCCCGGCCGTCGTTGACCGCCCGGCGATCCGCCGGGCCCACGAACAGGGAGTTGTGACGGAAACGGCCCTCCATGCCGGGCGCGGAGAGCGGATCCTCGCCGAGCAGGAGTACGTGATTGAGCTGGACGTCCGTCAACTCGTCCCGACGCGCGGCGAGC
>Ga0209536_100017266_pt1 | contig 10230 bp, 5 predicted proteins | sample DeeMarSeWOR28_12_FD_187461 | JGI IMG/M metagenome (GOLD analysis project Ga0209536, IMG submission 187461) | Marine sediment microbial communities from White Oak River estuary, North Carolina - WOR-2-8_12 (SPAdes) (version 2) | ecosystem: Environmental > Aquatic > Marine > Intertidal zone >... | reverse complement strand
AGCCTGTTTTCAAGTGCGTAACCGGCACCTGATGGTGCTTGCGCACGATCACTCAGGACATTGATCTGTCCGCTTGCATCCCTGACAAGATCGGCCGCATAAAATGTCAGCACGCGTGAACCGGGCATCGGCATGTTGCAACAGGGATGGAGAAAACCTGGGTGGGCAAAAACCAGTTCCGGTGGAATAAGGCCTTTCCGCACCAGGTTACGCGGCCCGTAGATATCCGTTAACAGCAGGTTCAGCAACTCGGCACGTTGCATCAGTCCCGCTTCTATCGTGCGCCACTCCTCGCTCTCGATCAGCAGCGGGACCAGGTCAAGCTGCCACGGCCTGCCCATACCACCCGGGTCGCCATAGATGTTGTAGGTCACATCATTTTCACGAATCTGCCGCCAGGCCTCTTCACGCCGGCGCTGCAATTCACCGCTGCCCATATCATTGAGCGCGCGCATCAGATAATGCCAGTGGGAACGAATGCCACCCTCGGCCGAGCACATTTCATCATGGCCGGCTGATGTGCCATATCCATGGCACAGACCGCCTGTTTCGAGCGAACTGGATTCTGTTCTAACCTGGGTCAACGCGATGATTCTTCGGTTGCAGACTTGATCACAGCACTTTACGCATTAGCCTGGATGGAGGCAAACGATAAGGTCTCAACATTTTGATGATTTTCTCAAGTCAAGGGTATATGGATAATCACGGCTGCTTTCTTCTGCGGGTACTTCAAAGTTTTCCGACGTATGCCCGATGTCCCTGAATCGTGCAATACGCCGCGACTCGGCTTCGTTTGCATTGACCGGGAAAGTTTCGTAATGCCTGCCGCCAGGATGGCCCGAGTAGTAAGTACAGCCGCCAATGGAACGCTGGTTCCAGGTATCGAGGATATCGAATACCAGCGGCGTATGCACAGCTATCGTCGGATGCAGCCCTGACGGTGGCTGCCACGCCTTGAAGCGCACACCCGCTACAAATTCACCTCGACGCCCTGTCGGGCGCAAGGGCACCCGCCGGCCGTTGCATGCGACGATATGACGCTGGTCCGTTGCGCCACTGACGCGAACCTGCAAACGTTCAACGGCCGAGTCGACGAATCGGGAGGTACCCTGCGCCGTGACCTCTTCTCCGAGCACATGCCAGGGCTCAATAGCGGTGCGTATCTCCAGTTGAATGTCATCCTTTGTGATGCTGCCGATGTGTGGAAAACGGAACTCCTGAAAAGGCGCCAGCCATTCCAGCTGGAATGGAAAACCCGAAGTCTGCAGATCACAGATCACGTCACGAATGTCCTGCCACACATAATGCGGCAGCATGAAACGGTCATGCAACTGGGTGCCCCAATACACCGGTTTTCTTATGTAAGGCTGTTCCCAGAACTTCGCCATCAGCGAACGCAACAGCAGCATTTGCACCATGCTCATACGGGCATGCGGGGGCATTTCGAATGCACGAAACTCAACAAGACCGAGCCGGCCTCTGACGCTTTCGGGTGAATAGAGTTTATCGATACAGAACTCTGAACGGTGCGTGTTACCACTGACATCGACCAACAGATTGCGCAGCAGCCGGTCAACGATCCAGGGTGATGGCGTTTCACCTGCGGGTATTTGCTGAAAAGCGATTTCCAGTTCATACAAACTGTCATCACGCGCCTCATCCACCCTCGGCGCCTGGCTGGTCGGGCCGATAAACAGGCCGGAAAACAGATAGGACAATCCCGGATGATGCTGCCAGTAACTGACCAGGCTTTGCAACAGATCTGGGCGGCGCAACATCGGACTATCGGCAGGCGTTGGGCCGCCAATGGTGACATGATTACCACCACCCGTTCCGGTGTGGCGACCATCGAGCATGAATTTCTCGGTCGCAAGCCGGGTCATACGTGCCTCTTCATAGATGGCCCGGGTATTGGAGACCAGCTCATCCCAGTCGTGGGCAGGATGGATATTCACTTCGATCACGCCGGGATCTGGCGTAACGGCAAATCGTTTCAGGCGGTGATCGTGCGGTGGTTCATAACCTTCCATGAAAACCGGGATACCGAGCTCGGCTGCCGTCGCTTCGATCGAATGCACCAGATCCAGATAATGTTCCAGATGTGTCAACGGCGGCAAAAATATATAAAGATGGCCATCTCTAGGCTCTATGCACAGGGCCGTGTGTATTATCTCGGCCGCGTCTTTATCTTCATTTTCTTCCGCTGCCCTCTGTTCCTGATAACCCGGCAGTTCTACCGGACCTGATTTGAACCCGGCATAACGGCGCGCGACTTCACCATAGATATCACCCAGCGGTGGTCGCGGTTCGAAGGTGCATCGATCAGGATCCGTTTTTCGTTTCTTCTTGTCTATCCAGGGCAAGGAGTCCAGCGGCAGACGGTATCCCATGGGCGAGTCGCCCGGCAACAGAAACAGATGGCCGCGTCTGAACGACCACTGGCTGGAGCGCCAGCCTTGCTGTTCACCCGCGCCGTCCCATTTGAGCGGTAACACGTATCCCGCAACCTCGCCGATGCCTTTTTCAAACAGACGACGCAGGCGGGCTCGCTCTGTTTGATCCTCGAGCTTGCTATTCAGTGCATCGACATTGTCAGGCAGCGTCCCTTCTTTCCATATATAGTAATAAACATCTTCGTACGCCGTTCGGATGACTTTCTCACTGATGCTGAGATGATTGCAGAGTACATGGATGAATTTTCTGGCATCACCGGCAGTATATTTTTCGCTGTGACCCTCCTGCGCAATCCATTTGGGATCATGCCAGACCGGCACACCGTCTGCGCGCCAGAAACAACCCAGTGCCCAGCGCGGCAGCACTTCACCTGGATACCACTTACCCTGCCCATAATGCAGGGCCGCCCCCGGTGCAAAACGCTGCTGCAGGCGTTTCAGTAACTGACCTGCAAGTTCACGCTTGTTTTTACCCAATGCAGCCGTATTCCATTCGGCGCCATCCATATCATCGATCGAGACAAAGGTGGGCTCACCGCCCATGGTAAGGCGCATATCCAGTTCCGCGAGTTGCCGGTCGACAGTTTTACCCAGCGTCATTATTTCTGACCACTGTTTATCCGTGTATGGCAGGGTAACTCTGGGATCTTCATGAATCCGTTCAACCCTGTTATGAAAATAAAACTCGACTTCGGCCTCATCGGTGGTTCCCGTTATAGGCGCCGCACTGACCGGATGTGGCGAACACGCCAACGGGATATGACCCTCTCCTGCAAACAGGCCTGATGTCGGGTCAAGGCCGACCCAGCCCGCGCCGGGCAGGTAGACTTCAGCCCATGCATGCAGATCGGTGAAATCCTTTTCTGTACCCGATGGACCATCGAGTGATTTTTGATCGGGCTTGAGTTGTATCAGATAACCGGAGACAAAACGTGATGCCAGCCCAAGATGACGCAGTATCTGCACCAGCAGCCAGGCGGTATCGCGACAGGATCCTCGTTGCAAAGTCAGTGTTTCATCGCATTTCTGTATACCCGGCTCCATGCGGATGTTGTAATCAATCTGTTTCTGCAGCTTCTGGTTCAATGCCACCAGGAAGTCATTGGTTTGCATGCGCGAACGATCGACGCCTGCAACCCATTGTTTCAGTAACGGACCATTTTCCTTGATGACCAGATAGGGTGTCAGCTCATTGGTCAGCTGCTCGTCATACTGAAACGGATAATGATTGGCCGACTCATCCAGAAAAAAATCAAACGGATTGATCACCACCATTTCAGCAACCAGATCCACTTCGACTGAAAATTTCCTGGTTTTTTCCGGAAACACCAGGCGCGCCAGAAAGTTGCCAAATGGGTCCTGCTGCCAGTTGATAAAGTGATTTTCCGGAAGAACCTTGAGTGAGTAACTGTGTATCGGTGTACGTGTATGAACAGCCGGACGTAGCCGCACCGTATGCGGTGACAGATTGACCAGCCTGTCATATCGATATTCGGTTTTGTGATTTATCGCTACGCGAATTGCCATGGTTTGTACCCGTAAAAAGCCTTATCAGAACTCAGCAGTAAACTGCAGCAAGAAGCATTCCAACTTGTCTGCCTGAGCGCATTTTACTCAAAGGCCGGCACCTGCTGCACCCATCCGGGATCTGGATCGGGTAATGACAGGCGTGCGTGTCAGTATGCACCAATATGAGGCATTTTTCAGAATTATTGACTCAGGCTGAGGCATGAGCCGTTCAGGACGGGGCTAAATTCTTGATTAACTGCAAAGATACAAAGAAAGAATTGGATTACTGTTAACCGCGTAGGCGCCGATTATCAGTCCCAGGCTAGCGTGCCTGCAGCCAGTAAAAGCGATAAGGCGGTATCACCAGTGCGTTATGGAACATCGCCGGTTTCTCGCCACTGTAGAGATCATGTAACTGTGTCTGCTGCACGAATCCTGTCTGGGCCAGATTATCAAGCTCCATGTGTTGCGGACGGGCATCAAAATTCCCGACAACCAGCACCCTGTCTGTGGCGTTCTGATGATTGACCCGGCAAAAAGAGAACAGGTGCGGATTGCCAGAGTCGCGCAATTCACGATTATTGAAATCAGCGAATGCCGGAATCTCCTTGCGCACCGAGATCATCTTCTTCAATGCCTGGAAAATTCTGTTCTCGACCGTATTCGGTTTGTTGCGCAGATCCGCTTTATCCCAGTCAAAGGTCGGGCGATGCATCCAGCGTGTATCACCCGATTTACGCTCATCTTCAATATAGCGGTAATCATTGGTCGTACCAATTTCATCACCATAATACAGCAGGGGTATTCCGCCGAAAGACATGATCATGCCATGCAGCAGAATGATTATCTTGATAGCATCGTCGATTTCCTCCGGATCACCCTTCTCGATCGCAACTTCAAGACCAGCCAATGATGCCAGTGAACCGGATATGCGGGCATCGCCTGTTTTGGCGTTGTGGCCAAACGGTTTGCCTCTTGCAACTGAGCCTTCGAATTCGCCGGTGAAATAATTAATCAGGAAACGCCGGTGCGGTACAGGATCGTAACCTGCCAGACGTATGTCTTCATCGTCAAATCCAAGACCGATATCATCGTGACAACGTACATAATTCAACCAGGTGGCACGCTCGAGTTTGTCGGGCAGGCTTTTGATCCCCTGGCTCAACAGCTTTGCACTTTTGGTTGCAACAGCATCCCACATCAGCGCCATGAATGTTGCGTTGTAGGCGATCTCGCATTCCTTGGCATGGATGGCGTCTTCACCAAAATACTTTGCGACTTCCACCGGGGCAACGATGGCCTCTGCAATGAAGAGCACGCCGGGTGCAGTAACCTGGCAGCAGTCTTTCATCAATTGCAGCAGCAAATGAGCTTCACGTTCATTCTGACAGGTGCTACCGATTTTTTTCCATAAAAAAGCGACAGCATCGAGGCGCACAATATCTGCACCATGATTTGCCCAGAACAGGATGATATCCATCATTTCGATGAAAACCGCAGGGTTTTTGTAATTCAGGTCCCACTGGTAATTCTTGAATACTGTCATTGCCCATTTATCCATACCCTGTATCCACGTGAAATTCCCGGGTGCAGTGTCAGGGAAGATTTCGGGCATGGATTCTTCAAACATGTCAGGGATTTCACGGTTTGGAAAGATATAGTAATAATCCTGGTACTTTTCTTCTCCGTGCTTGGCCTTCTGCGCCCATTCATGCTCGTCAGAGGTATGGTTGAGAACAACGTCGAGCGTCAGCAGAATATCACGCTTCCTCAGTTCACTCGCAAGCTCGTCGAGGTCCTGCATGGAACCCACACGTTCGTCGACTTCACGGAAATTACTCACCGCATAGCCGCCGTCACTGTGCCCACTCGGGCAGGCCATGATAGGCATCACGTGTACCATGTTGACACCCAGGTCCTGGAAATAAGGCGCCCGGGTTTGCAACGTCTTCAGGTCGCCGGCAAAACCGTCGCTGTATAGCGCCATACCGACCCATTCCTGGCTGAGAAACCAGTTGTGGTCTTTCTCACGCTCGATATCATTTCGCTTGAATTCGTCAGGGCGGAGTATGTATTGGCGCGCCATGGTTTCAACCAGGCGCTGGGCCTGCTGTCTGAAATCATCACGATCGCCGTACAGAAAATAGAACAGGGTATAGATTGAATAAAAGTTGGCGCCCAGGCGGGTATAAAAGTGACGCAGATCTTCACTCTTTATATCCGGCTTCAACTCTGTCATTATTTCATTGAGTAATGAGTGTGATACCTGTTCGTACATTTTTTATGATGTCTTGTAACCAAGAAAAATGGATTTAAATGCTGAGTCAAACCAGGCCAGTCTGGTTTTACAGTCCCCAGTCAGCTGTCATTGCCCGGTAAAAATCACGGTCATGCACAGTAGCACCCTGTCGTTCTACTATCATCGAGGCAAAGTTCTGCGCGCGATGCAAAGTCTGATCAAGGGGCCAGGCAGACAATAAACCGGTTATCAGTACAGCAGTAAAAGCATCGCCGGCACCGACAGTATCTACTACATCCAGTGTTTGTGACGGTGATACCGATGCATGACTGCCGTCGGCCATCAGTGCAATTGCGCCTTTATCACCCAGCGTGACCACCATGCCGTCCAGTTTGTGTGATTCGATAAACTCGCCCGCCTTTGCTTCGATGTCACCTGTGCCACTGCCAAGCCGTACGAGCTCATTCTCATTGAGCTTGATCCAGGTGGCCTCATCAGCCAGATTCAAAACAGACGTTTTTTCCCACCACGGGTCGCGCAGGTTGACATCCATGAATACGCTACCACTATGATGCGCCTTCAATGTTGCCAATGCTTCGCGTGATACCTGATTACGCAGCGCCAGCGAACCGTGATAAAGCAGGCTGTTTTCAGGCACAGACGGCATTAATGCCGCATCGATATAATCATAGGCACGGTGCTCGACGATGCTGTAGCTGGGCTCACCATCATTGAACTCGATATCAACGCTGCCTGTCGGGTGCTCTGCATCTCGCTGCAGACCCGATGTCGTCATGTTCCACTCGAGCATTGCAGACTCGACTTGCCTGCCCAGCTCATCATCGCCGATACTCGAAACCACCAGCGGGGACATGCCGAAGGCCTGCAGGTGCCAGGCCACATTGAATGGCGCGCCGCCCAGTACTGAATTGCCATCAGGAAAACAGTCAAACAGCACCTCGCCAAATATCACCGGAACGGCATGATGACTGTCATTCATGTTGCATCATCCAGTAGCGCCTCGATTTCAGGTATGTAATGTGCAACACCTTCGAGAATACCCGCACTGTAATTACCGTTCATGCCGAGAAAGCCTCCTTTGGCAAAATACAACGCGTCGACCTCACCCATATTCAGCGCCTGCTGCAGCGCATCTTCCCGCACCCTGCTACAGGCATTACCCACCAGCACAGACTGGATATGGCTGGTAAGCACAGCCAGGTCGTTACCACTGTCACCGGCAAAAATGGTATTGGTCAAGTCAAAACCCAGGCGCTCCATCAGAAACTCAATGGCATGGCGTTTGCTTGCGCTGGCAGGTAATACATCCAGCAAACCGGTACCCGCCTGTTCATCAATGCTCCATATCAGGCTCGCCTTGATGTACTGGTTGACAAGAATTGCGTGCATCTGTGACATCAGGGCTTCATGATCAGCGTCAAACGACAAGTAATAGCTGAGCTTGAAGGTATTTTGTTTGGAGGCCTCCTGCAGATTCAGATGCGACAAGTGACTGAAAAGCGCGTGCAGGTCATCATGTGATTTACCGTTCCAGTCTCGTGAAATTATCTGCTCCCATTCGTCCAGTTGATGCCATGTCCCCTGCTCAATTTGATAAATTGTCGAGCCGACATCGGCGATGACATACGATGGCTGCGGTAGCTGGTATTCGCTGACCGCAGCCTCGACAAGACGCCGGTCACGTCCGGTAACATAGACAAGAGTAATGTCAGGGTACGCAATTAACTGATTAAATTTGTCTCTTGCACCCTCGGATTCCGGCTGCGGACCGTTCGGCAGCAACGTTCTGTCCAGATCTGTACATAAAAGCAAGCGGATAGACATTAAACATTCACCTTGCAGTCACGAAAGAAATCATAATGTTCGATAGCCTGCAGAATACCCGCAGCAAACGGCTTGTCGGCATAATAGATACTTTCGATATCAGTGAGTTCAGAGAGCTCTTCATGATGACGATTGGCAACGACGACAGACTTGGCATTGCCTCTCATCATATCTTCATCCGCACCTGAGCCACCGGCAGCCAGTATATGGTCCAGCGGAATGCCCCAGGTCTCGGCAAACCAGCGAAGCGCGAAACCTTTCGATGCCCGCGCAGGCACCACATCCAGATATTGCCCGAATGCCAGCACAACATTGACTGTCTGTTCGTACTGATGCAGCAGGTGAACAATTTCATTCACATCCGGTGCGATCGACGGATCATAGAAATAACTGATCTTGTATTTACTCTGTTCCGTTTTCGGCTGCAGCATCAAGCCCGGCAACTGATCAAGCACGCGCAACACCGCTCTGCGCCTCCACATATGATCGATATGATACGACCATGCCGAATCCCGCGTCAGGTTGGGCATGTAGTAGATTTCGGTGCCAAGGCTGGTAATCAGCACATCAGGCAAGGGTATATGGTATCTGCGCAGCACTTTCAATGCCGAATCGAGCCGGCGTCCAGTCGCGATGCCGAATGTCGTACACCGCCTGTTTTCCTGTATCACACGTATGAATTCCTTCAACGACTCGGGATTGCCCAGCAGATTCTGATCAAGGTCAGTAAAAAGTGCACGGTCATGATAGAGCATCGGGCGACGCTTTAGCTCCATCCTGGTCAAGGGTTCGCTTTTATCAACGACAGGCTGTATCAGTCGCAGGTATTTTTCGGCATGCGCCTGCCATGAATAATGTTCACGCACGCCTTTGATGCCGTTATGCGCCAGCCGCTTCCAGTTGTCCCTGTCATTCAGTACTTTCAGCAACGTCTCCGCCATCGCCTTTTTGTCCAGAGGGTCGATCAGGTAGCCATTATGACAGTTGTTGATGATGTCAGTCGGGCCACCATCTTCAGTTGCGACAATAGGCAGGCCGGATGCAGCCGCTTCGATCAGCGTGAGGCCGAAAGGTTCTGTTAACGCAGGATTGATAAAGACACCACCGGATACCGCAGCCAGACGATAGATCACTGGAACATCATCCGGGCGGTGATGTTTTGGGTAAGCGACTTTTCCGTATAGATCGTGTGAATCGATGGCGACAAATATTTCCGTGAGTACTTCCTGTGCCCCGCTATCCAGATCACTGATTTCATCACGGTTGCCCGCTATGACGACCAGGTTGGCGATCTGCTTGAGTTCCTCAGATTCACCGTAGGCCTCAACCAGGGTACTGATGTTCTTTCTCTGGTCAGGGCGTGACAGCGCCAGAATGATCGGCTTGTCGGCTTCCCGCAGGAAACGTGAAATATCCTGAAAAATCGTGCTGTCGCGCTCCCCTCCTTGCGGCGGAAAAAACAAATCAAGGTCCGTCCCCGGTGGCACGACCCGCATCTTTTCGGGTTGATAATAATCGTACAATCCGTACTGCTCGAAGATTTCCTGGTTTGTACTGGTAATAACGCGTTCTGCGACACCGAGTGTTTCCTCTTCGGCATCGATGCGTCGTGATATGTTATAACGCTGTTCGATCACATCGCTTTTCATGCCGCTTGCGAGCAAACGTTTGCGTTTTATCCGGCCCAGCGAGTGCCCGGTATGGATCAATGGAATATTCAGCTGGTGTGATAAACGGGTACCGACATAACCGGCATCGGCGTAATGGCTGTGAATGATATCAGGCAGCCGGCTCTGGCTGTTCAGGTAACCCAGCACATTATCAGCGAAACTGTCGAGCGAGTCCCACAAGGCCTCTTTAGGCAGGTAGCCCGGTTCCCCACAATCGATGCGTACGATCCGGGTCCTGTCCGATAATTGCTCTTGTGTTTCTGCATAGTCTTCACTGACATTCGGGTCGACAACACGTCGGGTCAGCAGGTCTGCCTGCGCCACTTCCACCCTTGCGCCGAGTGCGCGCAACAGCTCAACGACATACTTGGTCTGACCACCGGTATCGGCATCTCTGCCCAGTTCCAGGTCCTGCCCCCGTATCAGACCATGAACACTCAGCAGCAGCAGGTATAGCCCGCCGTCATTATTATTCATATTGGCTCCCCTGGCCTGTTTCTCCCGCCCGAAGCAC
>Ga0209536_100017265_pt1 | contig 10230 bp, 9 predicted proteins | sample DeeMarSeWOR28_12_FD_187461 | JGI IMG/M metagenome (GOLD analysis project Ga0209536, IMG submission 187461) | Marine sediment microbial communities from White Oak River estuary, North Carolina - WOR-2-8_12 (SPAdes) (version 2) | ecosystem: Environmental > Aquatic > Marine > Intertidal zone >... | reverse complement strand
CGAGACGTTGCGTCTGGCGGGAGTCCTATCGGGTGCCCGCACGCCGACCCACTGGTCGACGGCGGGGAAGTCTCAGGATTACGACGAGTGGGATCTCAAATATATCTTTGGTGAAGCCGTACGAGTGGCCGGAGCTGAGGGGAAGGTGGTGGAGGACGACGACGGTTGGCTGCTGCGGGATAGTGAGGCACGTACCAGGGGGTGGGCTCGGGAATTGGCTGCAGACCGGCCGGCATGGGCAGCCCCGCTGTACGGGTTCGAACTCGATGTGGTTGTGGCTCGTCAACGACGGGTGCGTTACGAACCGGTGCCGTCCACGCCACCGATCGAGCGGGACCTCGCGCTGGTGTTGCCGCAGGGTGTGAGATCCCAAGATGTGGAAGCGGTGATCGTCAGTTCCGCCGGAGAGTTGCTCGAGACCGCTACCGTATTCGACGAATACAGAACCTCGGATTTGTCGGGTAGGAGCGTCGCGTGGCGTCTGGTATTCCGAGCGCCCGACAGGACGCTCAAGGATCGCGAAGTGGACAAGACCCTATCGCGTGTACTCAAACTGCTCAAGGACAAGCTAGGTGTTGAACGCCGAGAGGCCTGATTTCCGGGCGCTGACAGAACTCGAGCGGGTGCTGCAGCACGTGAAGGACGAGCTGGCTTCGTGGCGACGCCGGGCGCTCACGGCAGAGACACATCGGGCGGAGATGGGTGTGGACCACGATGCCGTGGCGTCACTCGAGCGGATTCGAGAACTGGAGCTGGAGAACGAACGGATCACCGGGCGGCTCCAGGCGGCCCGGAATCACGTCGATGATCTGCTCGCGCGGTTGAGGTTCTTGGAAGAGCAGGTTGGCTCGGAGGAGCAGGCTCGATGACCGACAAGAAGACGGTAGTCAAAGTGACGATCGGGAACGAAGAATACACTCTCAAGTCGGATCGTCCGGCAGAATACACCCGGGCGGTTGCCGAACACGTAGATCGAGCGCTCAAAGAGATTCTGTCAGCAGGTGCAAGGGTCGAAACGCAAAAAGCTGCGATACTGGCCGCACTGGCAATCACCGATGAGTTGTTTCAGGAACGGCGCGCTGCGCGCGAGCTGGCTGACCGCGTCACGAATCTGGCAACTGACTTGTGTCGCGTACTCCCGCCGGCCAAACGCACCTCGCGCGCCACCGGATCGTTTGCCTCTGCGCGTGACGGCAGGTAGTTTGATATTGGGAGATTAGCCTCCGCTAAAACCAACTGACTGGAAATACGGCGCCGCTCGGGACCACGCTTGCGACGCTGCTGGAGATAGATACATGGGCACTGACCTGCTCGTATTGATATTGGCCGTTCTCGGCACAGCTACGATCGCCGGGGCGGCTTCTTACGTTTTGGGTCGACGCGCTGAGCGAAGGGCAGCCGAGCTGGCAGGAAGAACTGCCGAGCAACAGGCCGAGCGGCTGCTGACCGAAGCCAACAGAGACGCCGAAGCAGCACGGTCACGGGCGGTGTTGGCCGGCAAAGAAGAAGTGATGCAGGCGCGTGAGGAGTGGGAGCGGGAAGAGAAGAAGCGACGCGAAGAGCTGGATCGGTTGCAGGACCGGGTGAGCGAGCGGGAAGCTCTGATCGATCGCAAACTGAACGCCCTGGATGATCGGGAAGTCGAACTCAAGCGGCGGGAACAGTCGGTGGGGGACCGTGATGCCAACGTAACTCGTAAGGAACAGGAACTCGAGGAGGCGGCCGCACAGAATCGTAAGAAACTCGAGGAGTTGTCGGGCATGAGCGAGAAGGAAGCCAAACAACTTCTCATACAAGAGATGACAGATGTAGCGAAGAGCGAAGCCGCCGCCAGCATTCGGGACATCAAGGAGGAAGCCAAGCGCAACGCGGACCGTGAGGCCAAGAAGATCGTGGCCATGGCGATCCAACGGCTGGCTTCGGAACAGGCGGCAAGCACGAGCGTCGCCGCCGTGGCTCTGCCGTCCGACGAGATGAAAGGGCGCATCATCGGCCGCGAAGGCCGTAATATTCGTGCGTTCGAAACCGCGACCGGTGTGGACGTGATCATCGACGACACGCCGGACACCGTGGTCATATCTTGTTTCGACCCCATCCGCCGCGAGACCGCACGCGTGGCGCTCGAGGAGTTGATCCTCGATGGGCGCATCCATCCGGGCCGGATCGAGGAGGTGGTCGAGAAGTGCCGCAAGCAAATCGAAGCGGAGATAGTCGAGGCCGGCGAACAGACGACGTATGAGCTCGGCATCACCGGCATGCACTCCGATCTGATCAGGCTCGTGGGTCAGATGAAGTACCGTACTTCGTATGGTCAGAACATACTGGCACACTCGAAGGAAGTGGCGTGGCTGGCGGGCATCATGGCCGCAGAGCTCAAACTCGACGTGCAGTTGGCCAAGCGCGGTGCGCTACTGCACGACGTGGGGAAGGTGCTCACCCACCAGCACGAGGGTACCCACGTGGAGTTGGGCGTCGAGATGGCCCAGAAGTACGGCGAGCATCCGATCGTGGTGAACGCCATCGCCGCACACCACGACGACGTTGCGCACGAGTCGCCCATCTCGGTAATCGTTCAGGCAGCAGACTCTGCGAGCGGTTCGCGCCCCGGCGCGCGCCGCGAGGCATTCGAGACCTACGTGAAACGGCTCACTAATCTCGAAGAGATCGCCACGGGATTCAAAGGCGTCGAGAAGGCGTACGCGATCCAGGCGGGCCGCGAGATCCGCATAGTCGTATCGCCTGAAGTGGTGGACGATGCCAGAGCCCAGACGCTGTCAGACGAGATTGCGCGGCGCATCGAGAACGAACTGCAGTATCCGGGCCAGATCAAGGTGATGGTAATCAGAGAGACGAGGGCGGTGGACTTTGCACGCTAGAATCATTGACGGAAAAGCAATTGCCGAACAGATGCGAGTGGATCTCGCCAAGGAAATCGAAAGCCTCGGACGGTCGGGGGTGACGCCGGGCCTAGCGGTGGTGCTGGTGGGTGAGGATCCGGCCAGTCAGGTCTACGTGCGTATGAAGGGAAAGGCATGCGAGAAGATCGGCATCTACAGCGAGACGATCAAGCTGCCGAAAGAGACCAGCGAAACTGAGTTGATGGATGTCATCGACCGGCTCAATGCCGATCCCAAGATTCACGGGATGCTGGTCCAGCTGCCGCTACCCAAACAGATCAACGAACGCAACGTGCTCCTACGCATCGTTCCGGAGAAGGACGTCGACGGTTTTCATCCTGTGAACGTGGGAAAGGTCGCTACGGGTGATACAACCGCATTCCGGCCCGCCACACCGTACGGCGTGCAGCAGATGCTGATTCGTTCGGGAGTGGAGATATCCGGTGCTCACGCGGTAATCGTTGGACGCTCCAATATCGTAGGGAAACCGATGGCCTCGCTGCTGATGCAGAAGGCGGACGGAGCCAACGCCACGGTGACAGTGTGTCATTCCCGCACCAAAGACCTGCCCGAAGTGACGCGGCAAGGAGACATCTTGATTGCAGCGATCGGAGTCGCCGAGTTCGTCAAGGCCGACATGATCAAACCCGGCGCAGTCGTCATTGATGTCGGTACCAACCGGGTCGATGATGCATCGACGGAGAAGGGGTACCGTCTGGTGGGAGACGTCGCGTTCGACGAGGCCAAGGAAGTTGCGTCGGCGATAACGCCGGTGCCGGGTGGGGTCGGTCCCATGACCATCACCATGCTGCTGTCCAACACGGTGCAAGCTGCGAGGCAGTGGTCGGAGATCTAGATCTGTTTTCCGCCGCTGCGGTTGACTCGGGGGAGGGCGCCTGGAGCGTTGCGGACGTCACCAAACGTGCCCGCCGGTTGATCGAAGCCGGGCTGAATCGTGTTTGGGTCAAGGGAGAAGTCACCGGTTTCAAGGCGTACAGGAGCGGTCATTGGTACTTCTCTCTGCGCGACGCGGAGGCACAGGTCCGCTGCGTAATGTGGCGCACCGACAATCAGCGGCTTCCGGGACCTCCGGATGAGGGCACCCAGGTATTCGTCGACGCACGCCCCACGGTGTGGGAAGAGCGGGGGGAGTTCAGGCTCACCGTCAGACAACTGGTGCCCACTGACACCGGAGGTCTGTGGCAGCTGCGGCTGGAACGGGCCAAGGCCGCCCTGGAGCGCGATGGTCTGCTGGACCCGGCTCGCAAGCGACCGCTTCCCAGCTACCCGCGGCGTGTGGCAGTGGTCACGAGCGCAGATGGAGCCGCGCTGAAGGACATCGTGTCGGTGATCTCGCGTCGTTGGCCTCTGATCGAACTGCTCTTGGTGTCGGTGCGGGTGCAGGGTGAGGTAGCGGAGGCGGAGTTGTGTGCCGGGCTGGAACTGGTCAACCGCCTGCCCGGTGTAGACCTCGCGATCGTCGGGCGTGGCGGCGGGTCGCGTGAGGACCTGTGGGCGTTCAACAGCGAGCGTGTCGCTCGTGCCGTTGCCGCGGTGCGCGTACCGACGATCTCGGCGGTGGGGCACGAGACCGATGTGACGCTCACGGACTTGGTAGCCGATGTCCGTGCCGCCACACCCTCGGCCGCGGCGGAAGCCGCAGTCCCCAGCTCCGCGGCCGCGGCGGAGCTGCTCGGTGGACTGGCACAGAGAATGGTCAGAGGCCTTACCGGCTACACCGACGTCGGCCGGGAACGCCTGGCTCGCACGGCGGATCGGCTGACCGCAGCCGCACAGGCTCAGCTCGAGCGCCGTAGCTCCAGACTGGAGAGCCTCGGCGGAATGCTGGATGCCCTGAGCCCGCTCAAGGTGCTCAACCGGGGCTATGCCGTAGCGCGGGACGCCAAGGGTCGCGTGCTGAAACGGACGCGAGACTTCAGCGCGGATCTGGAATTCAACCTCACGGTCTCGGACGGGGACGTGCGGGCGAAGAGTGTGGGGGAGTGAGTGCAGCGTGCAGAGTGCAGAGTATGACCGCCGGGTCCGTCGGGGAACCGGGACCGCCGGGGAATCGGGAAACCGGGACACCGCCTAATGCCTGAATCCATGCCGTCGTTCCGTAGCGAGATCGAGCGCCTCGAGGAGATCGTTCGCTCACTCGAATCGGACGACCTGGACCTGGATGACGCGTTGGTGCTGTTCGAGGAAGGCGTGCGCCGGCTCAAAGCGGCTCGGGGTCTTCTGCGGGAATCGGAGCTCACGGTCAAACGAGTATTGGAGGATGCCAACGGGACACTCAGCACCGACGACGTCAGTCTCTGACCTCAAGCAGTTCTTGGTTGAGACGCGGCATGCGGTCAACACCGTGTTGGATCGCTGGTGCGAATACGTGCGTTCGGAGTGGGGCTCTCCGATCGGAGAAGCGGCCGCGTACTCGCTGGCGACGCCGGGAAAACGGTTGCGTCCCGCCCTGCTGATGGCGACGTACCGAGAGCTAGGAGGGCAGGGAGATCCGGTGGAACTCGCGGCAGCGATCGAAGTGGTACACACCTATTCTCTGGTCCATGATGATCTGCCTTGCATGGACGACGATGACCTGCGGCGCGGACGAACCACTACACATCGGCGATTCGACGTGGCAACTGCAACTGAGGCCGGGTTTCGCCTGGTCCCGCTCTCGGCTCGAATCCTGGCCGCAGGAGCGAGACGACTGGGACTGGATGCGCGCACTACCGGGTCGATTGCCAAGGAGCTCTTCCGGGGTGCCGGCAGCTGCGGCATGGTGGGTGGTCAGGTGATGGACCTCGAGGCCGAAGGCAAGGAAATCACACGCAGCGAACTGGTTCGGATCCATTCGACCAAAACGGGAGCACTGATCACCGCCAGCGCCGTCATGGGCGCACTTGCGGCGGGTGCCGACAGTGGCACGGTGGAGGCCGTGAGGGGCTACGGCAGAGAAATCGGATTGGCCTTCCAGATCGTGGACGACATTCTCGATGCGACCGCTACCTCTTCCCAACTGGGGAAGACCGTCGGCAAGGATGCCCGGCAACAAAAGGCCACATACGCCACCGTTATGGGTATCGATGCGGCCACACGACAAGCCGATCACCACGTCGAGCGAGCCATAGACCACCTTGCATGTGCGGGAGTAAATTGTGGATTGCTTGCGACTCTGGCCCGATTCGTGACCCAACGCCGTAACTGAAGCAAGCGACGACACCTATATTGAGAGCAATGAGCCTACTCAAATCGATCAACGGCCCTGAAGACGTCAGGCAACTGTCACCGGAACAGCTGGAGCATCTCGCGGCTGAGGTGCGGCAGCGACTGATAGACGTCGTGTCGGAGACCGGTGGTCACATCGGTGCGGGGCTCGGGGTAGTGGAACTCACTGTCGCCCTGCTGCACAGCTTTGAATCTCCCAGGGACAAGATCGTGTGGGACGTAGGCCACCAAGGATATCCCTGGAAAGTGCTCACCGGGCGGAACGAGCGGCTGCCCACACTGCGCCAGAAGGGAGGGCTGTCGGGTTTCTTGCGGCTGGACGAGAGCGAGCACGATGTCTTTGGCGCAGGCCACGCGGGCACGTCAGTGTCGGCGGCGTTCGGCATGGCGACGGCGCGAGACCTGGTGGGGGAAGACTTCCACGTCGTAGCGGTGATCGGTGATGGCTCCATGACGTGCGGATTGTCGTACGAGGGGATGAACAACGCTGGACATTCCGGCCGGGACTTCATAATCGTGCTCAACGACAACGGCATGTCGATCGCTCCCAATGTCGGTGCCATGAGCCGGTACCTCGGCTCGATCATCGCGAGTCCGGTGACCAACCGCCTGCGCGAGCGGGTGAAGGGCTTGGTGGAGCGTACCTCCAAGGTCGTCGGCGGCAAACGGATGGTCGATCTGGCCCGGAACATCGAGGAGAGCATCAAGAACCTCTGGTCGCCCGGTATGCTGTTCGAGGAATTGGGTTTCCGCTATTTCGGTCCGATCGACGGCCACAACATCGGTGCGATGATCAAGACGATCGAGATGGTGAAGCAGCTCGGTGGCCCCCGCATAATCCACGTCATGACTGAGAAAGGAAGAGGCTTCCCGTCCGCCGAACCCCATCCCGAGAAGTTCCATGCGCGGAACCCTTATGATCCCGCTACCGGAGTGTTGCGGCCCGGCAAGTCGGGCAAGGCTCCGGCGTGGACCAAGGTGTTTGGGACCGCTGTCACGGAGCTCGCCGCGGAGTATCCGAGACTCGTCGCGATAACGGCGGCGATGCCATCGGGTACGGGAACCGACATCTTCCAGAAGAAGTGGCCTGACAGGTTCTTTGACGTGGGGATCGCCGAGGCCCACGCGACGACGTTCGCAGCCGGTTTGGCGACGCAGGGAGTTCGGCCGGTTGTCGCCATCTATTCCACGTTTCTGCAACGAGCCTATGATTCGCTGATCCACGACGTCGCGATTCAGGAGCTTCCAGTGATATTCTGCCTGGACCGGGCCGGGATGGTCGGGGCCGACGGGCAGACCCATATCGGGCTGTACGACATCCCTTACATGCTCGCCGTTCCGAACATGACGGTGACCCAACCGAGGGACGGTGCTGAGTTGATCGGACTGCTGCGGTGTGCATTGGAGCGTAGCGAGGGACCGTTCAGTATCCGCTATCCTCGGGAGGTCGCGCCGGGGCCGGTTCCTCCGGCGGCCGAAGTTGCGCCGCTTCCGTACGGCAAGTGGGATGTCATCCGGGAAGGGGCCGACTGCGCCATCCTGGCCGTTGGGGTCATGTGCGAACCTGCCCTCGAAGCTGCGGAGGTGCTGGCGGGGGAGGGACTCAACCCGACCGTCGTGAATTGCCGCTTCATCAAACCGCTGGATCACGGACTACTCCATGATCTCGTGGGCCGGCATCGACTGATGCTGACGGTCGAGGACGGCTGTGCCGTGAACGGCTTCGGAGCCTGTGTCGCGGCCGCGGTCGAATCCATGGCGCCGGACGTGAGACTCGCTGTCTTGGGTGCGCCGGACCGGACTTTCGAACACGCCGCGCGTTCCGAGCAGCTGGCAGCGGCAGATCTGACTGGGACCGGCATCGCTGCCAAGCTGCGAGTGCTCGCCACCGAAGAAAGTCTCTCGACTGCATGAAGGTTGGCGTCGTCGGGAACCCGCGCTTCTTCCAGGACATGAAGGTGCTGTTGGACCGGCTGAGGGCCTATGGGGCAGCAAACGGGTTCTCGTTCATCATCGGTCCTGACGTCAGCGAAATCTGGCACCAAGAGGTGCCACAGCTGACGGACGACTCCGAGCTGGATCTCTTGATCACACTTGGTGGCGATGGCACGCTGCTGCGCGGCGCCCGCATGATCGCATCGCGCGGTGTGCCGATTCTGGGAGTCAACCTGGGCCGGGTCGGCTTCCTCACGAGTACGGGGCCTGAAGGGCTGGAGGAGGCGCTCACAGCGATCCGCGACGGGGAATATCGCTTGGAGAGCAGATCGGCGCTCGATACCTGTATCCAGGATGAGACAGATGCTGTGCGGGCGGGGGCAGTGGCGTTGAACGACATCGTGGTACACAAGGAAGGTGTCGCCCGAGTCGTTCGTGTCACAGTGTGGATCGATGACGAAGAGGTGGGCGTATACAGCGCCGATGGTGTGATCGTGTCCACTCCTACCGGTTCGACCGCCTACACGCTCAGCGCAGGCGGTCCTATCGTAATGCCCGACGTCGATGCACTGACCATCACCGCGATTTGTCCGCACACCCTTGCAGTCCGGCCGCTGGTCGTCTCCGGCAACGCAGTGATCACCATGCAGCAGGCCAAGCCCTGGAGAGACGAGGTGCTCGTTTCATACGATGGGCAGGTCGAGGCTACGCTCAAACCGCAGGAACGGGTCGTGGTGCGGCGGTCGCCCGACTCGGTGAAACTGGTACGGTTCGGGAGCAAAGGGTACTTCGCGGGCGTGCGCAAGAAGTTACAATGGGGTGACCTCGACGATCGAGAAGAGAGCTAGGTGCTGAACGAACTCCGCGTTCGTGATCTCGCAGTAATCCAGGACGTTACTCTCCCTTTGGGGCCCGGTCTGAACGTTCTCACCGGTGAGACCGGTGCGGGTAAGTCGATGCTGGTCGACGCTCTCGCCCTGCTGGTGGGAGAGCGAGCCAGCGGCGAGCTGATCAGACCAGGTGCGGAGCGGGCGGTAGTGGAAGCGGCATTCGACCTGACCCGGCTGCCGCCGGTGTCACATCTGGCATCCCAGGCCGGCGTCGACGTAGAGGAGGACCGGCTCGTGGTCCGCCGTGACATCAATGCGGAAGGCCGCAACCGGGCTTGGGCCAATGGCAGTCCCACCACGGTCGCAACGCTCGCGACCTTGGGACGCAATCTCGTGGATCTGCACGGCCAGCATGAGTCTCAATCGTTGCTGCGCGGCAGCTCGCAGCGGGAAATCCTCGACGCGTTCGGTAACGCAGCTCCGGAGTTGGCGGCTGTGCGCGCGGCCTACGAACGAGCGGCTTCGTTGCGCGCCGAGGAAGCCGAGCTGATCTCCCGTCGCGACGACGTGAAGAAACGCGCCGACTACTTGCAGCACGTCGCACGCGAAATCGCCGATGCACGGCCGCGCCGGGGAGAGTACGAAGAACTGGAAGTCGAAAGTCATCGTCTGAGCAACGTCGAGGACATAACCGGCGATGCGGAACAGCTGGTGTCGCTGTTGGATGGTGATGAGCAATCGGTGCTCGGCTCGCTGGGCAGGGTCGCAAAGGTGCTCACCCACCTGGAACGCATCGACGGCAGTGTGGGAAAATGGCGGGAACTCGTCGATGGCGCGCATGCCAACGTCGAGGAGCTGACGCAACTGGTGCGGGAATACCTCTCCGATATCGATCACGATCCGGAACGTCTGGCGCACGTCGAACGCAGGCGGGACGTGCTCTATCGGTTGAAACAGAAGTATGGTCCCGAGATCGACGACGTGATTCGCACCGGAGAGCAGGCGCGCCACGAGCTCGATCTGCTCGATACGGCGGATCTGGATATCGAGCGCATCAGCGATATGATTGAAAGGCTTCATTTCTACGTGACTCCTTACTCTATTTTTCCTAAAGCCCTCAGGATTGCGTCAGGAAGGATGGGGCATTTTGTAAGCCTTAACCCTATGGCATTGCGGATGGCATTAGACAAAACGGCACCACAGCTGTCACAACTTCCTTCCCCTATTCCGTGTGCTCCGAAAGGTCCCATGGGATCAGGTTCTTCCACTAGTAGGGATTCAAGTTTAGGCTTGCCCTCTTCTGTGAACCCTTCCAACGATGTGGCTATTTTATATTCGAT
>Ga0209536_100017264_pt1 | contig 10230 bp, 8 predicted proteins | sample DeeMarSeWOR28_12_FD_187461 | JGI IMG/M metagenome (GOLD analysis project Ga0209536, IMG submission 187461) | Marine sediment microbial communities from White Oak River estuary, North Carolina - WOR-2-8_12 (SPAdes) (version 2) | ecosystem: Environmental > Aquatic > Marine > Intertidal zone >... | reverse complement strand
TGACCGTCCCTCCTGTGTCTCCGCCTGCATCGTCGGAGCATTCTCCAAGGGGGCAAGCGGTGGCGTCACCTGGGACGGTGACCGTTGCATTGGATGCCGCTACTGTCTGGTTGCCTGTCCATTCCAGATCCCGGCATTTCAGTACGGCGAGGCTTTCCGGCCTGACGTCTTGAAGTGTGATTTTTGCGTCTCCCGAACCGATCAGGGGAAGCTCCCCGCCTGCGTGGATGTCTGTCCGATGGAGGCCCTGACCTATGGGCCGCGAGCAGACCTGATCAAGGTGGCGCGGGAAAGAATTCGTCGAACTCCGGAACGGTACGCGCCCCACATATACGGGGAAACGGAAGCCGGTGGGACATCCTGGCTCTACCTTGCGGGGACCGATTTCGCAAAGCTGGAGTTCCCCGATGTCGGGAGCAAGCCCATGCCGGGGACCAGCGAGGCCATCCAGCATGGCATCTTCGCATACTTCATCCCACCGGTGCTACTGTATGCGCTGCTGGGCAGCATCATGTGGATCGCACGAAAGCGCTCGGAATCCGAATCGGAAGAATCCTATGACCGTCTATAAGCCGACACCGGTGGAGCACCGATACTTCACCCCAGGGGTAATCATCCTCAGTCTTCTTGCCCTAAATGGGTTCGGGTTTCTCTTGGCCCGGTTTCTCTTCGGCATCGGCGCCGTGACAAACCTCTCGAATCAATATCCCTGGGGGATATGGATTGCGGTCGACGTTGCGGCTGGCGTCGCGCTTGCAGCCGGCGGGTTTACGACCGCGGCCCTCGGGCATGTCATGCGCCGTGAGGAGTACGCAGTGGTCATACGGCCCGCTTTGCTCACAGCGATGCTCGGCTACACGTTCGTGGCCTTGGGGGTGTGCATAGACTTGGGCCGCTGGTATTTCATCTGGCATCCGCTCGTGATGTGGAATGGAACCTCTGTCTTGTTCGAAGTTGGAATGTGTGTCATGACCTACCTGGCGGTTCTCTACATCGAGTTTTTGCCGATCGTCACAGAACGCTTTCGAGGCCGTGTCGCTCTCCCGGGCCTCTTCTCTCGGCTCAACGCGATGGTTGAGTCGTTGCTCGGTGTCCTGGATCGCAGCCTCGGGAAAGTGATGTTCATCTTTATCATCGCCGGCGTGGTTCTCTCCACCCTCCATCAGTCTTCGCTTGGGACCCTTATGATTATTGCAGGGCCCAAGATGCATCCGCTGTGGCAGACGCCTGTGTTGCCGCTGCTGTTCCTCCTCTCTGCCATCGCGGTGGGGTATCCGATGGTGGTGGTCGAGTCTCTGTTGGCCTCTCGGTCTTTTCGACTGAAGCCGGAGATGGATGTGCTATCCCGCCTCGGGTCATTTGCCGCCACGTTGCTCGGCCTCTATTTGGCGTTCAAGGTGGGGGATATGGTTATCCGAGAAACCTTCGTGTACCTGTCGGAGTTGACGACTGAGAGCGTCTTTTTTGCTATCGAAATGGTGGTCGGGATCATCATCCCGCTGCGGATGCTGCTCTCCCGTAAGGTTCGACAATCTCCCACATTTCTCTTCCTTGCCTCGCTCCTGATCGTTCTGGGTGTGCTGCTAAACAGAATCAACACGTTCATCGTGGCATACACGCCGTCGTATGGACTTGAGCCGTACTTTCCATCGATTGGGGAGATCTCTGTGACCGTAGGATTTGTCGCGACGATGATTCTGCTGTACAGGGCAGCCGTGCGGATCTTCCCGATTATCAGTGTACCGGAGCATTCGCCAGGGCGACGCACAAAATACGCTCTGCGGGGGGGGTCGGAATGAAGCACTTCTGCTGGGTGGCCCTTATGCTATGGGTGTCGGTGGAAAGCCAATCCCAGTCCCAGCTTTCCGTTCCCGAGAGCGTCAGGGATTTGCAGTGTGCAACCTGCCACTCCTGTGATGTCCCGACACGCGAGAATCCTTGCCTTCGTGGGTGTCCGAGGATTCACATGGTGACGGTCCACCAGGAACCGGAGGAAGGACCGGACTTCCTGATCCTGAGCACGACGCGAGAGGGAGAGGATCTTTACAAACCCGTGTACTTCTCCCACAAATGGCATGCGGAGATGTCGGGGATGGCGGGAGGGTGCACGGTGTGCCACCACTACAATCCTCCAGGGGGAATTCTCGCCTGCAGGGAGTGTCACGATGCGGCGCGCATGAGAACATCGCTGGGGCGCCCAGACCTGCGTGCGGCCTATCATCGCCAGTGCGTCGGGTGTCACCGCGAGTGGGCACGGGAGGTGGGATGCGAGGCATGTCACGCACTCCGGGGGAGCGATACGCTGCAGTCGGCGTCAGATCGCGGAGGGAGCTACGAACGAGCACGCCATCCGAAGATCGCGGCACCTGGTCGAGTGGTTTCCGAGGTCGACTTCGCTGGAGGGCGTGTCGTGACGTTTCCTCACGGGGAGCACATCGGACTGTTCGGCCTGGAGTGCGCTGACTGCCATTCAAGAGAGAGCTGTATCCGCTGCCATGATACGGAGCGTGAACCGGCCTCCGTGTTACCATCAAGTGCGGATCCCCATCAGGCTTGCGAGAACTGCCATGCGGTTGCAGAGAATTGCGAACGCTGCCACGGGAACGAGGCCAAGCCGCCCTTTGACCATGGCTCGAGGACGGGCTGGCCCCTGGGTCGATTTCATCAGGAACTGCCCTGTCAACGCTGCCACACCGGAGGCGGTTCCTTTGTCGGATTGAACCGTGACTGCTCGTCGTGCCACGGAGAATGGACGCCAGAGACGTTCCAGCATCGGACAACAGGGCTGACGCTTGATGCTGCCCACGCTGATCTTCCTTGCGAGGTGTGTCATAGCGACATGGTCTATCGTGAACAGCCGACTTGTGAGCAGTGCCATGATACATTCACTTATCCGCAGCGGCTTCCTGGATCGCGCCGACAGAATGTGAGGAAGTGACCATTCGGTCATGGGTACGAATCGAGACAAACTTCACCGCAAACTCGGAGTCAAACTGATCGCTATCGTGGGTTTGACGGCAATTGCCATTATCGGTGTCTACTCGTACTTCAGCATTCGCGCTCAGAGTACGAGTCTTTTGGCCGAGGTTGAGCGACACGCGAATCAGCTCAGTGAAACCGTGCGTAAGAGTACCCGTTACGGAATGATGCTCAACCAGCGGGAGTATGTGCACGAAATCATCAATGATGTGGGGACCGATCCTGCGATCGAGGAGGTTCGGGTCTTGAACAAAGAGGGAAAGATCATCTACTCCTCAAATGCAGAGAATATCGGGCGAATGGTGGATAAGAAGGCGGAAAGTTGCTTCGCCTGTCATGCTGCCGACAGGCCGCTGCAGCGGTTGCCGGTAGCGGAACGGGCTCGGATCTTCCAGGTCGGGGCAGACTTCCCTCGAATGCTCGGCATCGTCACTCCAATCTACAACGAGCCAGCCTGCTGGGAGGCGCAATGCCATGCGCACCCTGAACGGCAAGCGGTGCTGGGTGTCCTCGACATTACCACCTCTCTTGCGTTGGTGGATGATGAGATTCAGCGAAGTGAACTCCAACACGGTCTATTCGCCCTCATCGCGGTGGTCGCAATCAGCATCATTATCGGCTTTTTCGTACGCCGGTGGGTTGACGCTCCGGTGAATGCACTTCTGGCAGCGACTGAGGCGGTGGGGACGGGGAATCTAAGCTACCGGATTGAAGCAGGGTCGGAAGACGAAATCGGAAGGCTCGCGCGCTCCTTCAACACAATGACCCAGAAATTGTCTGAGGCGCGCCTGCAGCTGTTTCAATCCGATAAAATGGCTTCCCTGGGGCGGCTCGCCGCCGGTGTGGCACACGAACTAAACAATCCTCTGACGGGTGTGCTCACCTACAGCAGCTTTCTTCTGAATAGGGCCAAGCAGAACCCGGAATTGCATGGGGACCTGGAGGTCATAGTGCGCGAGACAACGCGCAGCCGAGAAATTGTGAAGAGCCTGCTGGACTTCGCGCGACAATCCGTGCCCCGTATGACGCGGACAAACCTCAATGAAATCATCGAGCGGTCTGTGGGGGTGATGGATAAACAGCTCACTGTCCGAGGGATTCGGGTTACACGCGCGCTGGACGAGAATCTGCCGCTTGTCAAGGCGGATGCGAATCAGATGGAACAAGTATTCATCAATCTTCTGGTGAATGCTGCCGATGCTATTGGGGAGCGAGGCGGAGTGATTGCGGTCCGCTCGAAGGCTATCACATTGCAGCCCTATGGCGTTGTCCCGATCAAACGGGCCTTCTGCCGGAAAGGCCATGATCTGATGGCAAACGATGTCAAGATCGATGGGCTCCCATCGATTCGCGTGAAGGCGCGGGCCGAGGGACGGGAAGGGTATGTTGCACTCGACCCGGTCTTCGGGGGTGGTCGCCATCACTATGATCTGGACGTAAAACCCGAAACCACGGCATCGTATTTCTGTCCTCGCTGCGAGGTTTCACTGCTCGACAACGAGTCAAAGTGCGTTCGATGTTCTGCTCCGATCTGCGTGCTGAATGTACCGCCGCACGGGATGATCCAGCTCTGCACGAGACGGGGTTGCAGCTGGCAGCATTGGGAAGCGATGGAGGCCGCGGGCGGACGTCAGTATGTTGAAGTGAGAGTGGACGATACCGGGGCGGGGATCGCCCCGGAGGAGCTGGACAAGATCTTCGAACCCTTCTACACAACCAAGGGTCAGAAGGGAACCGGTCTCGGGCTTGCTGTCATCTGGGGTATTATTGACAACCACGATGGCACGATCAAGGTGGAGAGTGTGGTAGGAAAAGGAACCGTGTTCACAATCCGACTCTCCGCTGACCAGGAAGGGTAGGAACCGTAATGAGCGACGGTGCTGACATCCTTGTGATCGACGACGAGCGAGTCGTGCTTGATGCCGTTGCGAAAGTGTGCAACGCCCAAGGAATGACAATCGATCTCGCGCAAGATGCCCTGCAGGGCGTCCGAAAGATCGAGCAGCAGCAGTATCGATTGATCCTCTGTGATATCCGGATGCCTGACCTGGACGGCTTCCAGGTTCTCGAAAGGGCCCTCCAGCAGAACGCGCTCGTTCCTGTGATCATGACGACGGGCTATGCGACAATCGAGCATGCCGTGCGGTCCCTCGTGAGCGGGGCGGTTGGCTATCTGCCGAAGCCTTTTACCGAAGAGGAACTCTTGAGCTCGCTCCACCGAGGATTGCGCTATGGGGAGCTCAGTCCCGGCGATCGCCTTCCGAGCTTTGGGAGCGCGGTTGCCTCGGTGTCTCCGGCGGGCCGGAGGCAGTTCTACATGCTGGGGAGGGTCAGCTGGGTTCATACCGAGGAGACGGGGACAGGTGTGGTAGGGGTGGTGGATGTGTTCTTGAGAACGATGGATGGGGTAGCGGGCATCCAGCTCCTACCGGGTGAGGAGGAAATCGTGCAGGGAACCCCCTGTGCACGCCTGACCTCCGGGGAAGGCCTCATGCACGAGGTGTTTGGGCCGGTCAGCGGACGGATCCTGGAAGTCAACCCGCGCCTGGAGCAGGAGGTAGCTCTGCTGAGAGAGGATCCCTACGGAGAGGGATGGTTGTACCGAATCGTGCCGCGGAATCTGAGTTATGAAACAACGCAGTTGCAGCGTGTTCCCCAAGAGGGCCCTCATGAGCCGAGGGGCACCGTCGCTCCAAAGCCTCCTGTCAGGACCTGAATGGCAACCTGTTTTCGGCCGCTGGGCCGTGAGAATGAGGAGAGATAGACCATGCTACTATTCATACTTGCTGTCGTAGTGTTCGTCATCGCGGACTTCCTCCTCCGCCTCGGGTTGAAGAGGTGGCAGGAGAACAGGCAGCGAGAGAAGCGCGAGGCTGCCCTGCACACGAGCCTCTCGCTGGATTTCTCGTGGGAGGCCAAGAGCCTGAAGCGTGTGACGGTGGAAAACCCCAAGTCCCGGATCCTCTGCGTGGACGATGAAGATATCGTCCTGGATAGTTTCCGGAAGATACTCGTGCTGGACGGGTACTCAATTGACACGGTGAGCACTGGACAGGAGGTCTTGGGCCTTGTCCAGGCACACCATTACGACTTCTTGTTTACCGATCTCAAAATGCCTGGGATGAGCGGCGAGGAGGTGACCAAGAGCGTCAAGCACCTTCGCCCTGACATTGACATCATTGTCATTACCGGCTATGCCACGGTGGAGTCGGCCGTCGAGTGCATGAAACACGGGGCGATGGACTACATCCAAAAACCGTTTACCGAAGACGAACTCCTGGCCATGGTTGAGAAATTCGTGATTCGGAGGAAGGACCGGATCCAGAAGGAACTCAAACCACGTGTCCATGTCACCAAACTTCCTGGTCCCGCGCACTTCCCGTCGACGGAATTCTATATCCCGGGGGGAGTGTTCATTTCCGACGGCCACTGCTGGGTACGCATGGAAGAGGACGGGATGGTCAAGGTCGGGATCGATGACTTTGCCCGTAAGCTCCTTGGGAAGATTGACGCCATCGAACCGCCGAATCTGGGGATGGCGATCGGACGCGGACAACCTCTCTTCTCCGCGAAGCAAGGGTATCGCTCGGTTCCGTTCCGCGCACCGCTGAGTGGCCGGATTGCGAAGGTAAATGGCAGAATGAAGCAGGATGCGGAAGCACTCGAGGTAACTCCCTACGAAGGGAACTGGATCTGTGTCATCGATGCTGAGGATCTGGACACCGAGCTCCAGCACCTGAAGATCGGGAAGGCGGCCGTCTCCTTCTATCAAGATGAGCTGGAGCACGCACAGACGCTCCTCTCGCAGAAGAGAGGGGAAGGAGCAAGTGGGGGATCGAACGGGTCGCGAGAGGGCCTCCACAGCAACGTCTCGGGGGAACTCACCGATAGCCAATGGAATGATCTGGTCAAAAAGTTCTTCATGAAGTGATCAGAAAGGCCCGTGCACCTGCAGGGGCGATTGCCGCACATCTCGTAGAGAGAGAAGTCCAATGGATCGACGAGCCTTTATTCAGTCTGTGGGCCTAGCGAGTACGTCGCTCGTTGCCGTGTCCTCGGGAAGGGCAGACGAGGAGGAGCCGCGGAAGGAGTTTGTTGCGGTCCTGGTCGATACGACTCGGTGCGTTGGCTGCAGAAGTTGTGAGTTTGCATGCGCAGAGGCGCACGGATTCCCTGAGCCGGATGTGGATGAGGCGGTCATGGACCGGCAGCGTGAACCCAGCGTCACGCAGTGGTCAGTGGTAAACCGGTTCGAGAAGGACGATGATGCCATCTTTGTCAAGAAGCAGTGTATGCATTGCAACCAGCCTGCATGCGCTTCTGCCTGTCTCACCAAGGCAATGCTGAAGACCGAAGATGGACCGGTGATCTGGCGAGAAGACAAATGTATGGGGTGTCGATTCTGCATGATATCGTGCCCGTTCGACATCCCGAAGTTTGAATACGACAGTCCGGTGCCGAAGATTCAGAAGTGTTCACTGTGCTCGGATCGCGTCGGCGAGGGGGGGGTGCCGGCATGTGTGGAGGCCTGCCCCATGGAGGCCCTCTCCTTTGGCACGAGGTCGGAGCTCATCCAGGAAGCCAATCGAAGGATAAGCCAGAATCCCGACACGTACGTCCCGCACATCTATGGGGAGCACGAAGCGGGTGGAACGGGATACCTCTACCTCTCCCGTGTTCCGTTCGAGCAGGTGGGATTTCGACCCGACTTAGATACGACGTCGTATCCGGAGCTGAGCAAGGATTATCTCTATGCTGTGCCGATTGTGCTTACCCTTTGGCCCGCATTCCTTCTTGCACTGAGCAATGCGACAAAAAAGGAAAGTGACTAATACCTCACAGGAATCGACCATGGCTTCGACCAGCACATCGCTAGCGCTTCTTGCCCACGAATCACGGAGATTCGGGCGATTCATCCTGGGTGAGCTGAAGCCCAAGGGGAAGCTCGTTACTCCGTTCAATGTCGTCGCCGCCGTCATTCTGCTCGTCGCTGCTGTCCTTCTGGTAATTCGCTTCACGCAGGGCCTGGCGTCGACGACAAATCTCTCGCAGGATTTTCCGTGGGGGATATGGATCGGTTTTGATGTCATCACCGGCGTTGCCTTCGCAGGAGGGGCGTATGTCATCACCTTCATGGTGTATGTGTTGCGGCTGGAAAAATACCATCCCATCGTCAGGATCACCGTCCTGAACGGGTTTCTGGCGTATGTGTTCTATGCCGGCGCACTGCTGTTCGATCTTGGACGGCCGTGGAATGTCATAAACCCGATCATCGGTAACTCTTTCGGGGTGAGCTCGGTGATGTTTCTCGTCGCCTGGCACTTCATGCTCTACATGATTACGGAGTTCGTCGAGTTCTCGCCGGCAGTGGCTGAATGGCTGGGCTGGCGCAAGGTACGGAAGTTCCTGGGCTCCTTGACCCTCGGCGCGGTCATTTTTGGCATCACGCTCTCAACCCTGCATCAGTCGGGGCTCGGTGCCTTGTTCCTCATGGCAAAGGACAAGATCCACCCCCTCTGGTATTCAGAATTTCTGCCGATTCTCTTCTTCGTGTCGAGCATCTTTGCCGGCCTCTCGATGGTCATCCTCGAGGGAAGCATCAGTCAGCGAGTGTTCAGATCGCAAATGAGTGCGTTGCATCGCGTCCGCCATGATGACATTGTTCGAGGTCTCGCCCGTGTGTGTGCGGGCACCATGTACGTGTACTTTTTCCTGAAGGTTCTGGTCTTCGTTCATGGGCAGCACTGGACCTATATCTTAACGCCGATGGGTTCATGGTACCTCGTGGAGATGGTCATATTTGTCCTTGTACCCGTCCGACTTTATACACAAGCTGTCCGGTTCGGGAACATGGGGGTGATTCGCGTGGCGTCTGTCCTGACGCTTGTCGGGATTGTGTTGAACAGGTTGAATGTATCTGTGATCGCATACAAGTGGTATGCCCCGGAGCGATACATCCCCTCATGGATGGAAATCGAGATTACGCTCGCGATTATCGTGGCAGAGTTGCTTGTGCTGCGGTGGGTCGTGAACAGGATGCCAATTCTGCGGGAGCCGATTGAGGAGCCCACCGACGGGGTGGGGGACCATCAGGAACAACATGAGATACGACATAAGGAGCCAGCACAATGGGTGACTTCTACGTAGACATCTTTGCGACGAAGGGTCTGGAGTACGTCCTCGTCATCGTGTTTCTGACCTCACTCGTACTCTTCTGGCGACTGCTCAACCGGCCCGGAAGAGCCGTGCGAGGATCCGCCCCGGCGGGGGCGCAGGGGCAACCGACGGTGGAATGGTTCGCCCTTGCCGATGATCGCTACTACCACCAGGGGCATAGCTGGGTGCGGCCTGACGGTGAGACGATGGCGCTGGTGGGAGTGGACGATTTCGCGCAGCGACTCCTCGGCCTGGCCGATGAGATCCTCGTCCCTGGCCCCGGGACACAAGTGAAGCAGGGAGAGAAAGCATGGAAGCTCCGATTCGGGACCCGCTATTTGGATCTTCTTTCTCCGGTGGAAGGCGAAATCGTGGAAGTGAATGAGAAGGTTCTGCGATCGCCCCACCTTCTGAATGAAGATCCCTACGGCGAGGGGTGGGTTGCCAGAGTGCGGAGCTCTCGGCTCGGCGCAAACCTGAAGAACCTTATGAAGGGACGACTTGCCGGCTGGTGGATGCAGGAAGCTGTCCGCTCACTGCGGGAGGTGATGTCCACGAACCCCACGCCCGTTCTGCAGGATGGCGGTGTCCCGGTTTCCGGGCTGGCCAAGGCTATCTCTGCGGACCACTGGGAGGAGATCGCTCAGGAATTCTTGCTCGTCTCATAGCGAAGTCGGCCGCCGCGGATTCGGCTGTTCCCACTGAGGAACATGAGGCGCGTGTCTGAAGGTACCGTCGGAGAGGACACCTCCCCGCCAGGTGGGCTGTTGGTCTTGTTCAATTTCGCAACACTGTATTCCCAAATGTGCGAAAATCGCACAAGTTGGCCGCCGAGAGCGTTCCCGACCTACCCCAAAAGAGTGATGGCGGCATGGTAAGGACGGGGATTTGCGGGTGGCATGATTTATGAACGTTCAACAAAAGGTAGTCTCTGTCGTTGATTCCCGTGTCCCACCATGAGCCTGAAGCCGCTCCGCAGGACCCTAACGGTCCGTCTCTTCCTTCTGATTGCCTCCGTCCAGACGATCATCCTCCTCGCTGTTAGCTACGGTGTCATTCGGTTCCAGCAATCCACGCTTCTGGGCCATATGATGG
>Ga0209536_100017263_pt1 | contig 10231 bp, 9 predicted proteins | sample DeeMarSeWOR28_12_FD_187461 | JGI IMG/M metagenome (GOLD analysis project Ga0209536, IMG submission 187461) | Marine sediment microbial communities from White Oak River estuary, North Carolina - WOR-2-8_12 (SPAdes) (version 2) | ecosystem: Environmental > Aquatic > Marine > Intertidal zone >... | reverse complement strand
TTCACCTATGAGGACAACCTGGACCTGTTGCGGGCCACTGGAGCGGAAATCGCCTTTTTCAGCCCGCTCCACGATACGGTCCTACCTCCGAATACGGCAGTTGTTGCGCTCAGCGGCGGCTTTCCCGAACTCTATGCTGCTCAACTGGCAGCCAACGCAGAAATGTACCAGGCTATCCGCCAGGCCCATCAGCGCGGGATACCCATCTACGCAGAATGTGGTGGGCTGATGTATCTGACAGAAACTATTATAGACTTGGAAGAGCGAGAGCACCCAATGGTTGGCTTGCTGCCAGGGCATTCACGTATGACCACAAGGCTCACGCTGGGCTATCGCCTGGCACAGGCGGCAGATGACTCCTGGCTGTTGGCGGCGGGTGAGGTGATACGCGGCCACGAGTTCCATTACTCGGTGTGGGAAGACCGCCCTGACGACCTGCCTCCCGCTTATTACCTGCTTCCCCCCGATGGTCAGGGAGAGCCGTACCCAGAAGGCGCTCACATAGGCAACCTGTGGGCTTCTTACGTGCATCTACACTTCTGGGGCAAGCCGGAGTTGATCGAGACCTTTTCCGGGTTATCTAAGCAGATTCAGCAACTGAAATGAAGCAAATGTCCTCTGCTGCCCTGCCGGCCACTTGTGGTGAGTTGGTACAAGGTACACTCGACGGTATTCCGTGCCTGGTCTCGTGCCCTATCGACTGCTACAGCATTGCCGAAATCCAATTGAAAAGCGTACCAGGATGGGAAGTGCCGCACGATGCCCCCAAGACCATTGCTGCTCTGCGTGCTGGCCTGGAATACTTGGGCGGCACGCTGTGGGGAGGGCGACTGAAGTTGGTCAGTGATCTTCCACCTGGGCGTGGCTATGGTTCGAGCACCGCCGACGTGGGCGCTACACTATACGCTCTGGGGCAGGCCGCGGGGTGCCCCATGGCGCCTGATCAGGTAGCCCAACTGGCTCTCGGGGTAGAGCCCAGTGACAGCACTGTTTTCCCGGGCCTGGCTCTGTTTGGGCACCGAGACGGTCGCCTCTACAAAAGCCTGGGTCCGGCACCCCCTTTGACCGTACTCGTCATTGACTCTGGTGGTGAGGTGGACACTCTGGCCTTCAACCGGGTTGACCATAGGGAGACACTGGGGCGGCTGGCCCGCCAACACCGAGAGGTTTTCAACCTGCTATGCGAGGGGGTCATGCGAGGAGACTGGGAAGCTGCGGGCAAGGCGGCTACTCTTAGCGCCTGCACTCACCAGGTCATCCTACCTAACTCATTGCTGGAGCCGGTCCTGGCGCTAGCAGAGGAGGTTAAGGCCTTGGGTGTCTGCCGCGCTCACAGCGGTACCCTGCTGGGGCTGCTATTTGATCCCAGATATACAGATCTACCTGCCGTGACGGCATTTGTGGCTCGTCGCCTGCCCCCCTCAGTGACGGTTACACCCTATCGTCTGGTGGACGGCGGACCGCGTTACTCGGCCAGTGTTAATCCCCCTGCTGGTCGGAACAAGACTGATATCAGACTTGGTACAGCAAGGATATGATGGGCCACAGCTTTGCAAAGCTCAAATTCCCTGGCATCAGGACCACTCTCTCCCCAGAGGCACTAATACTGCGCAGCGATCAAGATCTCTGTGTACTCTCCTCGGCGGTGGCTGGCGGCGGCTTAACCCACGTACGCTGCATACTCAACCGACACGTGTCGAAGCACTACAGTAACTCCGACCCAGAGAGCGACCTTCGAGAGTTTGCCGCGAGCCAGGGAATTTCCGAACCCTTCGTTGGGCTTATGACAGCCGTGTACTTGGATCGCGTACAGGTCGTGAGCTTGCGTCACAGCGATCTAACTGTGGCAGCCATTGTTACAGCTGGTTTAAGCAATCCGGCTTCACCCGGTTTGAGCCCGGCTGTGGATCTCGCCCCTGGCACGATAAATATCATCCTGTTAGTAGATGCTCAGTTAGCGCCTGCGGCTATGGTCAACGCCATCATCACAGCCACAGAGACCAAGGCGCACTTCCTGCTAGGAGCTGGTGTGCGTACGCCAGAAGGGTATCCAGCAACCGGCACGTCAAGCGATGCGGTGGTTGTAGCTTGCACTGGTCGTGGCGCCTGGCTACCCTATGCCGGCCCGGTGACCCAAGTTGGCTGGCTCATCGGGCGCGGCGTGCGTCAAGCACTAGAGCAAGCACTGATATGAATGTTCGCCGCAAGCGAGCCCTCTGTCTGGCCTTACTTCTGGATCTGACTCTGGGAGATCCGCCCAACCGTTACCATCCGGTGGCCTGGATGGGCACCGCTATTGGGATGGCTCGCCGCCGTGGGCCGAGTCAAGGGTGGCTGGCTCAGGTGCTTTACGGCGCTCTACTAGTCATCGGCGGCGGGGTGGCGGTAGCTGGCCTGGGACATCTTTTAGGCAGGACTATCCTACGCCTACCTCCTCCCGTGGGATGGCTGATGGAAGCAGTGCTACTCAAGATGACCTTCTCCTTGCGCGGATTGGCTGCTGCTGGGCAAGAGATTGAGGCAGCCTTGGAGGCTCAAGACCTGCCGGAGGCACGCCGCCTGTTAAGCTGGCACTTGGTCAGCCGCGACACGACATCGCTGAATGAATACCAAGTGGCAGCGGCGGCTATTGAGTCCGTTGCCGAAAACACCTCGGATGGGATAGTGGCTCCGTTGTTCTACTATGCGCTGGGCGGACTCCCGATGGTCTTGGCCTATCGCTTTACTAATACCGCTGATGCTATGCTGGGGTATCGAGACCCTATCCACGAGTGGTTGGGCAAGGCCTCGGCTCGACTGGACGACCTGACCAATCTGTTTCCGGCTCGTATTACTGCCGTGCTTATCACCCTGGCTGCGGCGCTGGTTGGTGAAGATGTCAGGGGGGCTTGGCGGGTCTGGCGGCGGGACGCCAGGACGACGACTAGCCCTAACGCCGGTCATCCAATGAGCGCTATGGCCGGCGCTCTGGGTGTGGAACTCGAGAAGGTGGATCAGTACCGTCTTGGGGCTGGAGGGCGCCCACCGGAGCCAGGAGACATAAGGCGAGCCACACGCTTGATGCACATCGTCCCGATGCTCGTCATTGGCTTGGTGATCCTGCTACCGTCGTCAAAGAAACAACTTAAATGATCAATGAGGCACTATGGAGTCGGAAAAAGAAAGCCCGGCCTTATCTCCAAGGCCTGAGGTGACTGCCACGTCGCTGACGTACCACGGCGCTTTGGACTATGCCGAGTTGGAGCGGCTCGGTCTGGATCCTGACCAGGTACTGGACTTCAGCGTTAACAGCAATCCTTACGGTCCCTCACCAGCGGTGCGACGGGCCCTCGCCTTCGTCCCCTTGGAACGCTACCCGGACCGCGAGGCACTAACGCTGCGTCGTGCCCTGGCCGATCAGATTGGTGCCTCCCCGGCCCAAATCGTGGTTGGTAACGGAACGGCAGAGTTGCTCTGGCTTATTGCTTTGGCCTTCCTCCACACAGGAAACCGAGTATTGATCGTCGGGCCTACGTTTGGAGAGTATGAGCGGGTAGCCGGGCTTATGGGCGCCAAGGTGCTAACATGGACTGCTCAGGCGGAACGCGAGTTCACCGTGAAACCCGATGAGATAGCCGAGCGTCTGAGACAGGTAGCGCCTCGGCTGGTTTTTGTGTGCAATCCCAACAACCCGACAGGGGCTATCCTGCCATCTCACGTCATCCCAGGCTGGGCGGATGCTCATCCCCAGACTCTCTTTGTGGTGGACGAGGCCTACCTGGCCTTTGCCCCCGGCCTCCGCTCGGCCCTTGATCAGAACGCGGACAATATCCTGGTCCTGCGCTCGATGACCAAAGACTACGCCCTGGCGGGGTTGCGACTGGGTTACGCTGTAGGCAGCGAAGCGGTGATCACCGCCCTCTGGCGAGTGCGCCCCGCCTGGAACGTGAATGCCCTGGCCCAAGCGGCCGGGGTAGCGGCCTTGAGCGATGAAGACCATTTACGGGCATCTGTGGATGCACTAGGCCAGGCCAAAGAGAAACTGGTGGCAGCACTGGCGAACCTGGGGTTACGACCCCTCTCCTCGGCTGTCCATTTCTTCTTGGTGCCAGTCGGCGATGGGTGTGCTTTCCGCCAGGAGTTACTCCAGCAAGGAATCCTGGCAAGAGACTGTGCCTCCTTCGGTCTGCCAGCTTTCGTGCGCATCGCCACCCGCCGCCCCGAGGAGAACACCCGCCTGGTGAAAGCAATCTCTGCACTGCGTAACCGAGATCCCAGCTTCGGCGTCTGAAATGTGGCATTATTCCGGTCGCAGCGTCACTCATCGGAGCTTAACAAGATAACTGTAGGAAGACTATGTGTTGGAAGAATTCGGTATTCCGTGAGGGTGAAGCATGGAAGCCAAGACCCTGATGGTACAGGGGACCAGCTCCTCTGCTGGCAAGAGCCTGCTGGTAGCAGCTCTGTGTCGCATTTTTGCGCGGCGTGGGTTAAAAGTCGCTCCCTTCAAGGCTCAGAACATGTCAAACAACGCCGCCGTCTGCCCGGATGGCGCCGAAATCGGCCGAGCTCAGGCAGTTCAGGCCATGGCGGCCGGGATTGAACCAACGGCCGATATGAACCCGATTCTGCTCAAACCCGAAGCTGACGCGCGCTCCCAGGTGATTGTGATGGGCCGTCCGTGGCGCAGCCTGAAGGCCGGCGCCTACTATCAGCACAAAAGTGATCTCTGGCCCCTGATCACCGCTGCCCTGGACCGGCTGCGGGCTGCCTACGAACTGGTGATTATCGAGGGAGCGGGCAGCTCTGCCGAACTCAACCTCAAGGCGGGAGACCTCGTCAATATGGCGGTGGCTCTTTATGCCCAGGCCCCGGTGTTGTTGGTCGGGGACATTGACCGGGGGGGCATCTTCGCCCAACTGCTGGGTACCCTATGGTTGCTGGAGCCAGCGGAGTTGGCCCTAGTACGGGGACTGATAGTCAACAAGTTTCGTGGCGACCCGGCCCTCTTCGCCGACGGCATACGCATTTTGGAGGAGCGTAGCGACTTGCCCGTGGTGGGTGTCGTCCCGTTTTTACACGATTTGGGCATCCCTGAAGAGGACGCGGTGGCTATCGAAAACCTAAAGCACGGGTCTTCTGGACCAGAACCAGCCCCTGCGACGATAGATATCGCCGTGATCGCATTGCCGAGAATCGCTAACTTCGACGACTTCGATCCTCTGGCTGCGGAGCGGGGAGTGCAGGTGCGCTACGTGTCCTCTCCTCAGACGCTGGGGAAGCCACACGCTGTAATTCTGCCCGGCTCGAAGAGTACCATGGCCGACCTGGCCTGGCTTCGAGCCCAGGGACTGGCGGACGCGATCCAGCGACTGGCCGCCGAGGGCAGGGCTGTGGTTGGCATCTGCGGCGGTTACCAAATGCTGGGCCGTACCATTCGAGATCCAGATCATACCGAGTCTTCAATCGACGCCCTTCCTGGGCTTGGTCTATTACCAGCAGAGACTATCTTCGAGACTGAGAAGACAACCCATAGAGCCCAGGCCCGGCTGTTGGGGGGGCCGGACTGGCTGGCCGACCTGGCGGGCCAGGTGGTGTACGGATACGAAATTCACATGGGACGTACTCAGGGAGATGACGACTGGCTCGAAGTCACGGAGCGGAGTGGAGTTCCGGTCAGTCTGCGAGATGGGATCATCAGCAGCGATGGACGGATATGGGGTTGTTATCTGCACGGCCTGTTCGAGAATCAATCGCTGCGTCGGGCCTGGCTGGCGTCCTTGGGTTGGCTCAGAGAAGAGAGACAAGATCAATCCGCGACCAGATACGAAGAGGGTTTTGAGAGGCTTGCCAATGCGGTGGAAGCAGCTATAAGTATGGATTATTTGGAAGATCTCATAGCCAGCGGAGAGGGTCAGGCGGTTGACTCAAGCAGCGCCTCAAGGTCAGCTACCAGCTGAGCCGCGACCTGTGCCAGGTCGCCATCCAAGGTCGCTCCCGCCGCCGAGAGATGCCCGCCACCACCAAGCTGAGCCGCGAGTTCGTTGACGGCCACACTGCCGTCGCTGCGTAGGCTAACCTTGATTCGTCCCGAGGGCGTTTCCACGCACAGCAGACTGACACGCACCCCGCCAATCTGCATGCCCAGGCCGGGAAAGCCATTCAAGTCAGCCGACTTGACCGCATAGGCCTGGAGCGTAGCCTGATCAAGTGCGTACCAGGCTAACTGGCCGTCCCCCGCAACCTGCAATGAGTTCAACACGTGCCCCTTAAGACGTACTAGTCCCAGTGGATACTGCTCGTAGACTTGCCTGTACAGTTGCATTGGATCGGCACCTGCTTCAATCAGACTGGCGGCGATGCGGTGTGTTCTGAGACTGGTATTGGGAAACCTGAATGAGCCCGTGTCCGTAAGAATAGCCAGGTAAAGCCACTTGGCGATGGAGGGTGTTAGCGTACCCCCGCTTTGATTGATCAGGTCGAAGATGAGTTCCGCAGTGGCAGCCGCTTCGGGGTCTACCACGGTCACGTGCGCAAATTCGGCAGGATCGGGGTGATGGTCGATGCAGATCACAGTGGCTCCGGACGGGAGGCGGTTTGCCCTAGCTTCCAATACCCGGCCAATTCGCCCTACCCGCTCCCAGCCACCCGAAGCGTCCAGTACAATAATTGCCTCCGCCCGCTCGATTTTCGGTTGGTGTCGCCCGGGGCTGAATGTGCGCAGGCGACGCTCCGTATCGACGAAGCTCAATGTGCGAGGTACTGCATCACTGTTTAGAATCGCGACTTCCCTACCCAGTGACCTCAGATACTCATCCAGAGCAAGCTCAGATCCCAGCGCATCCAGGTCCGGGTTGCTATGCGTGGTTATGATAAACCGCTGATTCTCTTTGATAGCACGAATTACTTCGGACCACATATCCGAATTTTGCCCCGGTGAGGTGGAATTGTCAACTCCCTTGACATGTCGGAGGGGTTGCGATATAATTGAGGTGTAGAACTTGACAGAATGTTGGTCCCCTATTAACAAGTCAGTGAGGAGGCTGTGGTGAGCACGCCAGAACTAGAAGCCCTGTTAGAAGAAGCCATTGCCCACGTCAATGCCGGGGAACTGGAACAAGGGCGCGCTTTGCTGGAGCGAGTGCTGGAACAAAATCCCAAAAACGATCGGGCTTGGGTTTGGTTGAGCGGTTGTGTCCAAGATCCCAGGCAACGCCGCATTTGCCTGCAACAGGCTCTGAACGCCAATCCTGACAACCAGGCGGCTCTGGACGGGATTCAGGTGCTGGAGGGCAAACTGGTACGGGCCTCGCAAGCCCCACCCACTCTGCTTGAGAGTCGGCTGTCGGCCATCGGAATGGGCGACCAAGTCATGCCAGTCACGCCGACCCCCGATGTCGCCCCGCGCCCTTCGCCTGAGACAGCCGCTCCACCCGCTGCGCCGGCGCCGATGGAGTTTGTTGAGGAACCAGAGTTTGAGGAGGCCGAGGAGAAACCTCGAAGAGGGGGTGTTGTGCTGCTAGTTGCAGTGGTATTGCTCCTCTTCCTGATTGTTTGTGTTCTGGTCGCCACGCAAGTTGTTCCGGTGCTGCTGGAGGCATTCCTCTAGACGCTCGCTCATTTAAGATGCCTTGTAGTGAGGCTTGCTCCTTTCGACGCGACGTTGGAGAGTACTCCTAGGTTCACACTGCCTTGAATTGCTGGCAAAACCAAACAGGGTGGGAACATGCCACCCTGTTTCAATTTCAAGACGCTATCTCAGTCAGATTTCGCGTTATCCCCCGATCTGGCTCATGGTTCGATTCGCGGGGTGAATGCCCTCTTTAAGTTGATGTCCCACCGGTTTGGCCCATATGGCACGCTGGAAGAGGGTTACCAATTCCTGGTGAGCACCACCTCCCCGGAGAACGTCGCGGAAGTTTAACTCCTCTTCTGAGAGGAGACACAGCCGGATGCGTCCGTCGGCGGTGAGACGCATGCGATTGCAGCTATCGCAGTACGGATGGCTCACCGGGCTGATGAAGCCTACTGTGCCACGCGCCCCGGCCAGCCGGAAGAGGCGCGCTTCACCGACAATTTCCCCATCGTTGAGAGGAAAGAGGGGTCCCAGTGCCATTTGAATGCGTTCGATCGACTCTTGGGTAGAAACATAGTGACTAAAGGCAATCTCGGCCGGCCCGCCTAAAGGCATCAATTCGATGAAGCGCACGTGCCAATCGCGCTCAAGGGTGGTCCGCGCCAGGTCTACCACGTCCTCCTCGTTATAACCTCTCGTTACTACAACATTCAGCTTGATGGGCACCAACTCAGCACGCTCGGCGGCCTCGATGCCGGCCTGTACCTTTGCCAGTGAGTTCAGACGCATCACCTGGGTCAATCGCGACTCATTCAAGGTGTCGAGGTGGATATTGACCCGCTGCAAACCAGCACGCGCCAGTGGTTCCGCAACCCAAGGTAGACGCAGGCCATTGGTGGTCATAACCACTTCACAGACACCCGGGATGTGCGACAGGCGGTCCACAATTTCAACCACGTCGTGGCGCAGGGTGGGTTCGCCACCCGTCAGCCGTATTTTTCGGAAGCCAACATCGGCCGCTGCTCGTGCCACCCGTTCAATCTCTTTCGCGGTCAGCAACTCTGGACCCGGCACAAATGACAGCTCGTCCATCGGCATACAATAGACACACCGCAAGTTGCATCGATCAGTAATGGAAATGCGGAGGTAATTGATCTCACGTCCATAACTATCCTTCATTGGACCAAACTCCTTGGATATGATATCCGTTGTGGTGAAAGAGCATAACGCTATTCAAAAAACTAGTTCCCGGCCACAGTGATCTCGATAGACTGCATTCGGCCCTCATAGGCACGATCCTCTTCATATCACATAATGCAGGTGATGGAGTGCTAACCGAATCGGTCGGCGGTTTTTGCTTTAGCTCGGCAGCAATGATACAATACCACGGTGTTTCGCGCCAAAACCGAGCAAGCTAGTGATTCATCACCACCTCTATAGGCTGGCCGATGAAATAGGTACACTGCTCGTCACTACTGGCCATACAGGTCGCCTGTACCGGTTCGACCTTTAGCATTTCCTTGATTATTTGCATATCCAACTGGCACACTTCGCCATGCACATGGGCCACCTGGCGATAGGGGCAGCTTAGCACACGAACAACATAGTCGTCGCCATCCCTTCCCCAGCGGGCGGTAAACCCTTTGCCACCCAAGAATCGCACCAACTGGTCCAGACGCTCTTCTGGCAACTGCTTGGGTTTAGGGGGGGGCGCCTCCGCAGCCATCCTATCCGCTATTCTGTGCAAGAGTTCGTCCAGGCCCGCCGCGCCCAAAGTGGCCTTTGCCTCATCCAAAAGATAGTCGGCCAAATGGTAATAGTCCTCGGGGAAGAGCTCGTTGGCCGCTTCAGTGAGAGTGTATAGGTGTCGTGGACGCCCTGGCTGTTTTCTATGTCGCACAGAGGAGGCGACGACCAGATTCTCGCCATGCAAAACGTTGAGATGATGGCGCACTGCCATCTGGGTCAATCCAACCGCAGCGGCCAGCTCTCCGACGGTGGCTTGGCCGCGTTCTTTTAACAGTTCAAGAATCTTCTGGCGTGTAGGCTGCATCGCAAGTGCCCGGTCAAAGTGATCTCGATAAGCTGCACAAGGCTTTCATGGGCACGATCCTCTGCACATTCCCTCATAGGGATGTGCAGGCATGATCCGTGTGTGGAGTACTAGGTAGTCCCTGTAACTACCCGAGCGCAGCTATTTTATCACAAGAATCGGTCATCTGTCAATTATCAAATAAATGATAATTTTTATTATAAATATTACAATAATGTTGACAATGCAAGTGGCGTATGGTAAGATAACGTCCTCGGAAGAAGGTGCAGACATAGTCCTTGCGACGGAACACTGGCTGACGCTTGATGTTTATAGGAGGTCAGATCTTTGAAATGACAGTTGAAGTTACCCCTCAACCCGAGACCCCTGTGGTGCCAGAAGATCTCAAACGAAACGTCGTCATTACTGGTGTCGACACAATTTACAACTGGGGCCGGATGTACTCCATCTGGCCGATGGTATTTGGGCTGGCATGCTGTGCCATCGAGTTCATTGTCTCGGGCACAGCTCGCTATGATATGGCTCGCTTCGGAGCCGAGCTGGCCCGGGCCTCTCCACGCCAGGCCGACCTGATGGTCATCTCGGGCACCGTCACCAAGAAGATGGTGCCTCAGATTGTGCGC
>Ga0209536_100017262_pt1 | contig 10231 bp, 9 predicted proteins | sample DeeMarSeWOR28_12_FD_187461 | JGI IMG/M metagenome (GOLD analysis project Ga0209536, IMG submission 187461) | Marine sediment microbial communities from White Oak River estuary, North Carolina - WOR-2-8_12 (SPAdes) (version 2) | ecosystem: Environmental > Aquatic > Marine > Intertidal zone >... | reverse complement strand
TAATGGTCCCCAAACCTTCAATTATTCCGGTAAACATCTATTCGTCCGTTGTCTTTTTCTGGTTGAATCTTGTTCTTTCGCTACAAGCCCTTATTCAAGCGTTCGCATCCCGACCTGAGCGGGATTGACATTTCATTTCGCGATCGATTTGGCAAAAACGACCCTGCCGCTCAATTAATTGAGTGAATATTCAGTCGATTACGTATCAAATATCAATATAATAATGATCTGGCAACTTACAACTGACCGCAGGCCATTCTCGGATATAGCCTTCAATCATCACATCTTCGGCAAATCGCTGTACACGTATATGGCCGAGTTGAATGCTGTCTTTCATCAGGGCCGGCCCCGATCCCCGACAGATGGGCATGCCGTCATCGCCACCCAGGATCTTGGGGGCATAAAAAAAGAGGGCCTTATCGACGATACCACTGCCTAAAGCCGAAGCCAAAACGGTGCTGCCGCCTTCAACCAGAAGGCTGGTGATGCCCTCCGAACCCAGCCGGACCATCAGCGATCTCAGATCAATCCGACCATTTTTGAGCGGCTGCTCAATAATCCGCACGCCTTCTTTCTGAAACTGTTTTCTTTTTGCTTTGGCTGCTTTTTTCCCGGCAACTAAAATGGTGTCCGCATCAGAATCCAGGGTCAATATTGCGGCATCCGGAGAAATGGACAGGTGCGTGTCAAGGACGATGCGAACCGGATCAGCACCTCTTTTCGTGCCCAGACGCGCGGTCAAACGGGGATTGTCAGCCCGAACTGTGCCGATCCCCACCAAAATGCCATCAACCGCATGCCGCAACCGATGCACAAACCGGCGGGCCTTGTCTCCAGTCACCCACCGGGAATCACCGGTGCGGGTGGCAATGCGCCCATCCAGAGTAGCAGCGCATTTTAAAATCACAAACGGGCGACCGGTGCTGACATACTTAACAAAGGCTTCGTTGAGTCTGGCCGCCTGTTTTTCACAGATGCCCGACAGCACATCGATGCCGTGCTGTCGCAGAAACGCGGCACCGCCCCCCGCCTTGGTATGCGGATCGGCCATTGCTATAATGACCCGCCGAATGCCCGCCTTTAAAATTGCCCGGCTGCAGGGTGGCGTCCGCCCGGTATGGTTGCAGGGCTCTAAATTGACATACAGGGTGGCACCTTTTGCTCTGATGCCGGCATCCGCGATGGCCTCAACCTCGGCGTGGGCCTTCCCGACCGCGCGATGGTATCCGCGTCCGACGACTTCACCATTTTTAACAATCACTGCCCCGACCATCGGGTTCGGTGACGTATAGCCTTGTCCCTTTTTGGCAAGGTTTAAGGCCATTCGCATAAAATATACGTGGTCCATTTTTCTTTTGCATCAGTGGTCAGTCTACAGAAATCAGAAGACAGAAAATCGAAATTTATCGATCTTGTTTTGCCATCCTATTTCTGTCATCTGTCATCTGTCATCTGACCTCTGTCATCTGTCTTCTGATGACTCAGCAGGGTTTTGAGTTCGGAAACAAAGTCATTAACGTCCTTAAATTCGCGATAGACCGAGGCAAAACGAACATATGCGACGTCGTCCAGATCATGCAGCATGGTCATGATTTTTTCTCCGAGAAAGGAGGCCGGTATTTCTTTTTCACCTGTTTCTCTGAGATCACGTTCGAGATCATCGATGAATTCTTCGATCACATTTATGCTGATGTTTCGCTTTTGACATGCTTTTTTGAGGCCGGCACGTACTTTTTCCCGGTTAAATACCTCACGCCGGCCATCTTTTTTGATAATCATAATCGGGATTTCTTCGATGTGCTCGTAGGTTGTAAACCGGCGGGAGCAGACAATGCATTCTCTGCGCCGGCGGATGACGCTGGCATCTTTGCTCAACCTTGAATCGATAACTTTGTTGTCGATTTCGCCACAATACGGACACTTCATGGTTCTTCCCCCTGCTGTTTGGTGTCGAGATGAATCAATTCTATTTTGGCTTCTTTTATCATGTCCTGCGACAGTTCATCCGCATAACCCGAGCGGTAATAAATCTTACGAATACCCGCATTAATGATCATCTTTGCACATATCGAACAGGGCAAATTGGTACAAAATACACTGGCGTCTTTTAAGGAGACCCCATGGTAAGCCGCCTGGATAATTGCATTTTGCTCTGCATGAATTCCGCGGCAAAGTTCATGCATTTTGCCGGATTCAATTCCTAAGGTTTCACGCAAACATCCCACTTCTTCACAATGGCGAACACCAGAGGGTGCCCCATTGTAGCCGGTTGAGAGGATTCGTTTATCTTTTACGATAATGGCGCCGACTGATCGTCGAAGGCAGGTCGAGCGCTTGGCCACGAGCACCGCTATGTCCATAAAGTAATTTTCCCAGGAAGGTCGCTGATGATCGGCTGCCATAAAAGTATTCCGTCTCCTTATTCCTAAAAAAGATTAACTTTTGATAATATATGCCCAACCGCTCTACCGCAAGCAAAAAAATGGCAAGGCTCAGCATGCCTTGCCGTTTAAATTTGAGCTTGCCGCAGCCCTCAAGGGATTCCAATCGGGCTCGTGCAATCGTTACGCGTCAACGACCACCCGCACAGCGGGTGGCTTGGATTTTAGCGCCAGAGGCGCTAAAAGACAGGGGCACGCAGTGCCCCGATCGTTGCGGGTCAAACCGGGTGCAAAGCACCCGGTTTGGTAAACCCAATCAATCGGTGTATTTTTTCAAAATCAGTGTGGCGTTGGTCCCACCAAAACCAAATGAATTGGTCATGGCCACATCAACTTTGGCCTTACGCGCCTTATTGGGCACGTAATCAAGGTCACACTCATCTGCCGGGTTCTCATAATTGATGGTCGGAGGCATCACATCGCGATGAACACTAAGGGCACTGAAGACGGTTTCAATACCACCGGCACCGCCCAGCAGATGCCCGGTCATTGATTTGGTGGAACTGATTGCCAGCTTATAGGCATGGCTTTTAAATACCGCTTTGACCGCACGGCTTTCATACAGATCGTTAAGCTCGGTGGAGGTTCCATGCGCATTAATATAATCTACCTGGTCGGGCGCTATAGCGGCATCATCCAATGCTGCCTGCATGCAACGGACCGCGCCGTCTCCATCCGGGCAAGGTGAGGTGATGTGGTAACCATCTCCGGTCATCCCAAAGCCTGCCATTTCTGCGTAAATTGTGGCGCCCCTTTCAAGCGCATGATCCAAAGCCTCCAATATCAATATGCCGCAGCCCTCACCAATGACAAAACCATCACGATCACGATCGAAGGGCCGCGAGGCTTTTTCAGGCGCATCGTTGCGCGTCGACAATGCCTTCATAGCGTTGAAACCGGCCACCGCGGTCTTGGACACGACCGCTTCGGTCCCGCCGGTGATCATGGCATCGGCCATCCCATGTTGAATCATTTTAAAAGAATCGCCAACCGCATGGGCCCCCGCGGCACAGGCCGTGGCCAGGGATAAATTTGGACCTTTGGCACCAAAATGAATAGAAATCATACCCGGGGCCATGTTGCCGATCATCATCGGTATAAAAAACGGACTCACGCGCCTGGGACCTTTGGTGGCAACGTTGAGAATCGTCTCTTCCATAATGCCGAGACCGCCCAATCCGCAGCCGGTGACGACCCCGATGCGGTCGGCATTCGAGCTGTTTATCTGCAGGCGTGCATCTTCCAGCGCCATGCGTGTTGCTGCCATCGCATAAGAAATGAACAGCTCGTTGCGTTTGGCCTCTTTTTTGGGCATAAAATCTTCTGCGTTAAAATCCTTCACTTCGCCGGCGATACGCGTCAGATAGGCTGACGCGTCAAATCGGGTGATCTTGGTGATACCCGACTTTCCGGCGCAAAGCGCCGACCAGCTCTCCTCGACGCCGATTCCGACAGGGGTAACTAACCCCATTCCTGTAACGACAACCCGCCTTTGCAAGAGTCCTCCTTTATGGCTTAAACGGGCGCACGCAATCGCCCGACTTTAATTAAAAATTTGATTCGACCGCGCCGCCTATCACCCGTTGCCGGCAAGATCTGCCCGCCTGCCGTTTTGACCGGGCCGGCAATGGTTGCATGCCTTCCGCAATCCCTCCCGGCGCAGAAGATAGGCTTTATCATGACGAAGCGCTCGGCAACGGATACACGTCTTTTAAAGATATCGTGTTCGAAAATGTTTGCCTACTGCTTGTTGATATAGTCAATGGCATCCTTAACAGTTGTGATTTGTTCGGCGTCCTCGTCGGAAATATCGGTATCAAACTCTTCTTCCATTGACATGATGAGCTCCACGAGATCGAGTGAATCGGCCCCCAGATCATCGACAAATGAGGCTTCAGGGACAACTTCTTCTAAATCCACACTCAGTTTTTCGGCAATAATCTTTTTGACTCTCTCCTCAACAGACATCTGATTTTCCTCCTTACCCGGTCAACCCGGTCATCAATAGTTCTGATTAAAGTTTTCAACCTGTGATAACGCTAAATTCCGCTGAAGATAGCTTTAAATAACCCGAATCAATCTCAAAATAATTGAAGTAACTGGCTTTAAAATGGTTAGGTTCTAACCGAAGACAAGGCGCGGAGAGGAGAAAATCGCGCCGCGTACATTTGGTACGTTAGCGGTTTTCTCCTTTCCGTAACGCTGTATTCGGTTAGAAGATGGCCATTTTAAAGCCAGTTTACATGTACATACCGCCGGTAACGTGCAACACCTGCCCGGTTATATACGCTGCGCTATCTGAAGCCAAAAACATAATGGCTTCGGCCACATCCTGGGGAGTACCGGCTCTTTGCAATGGGATGATACTGAGCATCGCTTCCCGGGCTTTTTCCGATAGAACGGCCGTCATATCGGTTTCGATAAAACCCGGGGCCACAGCGTTGACCGTAATGCCCCTGGATCCAAGCTCTTTGGCAACTGTTTTGGTCAGACCGATCATACCGGCTTTGGAAGCGACGTAGTTGGCCTGCCCCGGATTGCCCATGACCCCCACGACCGAGGCCAGGTTAATGATGCGGCCCGATTTCTGCCGGACCATGATTTTGGAGACCGCCTTGATACAGTTAAAGGCACTTTTCAGGTTGACGTTGATGACGGCATCCCAGTCTTCTTCTTTCATGCGCATAATCAAGCCGTCCCGGGTAATTCCGGCGTTGTTCACCAGCACGTCAATTTGCCCGTATCGGTCCATAGCCGTTTCCACCCAGTCGGATACGGACGCACTGTCGGCGACATCTACCTGCGTGAAAGAAGCTTCGGGGCCCAATTCTTTTGTGGTGGCTTCACCTGCCTCGGTGTTGACATCGCAAATCGCAACTTTGGCGCCTTGTCTGGCAAAGTTTTCAGCCGTCACCTTTCCGATTCCAGCTGCCCCTCCCGTAACCATGACCACTTTTTTTTCGAATCGCAAAAGCGCCTCCTTCCCAGCCCTTATTGAGCGATCACCGCTCAATAAGGCGTTAATCGTTAAGAGTTATTCGTTATTGGAATTCGATGATAGCCTAATTTTAGGCGCCCGTAACTCATGAGGATTAAAATTAAATATCATTCCATTTTAACTAATGACAAATAACGAATAACAGATAACGCCCAATTGGTTTTTAAGCCAATTGGGGTGTGGCTCAACGACTGAATATAATATCAGCTGCACGGTTCATGTCGGCAATGATGTTTTGATAGCTGTCGGCCAGTTTGGCGTGCGAAATTTCGGATAGAAAAGCCGCGCTCTGCTCGGCATCAAAAACACCTGAACCGTAAACAATTTTCAAAATATTGCTCGCTGTGATCTGCGCGATCTCATTGGCAAACACGCGTGAAAAGACGCATGTTTTTTCAGCCAGCGGATGATTTTCACCGGCAAGAGCCACCGCCTGCCGCGCAAAGCTGGCAGCAACTTCGACATGCATCATCATATCTGCCAGAGCAAACATAATCGTTTGCTCGCGCGTCAAGCGATTATCATTGACCAGAAAAATGGTTTTGTTCAGCGCCCGGGCTGCCACACGAATGGTGCGACAGCCGGCCTCACTGCACCGGGATTCGAGCTTATCCATTTCGTCGGCTATGTCATTGTAAAAGGCGCCTTTAGATTTGCGGGTTGCCTTCCAGCGAAAGGTACTGATAATGTTCTGCTGAATTTCGCTGGTTCCTTCATAAATGCAGGTAATTTTGACATCGCGTTTGATTTTTTCGACGCCATACTCATTAATGTAGCCATATCCTCCCAGAGCCTGCATGGCATCATCAGCAGCTTTGTTGGCAGACTCGGTTGCAAACAGCTTGGCGATGGAACCTTCGACTTCGAGGCCCTGCTCCCCTGCATCCAGCCTTGTGGCCACCTCGTCAATATAGGTCGCTGCAGCCGCCAGACGAACGGCATGCGGCACCACCAGCTTGTGGGTGTAGCCCTGCTTTTCTGAGAGCGGCGTTTTAAATTGAATGCGCTCCTGAGCGTAGGGAACAACGATATCAAGGGCGGCTTCACCGCCACCCAGCGCCATGGAGGCAACCATTAGGCGGGTATATCCAAATACCTTGCTGGCCTGTTTGAGCCCCTGACCGGTAACGCCGCCGATGACATTTTCGACGGGTACAAAAACATCTGAAAACGTCAGTGGTGAGGTGTTGGAAGCGCGAATGCCGTGTTTTTCTTCACCTTTGCCCCGATCGTAGCCCTGGGTGTCTTTTTCAACGATAAAAAAAGTAGCGCCCTCGGGTGTATTGGCCAGCAGGGTAATAAATTCTGCATATCCGCCGGTGGATATAAACTGTTTGGTTCCGTTTATGCGGTAGCCCTTGATGTTTCCGCTCTCATCGGTCACCGGTTCGGCCTTGGTTTTGATCGAAGCCACGTTACTGCCCGCATCGGGCTCAGTGACCGCATAGGCTACCAGGGCCTCTCCGGCAGCAATTTTCCCTAGCCACTTTTGTTTTTGTTCTTCGGTTCCGCCCACGATAATGGGATCCGCACCCAGCTGAATGGCAAAAAAGGCGGTGGTAATACCCAAACAAATTTTAGCCATTTCTCTGGTAATGGCACAGCTGTCGCGGGCGCCGCCGCCCAGACCTCCATAGGCTTCGGGAATCATTAAAAGCTGAAGGCCTATTTCAGGTCCCAGCATTTCACGAATGGTGTCTTCGGGAAATATTTCCTTACGGTCAAATTCAGCAATTTTCTCAGGTGTTAAAAGCCTCTTTTTTAACTGACCAACTGTATCCAGAACCATTTGTCTGGATTCCAGATCCAGTCCGTATAGATCACTGCCGCTCGATGTTTTATCTGAAGTCATTCAATTTTATCCTTTTGAAAATAAAACGTTTTGGCGATGAAATAGAAGGCTAATCTTCTTCGGTTTCAACAACCTTGCGGCCTTTGTAGTAGCCACAATTGGGGCAGGCATGATGAGGCTGAGTGGCTTCGCCACACTCCGGGCATGATGACAAATTCGGTGCGGCGAGTTTCTGGTGAGTCCGACGTTTATCGCGCCTTGACTTTGATTTTTTACGTTTGGGTACAGCCATGAGTAATCTCCTAACCTATTGTAATTTAATTTTATATTAATATATTCGACTCGGTTTTAAGGGTGGGCATCTAGTAATTTATCTGTGAGGGATTGTCAAGTGTTTTTGTCATGATTTTGCAATTTGTTCTCTTGTACTTGCCATCCTTCTGTGATATTGAAATGCACCGCTGGAAACAAGGATGAGGTGCGATCTTAACCTATTAAAATCATAGTATTTATATGGAAATGTGAACATCACCCGGCAAAGGCTGAAAACCGAATCGGGCATTCTTGAGCGAATGCAATCAAAAACCAAAACCTCACCTGTCTATTCTTAAGCCGCTTTGGTTTACTTGTCAAACTATAATGTTAGGCAATGATCAGCAAATTCGGGCATAACTTTATTTTTTATATTAAATTAAAATAGTTAAGTCTTCATTTTAATAAAATTGATGCCATACATTACTTAAATATTTACTCACTCGCAACCCAAAAGACCCAAACCAGAGGTGAATGCTCAAATGCAGATGGTGACACAAAATGACCTGATTGTGACCCGTTTTCCCCCCAGCCCCACCGGCTTCTTGCATGTCGGCAATGCGCGAACGGCAATTTTTAACTGGCTGTACGCCCGTCGCATGAAAGGAAAATTTGTTTTGCGTATCGAAGACACGGATACCGAACGCTCCACCCAGCAGGCTATCGATGCTATTTTCGAGGCCCTCGAATGGCTGGGTATCGACTGGGACGAGGGACCTTATTATCAAACCAAGCGACTCGATATTTACAATCGATATTTAGAGCGTCTGATCGATACCGGTCATGCCTATTATTGCACCTGTTCACCCGATGACATCAAGGCCATGCGCGAAAAAGCCATGGCCAGCGGTGGCAAACCCAAATATGACGGCACCTGCCGCGATAAAGGGTTGTCGAAAACACCGGAAGCGGTTATCCGGCTAAAAGCACCGCTAAGCGGAACAACGGTGGTCGAAGATGTCGTCAAAGGTAAAATCGTCTTTCAAAACGATGAGCTGGATGATTTTATCGTCTGCCGAAGCGACGGCATCCCCACCTATAATTTCGCGGTGGTCATCGATGATATAACCATGCAGATCAATACGGTTATCCGCGGCGACGATCACGTCATGAATACACCCAAACAAATTCTCGTTTACAAGGCTCTGGATTGCCCCCTGCCGGTTTACGGTCATGTCCCCATGGTGCTGGGAACCGACAAAAGCCGGTTCAGCAAGCGTCACGGCGCCGTATCGGTATCAGCCTACCGGGACATGGGCTACCTGCCGGATGCAATGCTCAACTATCTGGTTCGGCTGGGCTGGTCGCACGGCGATCAGGAATTTTTTACGCGCCAGAAGTTGATCGAGGTATTTGACCTGGAACACATCGGACGTTCCGCCGGCGTTTTTGATCCTGAAAAGCTGCTGTCACTGAATGCGGATCATATCCGCGCTACACCTGTTGAAAAACTGGTGGAGCCGCTGAAGCCATTTTTGAAACGCCACGGTACCATCATAGAGGACAACGGCCTGCTGGTAAAAGTCATCGAGACCCTGCACGCCCGCAGTAAAACCCTGGATGAAATGGCGCAGAGCGCTCTATTTTATTTTGCAGATGAGATCGACTACGAAGAAAAAGCGGCCCGGAAATTTTTAAAACCGAACGTGCTCGAAGCGATGCGATTGTTGCTGGCGCAATTGGAAACCCTGGCATCTTTTTCCGAAGAAAATCTGGAAACGGCATTTAAAGCCGTCATGGGCCGGACCGGACTGAAGCTGGGCAAAATCGCCCAGCCGGTGCGGGTGGCCCTGACCGGCCGAACGGCCAGCCCCGGCATTTTCGAGGTGGCGGCCATCATCGGCAGGGACAAGGTCATTGCTCGGCTAAACAAAGCCATCCAATATATTGAAAGACGATCTGATTAAATGAATAGAATAATATTAGCCACTGGCGGACACAGACACACACAAACAATATCTTTTCCTCGGGCGGCCCGCCTTCGCTAAAGCTGCGGCGGGGCAAGCCCTGCCCGAGGAAAAACTTTATGCCCTTCGGGCAATAAAGTAGCAGCTTAAAAAGCCAGGTTCATTTCGCATAAGTTTTAGATCCTCCTATGTAAAGTGTGATATTGATTTTTTGGTCCCGTGCAGCGGGATGACTGTTTTTGTTCGGCCATCTTGTCCCGCATAGGCGAAGCCTTATTGCGGGACGTCGGCCGAATAAAAGGTCCGTGTGGGTCAGTGGCTAATGACAACAGAAAAAATTGACTTGACGGGCGGGCAGATGATATATATTTAAAATTGACTTAAAGATACTGGGGGATCGTCTAGCGGCAGGACGACGGGTTCTGGCCCCGTTAACCCAGGTTCGAATCCTGGTCCCCCAGCCAGCAATATCCTTAATAATTTCATGTAGTTATAAGGATACAGCCCTCCTGTAGAAAAGGCGAAGATTTTTACCTCTTCGCCTTTCTCATTTTATATCAAGGTGTTAGCCTTTCAAGGCGGCCTGAAGGTTTTAATCCCTATGCAGCATCCTTGATTGATTCGTTCATACGACCTAGTTTTCGCAAAGCCGCTTTTCTAATCAGGTCTTTCTAAATCTCAAACGATACAGAGGAAGTGGACCGCCAACCACCACTTCAACCTTAGAAGGAATACCCCTCATTTTCTTTCCATAACTCCTCAACCGAGATTATCAAAAGTA